>Ga0098059_1000889_pt1 | contig 15837 bp, 16 predicted proteins | sample 20_taG_FD_92580 | JGI IMG/M metagenome (GOLD analysis project Ga0098059, IMG submission 92580) | Marine viral communities from the Subarctic Pacific Ocean - 20_ETSP_OMZ_AT15318 metaG | ecosystem: Environmental > Aquatic > Marine > Oceanic | place: Subarctic Pacific Ocean | collected 2015-01-19
AGCAACAGCGAGCCAAGCGTGATTTCAAACTCAAAGAGTGGCTTGTAAATGGCATTGAAATCGTTCCGGACCTTTACCGATGCCTAGCCGACAAGTTCGGCAAGTTGGGTGAGGACTGGGAAGTGCTCCGAGCAGAAGAGCAACTCTATGTGCCCATCACCGAATTCACGGAAGCAGAAAAAAACTTCAAAGGTTTTATTGACCTCGTAGTCTACTCCAAGAAGGATGAAAAGATCCACCTGATTGATTGGAAGACCTGCTCCTGGGGATGGAAGCGTGAAAAGAAGAGCGACAAAATCCTCGCTTACCAGCTTGTATTCTATAAACACTTTTATGCCCAGAAATATGAAGTTGACCCGAAAGATGTTGATTGTCATTTCGTTTTGCTCAAACGAACTGCGAAGGCTGGAAAGAAAGCCGAGTTCGTGCGGGTGACGGCAGCGAAAAAAAGAACAACAGATGCACTTAACGCTTTGACAAAAGCGTTGCATAATATAAACAAAGAGAACTATATCAAAAACCGTGCTGCTTGTACAAACTGCAAAGACCGCTTTGGAACCTGCGAGTTTTACCAGACGGAATACTGTTCATAGGGAGACAAAAACTTGACTAGTAAAAAAATTAAAATCCTGACCCTGGGTGATATGCCACTCCTTCCTTCTGGTGTGGGAACTCAAACCAAATATGTTATTGACGCATTACTCAAAAGTGAAAAATTCCAGGTAATAACTCTAGGCGGAGCAGTAAGTCATCCGAACCATGATCCGATAAGAACTGAAGAGTATGGGGATGACTGGACCATTTATCCTGTCGATGGGTACGGAGACAAAAATATTGTTCGCAGTATTTTGCACTCTCATCATCCGGATATGGTATGGTTTATGACTGACCCTAGATTTTATGAATGGTTATGGGAAATCGAAGACGAGATCCGACCCTATGCCCCATTAGTGTATTATCATGTTTGGGATAATTATCCTTATCCCACTTATAATGAGCAGTGGTATATGTCAACTGATTATATTGCTACTATTTCTAAGGTTACAAGTGATATTGTTCAAAATGTAGCTCCTAAAGTTAATGAGCAATATATTCCTCATGCAGTTGATAGTGAAATTTTTAAAAAACTAGAAAAAGATGACCAATTAATGCAAGAGGTTCTTGATGGTGATCATCTGAAGGATAAATTTGTTTTCTTCTGGAATAACAGAAATGCTCGAAGGAAGCAGAGTGGAAGTTTATTATTTTGGTTTAAGAAGTTTTTAGACAAAGTTGGTCATGATAAGTGCGTTTTACTTATGCACACTGATACGCATGATCCTCACGGTCAACCTTTGCCAGTCCTATGTCAGCATCTAGGTTTAACGAGAGGACAGGTTATTTTTTCCACACAAAAATTACACCCTCAGAAGCTTGCTGCCATGTATAATGCTGCTGACTGTACCATAAATATTTCTGATGCTGAAGGTTTCGGATTAGCAACTCTCGAATCTCTATCTTGCGAAACGCCCATCGTGGTCACTATGACGGGAGGGTTGCAAGAACAAGTAACCGATGGTGAAGACTGGTTCGGTGTAGGAATACCCCCCAGTTCAAAAGCGATTATAGGATCACAGACGGTGCCGTGGATTTGTGAAGATCGAATCAATGAAGACGAATTTGTCGAGGCTCTCTGTAAAATGTTTTATATGGATGAAAAAGACAGAAAAGAATTAGGCAGAAAAGGTCGGCAACATGTTGTAACAAATTATAACTTTAAAAACTTCGGGAAAACATGGGTAGACTTTCTTTTAAAAGTAAATTCTGAAGCCGGTTCTTGGGAGTCAAGAAAAAATTACAATCCTTGGGAGTGTGTTGAATTATGAAAAAAGTTCTTATTGTAGCGCCAATATTGACTCGAAGCGGATATGGAGAACATGCTCGTTTTGTTGTTGACGCCCTATCAAAATATCCGGATAAATTTGACCTTTATATTCATCCGTTAACTTGGGGGAATAGTAGCTGGGAAGCTGGAAATAATGAGAAAAGAAAATATTATGACCAGTTGATTAGAAAGACAGCTTTATTTAAGGGGCAATTTGACTTATCCGTACAAGTCACTATCCCGCCTGAATGGCAAAAGATCGCTCCCATTAATGTAGGTGTGACGGCAGGAGTGGAGACCGACAGATGCCCTAATAGTTGGATGGAGAAAATCAACTTGATGGATAAAGTCATTGTCACCTCTGCGCACATAAAGAAAATATTTGAAGAAACAGAATTCGAGGTACAAAATCAATTCTCCAAAGAAAAGGTAATATTTAAAGGGTGTAATCCTCCCGTAGAAGTGGTCTCCTATCCAGTAAAGGACATCATTCCTTCTGATATTTCTTCAAAGCTTAATTTATCTACGGATTTTAACTTTCTTACAGTAGCTCAAGTAGCTCCCCGTAAAAATTTATTTGCCACGATCGAATGGTTTATTGAAGAATTCCGTAACGAAGATGTTGGACTTGTAGTTAAATCACATTTAGTTAATAACGCTTTATCTGACCGCTATAGGGTCGCCCAGATATTAAAAAATCTCTTATCTCAAACAGGCGATAGAAAATGTAAAGTATATCATATCCATGGGAACATGACAGATGAGGATTTACACGGACTATACATTAACGATAAGATAAAGTGTATGGTTAGTACTACCCACGGTGAGGGATTTGGATTACCTTTATTTGAATCCGCATATAGAGGACTTCCTGTTGTTTGCCCATCATGGTCAGGGCAGGTTGATTTTTTATACGCACCGAAAGTTAAAAAAACAGGCAAAAAAGAATTTCGAGCGCATTTTGAAAAAGTAAAATACGACATCAAACCCATTGCTAAAGACGCAGTGATGGAAAATGCACTTGAAGAGGGTATGTCTTGGTGCTACCCTCAAAAAGAAAGTTTTAAAAAGTCCCTTCGTGGTGTCTATAGGGACTGGGAAAGTAAGAAAAAAACAGCAGAAAACTTACAATCTTATGTGTTAGATAAATTTTCAGAAACTAACCAACATGATCATATGGTTAAAGCCATTGCTGGTTCTTATGAAGAAACAGCCAATTGGAACTCCCACATAAACGAGGTAAATGTATTTTGAAATCCAAAAACATCATCTTTGTAGCTGACCTGTTTGTTGAAAACCTTCAAGGAGGGGCGGAACTAGTAAATGAACAATTAATTAATCTTCTTCGACAAAGAGGACACACGGTCACCAAAATGAGGTGCCCTGGCTTAACGATAGATCTTCTTCGCTCATTTAAAAATCATCCACTAATATTTGGAAGTATTATCACATTAGCAGAGAACATCAAGAACGAGTTGTCAAGTGGGGGTTATAATTATGTTTTTTATGAACATGATCACAAATACTTAACCGAGAGAAACCCAGCCAAATTTGTAAATTTTAAAGCACCAAAAGCCTCTATTGTTAATGTTGGTTTTTATGAAAATGCAAAACTAGTTTTATGTCAAAGTTCGGCTCATGAAGAGATTATTAACAAAAACTTAAATCTATCGAATACGGTCAATCTAGGATCTAGTTTGTGGGGCGAAAATTTCTTAAATGAAATAGCGTCTATACCCATCAACAAGACAAAAAAATACGCTATTGTAGCATCAGACAACCCAGTAAAAAACCAAGCTGGGTGTGAAAACTTTTGCAAGGCTAAGGGTTTAAAATACGACATTGTTTCAGCACCGACTCCCATTAGTTTAGCTAGGAAGATGTCAGAATATGAATATTTGATCTTTTTTCCAACGGTTCCAGAATCGCTGTGTCGTGTCGCTGTAGAAGCTAAGATGGTTGGGTGTAAGATTATTACAAACAACTTGTTAGGCGCATCAAGTGAGCCATGGTTTTCTTCGAATCCTGAAGAAATCATTAATGAAATGAGAAGAGCGCCGCTTAAAACTCTTTCTGTTTTAGAAGACTTTTTAGCAGAAACAGGCGAAACAACAGAAGAAACACACTTTAAAATTATTGTCCCCACTTATAATTCTGAGAAGTGGATCGGTAATTGTATCAATTCCATAAAAACTCAGGGCTACAAAAATTTTGAATGTATTGTTATTAATGATTGTTCAACGGACAATACTTTAAAAGTTATACAAGACTTTGTAGGGGATGATAAGAGATTTCAAATAATTGATAATGAGTCTAATCTCGGCGCTCTTTGTAATATTTACAACTCTATTTACTCTTCAAATCCCGACAGGGATGACGTTATAGTTACAGTCGATGGCGATGATCGTCTGGCTCATCCTTTTGTGTTGGGACTCTTAGACCAAATATACACCCAGGAAGAGTGTTGGATTACTTACGGGAACTACGTTGATTCATTGACTTTACAGCCAGGAAAATTTTCTAAACAAATTCCCCACAACATTATCAAGGAATCATCCTATAGGGAAAATCCATGGTCATCGTCCCACTTAAGAACATTTAAGTTTGGACTGTGGGATAAAGTAAAAAAAGAAGACTTGATTCAAGAAGATGGCAAATTCTATCAAATGGCATGGGATCTATCTTTTATGATTCCTATGTTAGAGATGGCACGATTTAAAAGTCGCTACATTCCGGAAATACTTTATTGGTACAATAATGATAATCCACTCAATGATCATAAAAAAAATAATCAACTTCAAGTCTCTTTAGAACATGAGATCCGATCAAAGAAAAAGTATTCTCCACTCATGAATCTCTCTGGCGAAGAAAGCCTTGTTTCTGCCAAGGACCTTCTTAGCCCTTATCGTATTGATGTTATGGCAAAATATTTATATGCCAAACATAGAGAATTGGGAGTAGAGCATATTTGGGCTAAGGATGTTTATTTAGAACACCTTAAGGTGTGGAATGGGTTTAATGAAGTATTAGATAAGGATAAAAACACACAAGAGGATTTCATTTCTTCGTTTAATAGCTTGCTGGATGATGTAAAAAAGAATGGCTTTGATTCGTCAAAGTCAAAAATACCACTACATGAGGGCGCTTTCTTATTAAATGGCTCGCACAGAGTCGCAGCATGTTTGTTATACGACGAGCCACTCGCCTGGATTCCGGGAACCCAGGAAGATGGACAGTTACATTGCAGCTTAGAATATCTTCAAAACAAGAAGGACATAGTTCCTAGCGGTTTGCATGAAAAGTTTTGCAACGATATTTTAATTGAATATGTAAAGCAAAAAAAGAGCACTCGACTAATCACCTTATTCCCATCAGTATATAATCATGCAGACGAAAAAATAAAAGAAGCCTCATCTATTATCAGAAAATATACCCTTCCTATTTTTCACACCCATATGCAACTCAATCATCAAGGTTCTCTTAACCTGATTGAGAATTTATATAAAGACGAGTCTTGGCTAGGGTCAGAAGAGAATAACTTTCCGGGAGTACACGAAAAACGAAACAAATGTTTTACCAATCATTCTGATATTAATTTTTTTGTTGTAGATAATGGAATAGAGGATGCTGACTACACACAAATGAAAGAAGAAATACGTCAGTTGTTTCCTCTGGGTAAACACTCAATTCATATTAATGATGAACATCATGAGACTGTGAGATTAATTAAAACTCTGTTCCAAGAAAACGGTCAGTTTTATCTGAATAATTCTCCCTTACATAAGCCACCTAAATTTAAAAAGTTGTTTGAACAATACAAGATCTGGCTAAAAGACAAGAAGGATGCTGATAATTTCTGTGTCGGTGGAAGTGCTGTTTTATCAGCCTTCGGACTCAGGGACTGTCAAGATTTAGATTATTTGTGTCATGATGATTGTCAATCCTCGGGCATAAAGGATATTTCTTGTCACAATGGTGAAATTTCCAAATACCAACACACAAAAGATGAGATAATCTTTCATCCCTATTGTTATTTTTATGTTGATGGCGTAAAATTCTCGTCTCTAGAAGTAATACGAGCCCTGAAAGAAAAAAGAGGTGAGCCCAAAGATATTAAAGACGTGGAACTTATCGACTCTGTGGGTACTCCATCGAAGGAACGAAATAAAGAAATCTTAAATCTAAAAAAAGACAGTTCCTATAATCGATATGTCGAGGCCTGTGAGCAGGCTGTTTTAGACGAAACAGCATTTCAAAGATTCAAGATGAACCCAGATTATCAATATGAACTTGAACACACGAATCAAGCCCAAGCTATTGATTATATAAGACTCTTAAAAAAAGATTTTCCCAAAGAAGTAGAAAAAATAGATTGGGATATGGTTCGCAAAAATGACGTCCTGTCGGAGACTAGAAAATTATCGTTTAAGGATCAATTACAATCAGTAATTGAGAGCGACAATGAAGATGATTATGTTTTTTCTCCCACAACATTGCAATATCTCTGGATCGCTTTTAAGGCGCTCAATCACCATCTGGCTAAAGATGATAAATCTCCTCTTCGAGTGGTAGAAATTGGCGCAGGTTATGGAGGTCAGTGTTTTATGTTCCATATCGCCGCTGCTCACTATGGCGTCAAGGTAGATTCATACAAACTTGTGGACCTTAAGTTCGCATCTGCGCTTCAAAGTAAGTATCTAACTAGAATTTCTCATATTTGTGAGTCGTTGCCAATGTTGGAGGGGTTAGGTTTTGTGCCATGTTTGGATGTGAAAGAGGGGAAAGAGACATTCAACGACACAAGTCTCATTATTAGTAATTACTGCCTGTCCGAAATTAGTAAAGAATGGGGAGAAATTTATTTGGAAAAAATAATTAAAAATTCTTCTTCCGGCTTCATACAGTGGAACAACGAAACATCCACAGGAAAGGATGACGATACAAGACTTTCTATTACTTCTTTCAACAAGGACACGTTCCCCGGACTTGAGATAAAAAAGGATCCCGGTGCGGCTTTTAATCCAAAATTTGATAAGTATTGTCGCTTAGTAACTTTTTAGGAATACCAAGGTGAGTGAAAACTATTCTGTGCCTGTACCGGTCATTGTAACAGTCTCTAATGATTATTTACCCCTGTTGAAGGTTTTCTGTTTTCTTTTCAATAAGAATTGGTCGTCAAAACAAGAGGTATATATTTTTGGATTTGATTCTCCCTCATTTGACTTGCCCTCTAATTTTAATTTTGTTTCACTAGGCGAACAGAAGGGCCCGTCTTATTTCACTTATGATCTTTACCGGATTCTAGAGAAGATAGATTCAGATACTTTTATACACCTAGTAGAGAATGAGTTTATCCTTCAGCCAGTTAACACATCTATTTTGGCAGATCTTTTAAAAGATGCAGAAACTTACGACAATGTAGGAAGAATTGATCTCACTCTTGGTCCTTCGCTTAGAAGTCATGAAATTTTAGAAAAAAGAAAAGGTTATTCCTTAATTCAACTTACTCAAGATGCGACTTATAGAGTATCTCTCAGGTTGAATATTTGGAAAAAAGAGTGGATGAAAAAATTTCTCTTTCAGGGATTAAGTCCTTGGGATTTCGAACTGATAGGGTCTCAAGTCGCCTTAAATGATGGATACAGAGTCTTGGCCACTAAAGAAAAAGTAACGGCTGAAATTATGGATGGTGTCATAATACATAGAGGAAAAGACATAATGGATCTGCGTGCCCTTAAAGAAGGATCTAGAAGCACTTATAATAAAGGGGTAAAAGAGGAGCACATAAAAGAAATGGTAGATCTAGGGTATATCAAAGAGATTACCCAAGGTGAATGGACCGGACTTTTTAAGATACAATAATGAAACTTCATATCGGTTGCGGAAATAATTATCTGGATGGTTGGGTTAATTTAGATATAGACACATCTTTGAAATGTGATATCTACGAAGATGCCACTCGACTACAAAGCATTAAAGATTCGTCTTGTGATGTTATTTATGCTTGTCATATTCTAGAGCATTTATCTCGCCACGAATATCTGAGTGTTTTGGAGGTGTGGTATAAAAAATTAAAACCCCATGGCTCTCTAAGAATATCAGTACCAGATTTTGGCAAGGTGGTAGAAAAATATACAGTGACCCAAGAACTTAATGAACTTCTAGGTTTTTTAGTGGGGGGACAAAAAGACGAATACGATTTGCATAAGATGGTTTTTGACGAAAAAAAATTAACAACCGATTTGATGCAAGTTGGTTTTATAAAAGTAGAAAAATGGGATTGGCGCAAGGTTGATCATGGAAAATATGACGACTACAGTCAAGCCTACTTGCCACACATGGACAAGAACAACGGAAAACTCATGAGTCTTAATCTAGAAGCAAGTAAATGAATAAAATTTTAGTTACGGGTGGCACAGGTATGGTGGGAAAAGCCTTAGAAAATATTCTAGGAAATAAAGGAGTTTATGTTGGTCGGAACTTGTGTAACTTTAAGAATCTTGAAAAGACCATTGAACTACTAAAGGACACTAAACCCAGTGCAGTTATACATCTTGCAGCTAGGGTGGGGGGAGTAACAGAAAACAAAGACCATATGGCAGAATTTTACTATGACAATATGATGATCAATCTGAACGTTTTACACGGATCTCATATTGCTAAAGTTCCTAAAGTTGTCTCCCTTTTAAGTACTTGTATATTTCCTGACGCAGTAAAGTACCCACTAACTGAAGAAAAGATTCATAACGGCGAACCACACCACACCAATTTTGGGTATGCCTACGCTAAAAGAATGTTAGATGTTCAGTCACGATCTTATCGGCGTCAATATGGCTCACAATTCATTACTGCTGTGCCTAATAACCTGTATGGCAATAATGATAATTTTCACTTAACCCAAAGCCACGTCATTCCAGCAATGATTAGAAAAATCTATGAAGCAAAAATAAACCATCAAAAAACAGTAAAACTTTGGGGAGATGGAACCCCTTTAAGAGAGTTTACCCATGTATCGGATATAGCTCGAATATTATTGTTTTTAGTAGAGTCTTACGAAGAGGAAAACCCCATAAACATCGGAAACACAGAAGAGACTTCTATTTTGACATTGGCTGAAACAATAGCTATGTTATTGGAATACGAAGGCGAGTTAGTTTGGGATACTAGTTTTCCAAATGGGCAACATAAAAAACCATCGAGCAATAATAAATTAAAGTTACTCGGGTGGAATACTGAGGACTACGTTCCGCTCAAAAAGGGTTTACAAGAAACATGCTCGTGGTTTGTTGAAAACTATCCTAAAGTCAGAGGAGTTTAATGGTGAAGACGGCATTAATTACTGGAATTACGGGACAAGATGGTTCATATTTAGCTGAATTGTTGTTGGAAAAAGGGTATAAAGTTGTTGGACTCAAACGAAGGACCTCCATTATTTGCACGGAGAGAATTGATGAACTTCTCTTACATCCCAACTTTTCGCTCAACTATTTTGATCTCGGAGACTCATCGGCTATTTGGAACACAATACACACCTATCGCCCCGACGAAGTGTATAACCTAGCTGCACAATCTCATGTACGAGTTTCTTTTGATATTCCAGAATACACGGTTGAAACAATTGTGATGGGTACTATCAAATTACTAAATGCGATGAAGACCCTAGTTCCCGAAGCTCGGTTTTATCAGGCGTCATCTTCTGAGATGTTTGGAGACAACCCTGAACACCCCCAAAATGAAAAAACTACCCTAATGCCAGCCTCACCTTATGCGTGTGCAAAGGTCTTTGGACACAACATTATAAGAAATTATCGTGAAGCTTATGGGATTCATGCTTCGAGCGGCATATTATTTAATCATGAATCTCCCCATCGTGGAGAAACTTTTGTAACCCGAAAAATAACCTTAGCCGCCGCAAAGATAAAATTAGGAATGCAGGATAAATTATTTTTAGGTAATCTTGATGCCCAAAGAGATTGGGGTTTTGCCGGCGATTATGTAGATGCGATGTGGAGGATGCTCCAACAAGACACTCCAGGCGACTATGTGATTGCCACAGGGGAAACCCATACGGTAAAAGAATTTCTTCAAGAAGTTTTTAACTATGCAGGGCTTGATGTCGAAAAATATGTAGAAATCGACCCTCGACTATACCGCCCGCATGAGGTTCCTCTTTTGCTGGGGGATGCCTCTAAAGCTAAAAGCAAGCTCGGCTGGACACCCACAGTAAAATTTAAAGAACTTGCAAAAATGATGTTTGAGGCGGACCTAGACAGAATTAGAAAGGGTGTACCTAATGGGAAATAAATGTTTGGTCACGGGACATGAAGGATATATCGGCAGCCATCTTTATAAAAGATTAAAAAGTCTCGGAAATGAAACTATGGGAGTGGACATTAAGTCTGGATCTGATATTTTAAATTCAAAAACTCTTCTCGAAATACAAGATTTTCGACCAGAATATATATTTCATCTTGCCGCTTTACCCCGAGTAGAATATAGTGTTGAGAATCCCACTCTAACTCTTAGAACTAATGTTCTTGGAACTTCTAATATGTTAAAGGTTGCTAAACTGTGTAAAACACGCCGGTTAATATTTTCTAGCTCATCTGCTATTTTAGGTGACGGCGATGGACCCACAAATCCCTACGGTTTGCACAAGAAAATGTCCGAACTAGAGTGTGCATTATGGGCAGAACTTTATGGGATAGAATCAGTGTGCTTGCGCTACTATAATGTTTATTCAGAAGACCAGCCCAGTGATGGGTCTTATTCTACGGTTATTGCCGCATGGATGCATAAAATAAGAGAAAATCAGCCGTTGTTTATTAACGGCGATGGAGAACATAAAAGAGATTTTATACATGTAGAGGATATTGTATCTGCGAATATACATGCGATGAATTCACAAGAATGTTTTAATGGGGACTTTTATGATGTCGGGACATGTGAAAACTTTTCTTTAAATTATATTCGAGAGTTTATAACAAGCAAGAGCCCCGAAATAGAGTTTCTTCGTAATCCACCTCGGACAGGAGATGCGTTAGAAACTCTAAGTTTAGGAAAAAATATGCCAGGATGGAGTCCTGAAATATCTTTTCGAGATGGACTAGAGAGGTGTTTTGAATGAAAATATATTGTATCTTATGTGATGGTGCGCCCCTCACATCTCCAAGAAACCAATTATTACAGCAAAAAGGTTTTGATACTAAACTTCAAGTGTCAAATTGTTTTACTACCACTTCTGTTATTTCTCTATTGACAGGTAAAATGCCATCCGAAATTGTCAAAGGAGGTGTGGGGTATAAGCCAAATCCTTCTATTTATGATGATCCTCATAATATCTTCTCGGGCTCTTGGCACGAAATTAAAGAAAAACCATGGCACGAACAAAATTTATTTCATATTCTAAAAAATGAGGGATGGGGATTAAACCTACATAACGCCTTATGGCTCAAAAGAATAATCTATAATGACGACCTGTTAAATCTCAGCACATCTCATCCGGGGGGAACCACTGGTGAGAGCGGTCCTTTAGGTTGGGATGCAATGGGTCCTTTGGTTACTAATCCTGAAGGAAACAAAAATCTGATAAAAAAATATCTTGACGATGAAAAAAAAGCGGTAAACAAAATGCAATCATTGACTGGTAATCAATTGTATTTTATAAAGTATCACTCTTATCATGCAGCCTATAATAATGGAAATACAGGATTTGATACAGCAGAATCTCTAATGAACGAGGTAATAAGCTACTGGGACACAGATGAAGAAGACTCTTTGTTCTGGTTTTTTTCTGACCACGGAAATTTTAACTATATTGATAATTTTTGTTTCTCTCCTCATTCATGGTATACTTGGGTCTCTTATAAGGATAATATCGCCGGAGAAAAAATTAAATCAAATAGCCCTATTATCGGGATAGGAGATTTTTTTCCAACAATAATTCAACGGTTGAACCTAGACACTAAATGGGAAAAAGAATCTTCTTTTACTCCTTTATCTCCACTGGTAAATGAGTCTAGATTATTTTTTGTAGAGGACAGTAGGTTGTCATCGCCAGATCCTACAAAATCAACCACTGCAAGTGTTATACAGCCGCTTTATATTGAGGGAAAGTTCTCAAACCAATATTTACAAGTTTCTTATTATAACCCCACTAAAAGCTATAAAGCCGTGTGGCATGATATTAATTCTAATACGCTTAAAGAAATCACACAAATACCATATAATTTAGTTGAAGCATTGAACATGAAGTTTGAATGGAGTAAAAATAAATGAAATCAATAAAAGATTTGTTACAATCTGAAACAACTTCTGTAATTTGCGGCGCTTCTAACGCCCTAATCGCTAAAATGGTAGAAGAGGCAGGTTTTGATGGCATTTGGCTATCTAGTTTTGAAATGCACGCTTGGAATCGTTTGCCTGACGCATCGATTTTGAATGTAGCTGACTATGCCGACGCAATAGGTAAAATCTCTGATAGAGTTGATGTTCCAATATTAGTAGATGCTGATGAAGGCGGACCAAGTGCTATTAATACAATCCGAATGGCTCGTGAATATTCAAAAGCAGGGGCATGGGGAATGTGTATTGAAGATAATCCATCTCCCAAACGTTGTTCTTTTTATGGAATGAAGGCGGAGTTAGAAAAACCAAACGTTATGATAGGTAAACTTCGTGCTGCTATGGAAAAAAACAACAAACCAGATTTTGCCGTGATTGCAAGAACGGAATCGCTTATCCAGAAACATGGTCATGATGTAGCTCTTGAGAGAGCAAAAATGTACACAGACACAGGAATTGATGGCTTTCTTATTCATAGCAAAGCTAAAACTCCTGATGAAGTTTTGAAATTTGCTGACATGTATCATGCCGCAGGAATCACTACTCCTTTAATTTGTGTCCCTACCACTTATAATCAAGTAACTCGACAACAGTTGCAAGATGCGGGATTTAGTTTGGCAATTTATGCAAACTATTCAGTCCGAGCCACGATTAATATTCTTGAAAAGATGTTTAAACAAATGGTAGAAGCAGACTCCCTGTCTGGGGGAAACACTCATACTGTTGATATGGATCGTGTCTTTGAGCTAATCTGGGTAAATGAATTGAAAGAGAATCAAGAAAAGTATGGATCCTAATTTAATATTCGAGCATGTTATTGCTCAGGGTTGCAATTTTTTTACCGGCGTTCCGGATAGTGGACTAAAAGAGTTTCAAAACTCGGTCGAGAAAAGTGTTCATCCTCATATTATTGCTACTCATGAATCTCAAGCCGTAGCAATTGCCTTTGGTGCTATGTTGGCAGGGAAGAAGCCTTGTGTTTATATGCAGAACTCTGGACTAGGTAATGCCATAAATCCTTTGACTAGTTTGTGTTCCCCATCAAATATTGAACCACTTTTAGTAGTAGGTCACCGCCATACCTTACCACAACACAAAATAATGGGCGAAATAGACGAGAAATTATTAAAACTTATTAACTATCAGAATTACATTATTGTTCGAGGTGATAATAATGCTAAGTAGATCTGACGCTATAAGAAAGATTATTGATAGGCATGGTGAGAATGCTGCATACATTACGAATACCGGATATATTTCTCGTGCGGTTTACGCTGAATACCCTGATTTGAAAAACATATTTTATATGCAAGGGAGTATGGGACTCGCCCCAGCAATAGGGTTAGGTTGTGCTATAAACACTCAAAAAGATGTTATTGTCTTGAGTGGCGATGCTTCGTTATTGATGCATTTAGGCATTACTCACACAATAAGAGACTGTTCTCTTTCAAACTTATATGTGTATATCTTAGATAATGGGTGTCATGAATCAGTAGGACAATATTCATGTTCAACATTAGAAGATTCTTATCCGGGAGTTACAGATATCATAAAAATTTCCTGTGATGGGAAGAGAGAAAGAGTAGATATTGGTTTTCCTGAAAATTTTACTGATGTCAGGAATTTCCTGGTAAGCAAAAATTGTTAATATGAAAACTATTCTTTTAAATCCCGGACCCACAAACACCTTAGATGAGGTGAAAAGTGTACACAATGCTTACACAGATTTTTGTCACAGAACAGAAGAATTCGAAAAAATATATCAAAGTTTAAAGACTAGAATATTAGATTTTTTTGCTGGACAATTTAGTGATGAATGGGAGGTGGCAATTTTAGGGGGATCGGGAACGAGTGCCCTTGAATCAATGATTGTGTCTTTGGTCCCAGATAAAACCCATCTGATTATTGCAGGGAAATATGGCCACCGTGCCGCCCAAATTTTCAAATCGTATAACATAGCTTTCACTCAAGAAATGTGTTCTAACTCTTTAGAAGTGAAGAATTCTAAAATAGAAAATTTGTATTTTGTAGAAAACGAAACAACCACAGGTGAAAAGTTTTCTCTAGAAGAAATGGTTGACAAATTTCCAAAAGCTAAATTCTTCATTGATGCCACATCTTCTTTTGGTGCGAGTGATTATTTGCCCCATTTAAATCAAATTGCAGCTATTAGTTTTTGTTCTAATAAATGCCTACAGTCTCCAGCGGGATTAGCCTTTGTTTTGTATCGAAAAACTTCAATTGTTCAAAGCCGTCCGTCATATACTTTAAATGTTACAACATATCAAAACGAAATGCCTTTCACCATCCCTCCGCAACTCGTAGCAGCCGCAGAAAAATCGCTGTCTCTTAGTGAAAACCAAGAAGCAAAGTTTAACCAGAGAAGAGATCGAATAGTAAATGATTTACAACATCTCGGAATAAGATGTGTTAATAAAAATCCATCCAATAGTGTTATAGGGTTTCAGCACCCTACCCTGGACTATGAGGAGATAAAGGAGTCTTTATTTAATCATAATATCATAATATATTCGGGTATACCAAACATTCCTCGGTCATTCCGAGTCTCTACTATGTCGGTGTTGTTTGATTCTCAATATAAGAAAATTTTGGAGGCTTTCCGTGAAACGTGTGTATGTTGACGTCGTAGCCGACCTTTTTCATATTGGTCACATAAGGTTATTTAAAAGAGCCAAAAGTGAAGGTGATTATTTAATGGTTGGGGTACATTCTGATGAAACCACATCTTTGTATAAGAGGTCCCCATATATTCCCCAAGAACAAAGATATGAAATGGTAAAAAGTTGTCGCTATGTGGACGAAGTAATAGAGGATGCCCCCACAGAAATTACTGAAGAATTTTTAAGAAAATATAATATTGACTTGGTGATTCACGGCGATGATGTTGGCAATCATTTCAAAAAACAACATGCTGTACCATTACAACAAGGTAAAATGAAATATATATCTTACACCTCGGGGGTCTCAACTTCCGAAATTATAGAAAGAATTAGGAGAAGAAAATGAAACTATCGGACCAAGCAATCGGAGCACTTTTAATGACTCTACAAAAGTGTCTAACTGAAGAAGCAGATATTACTGAGTTATTGAAAGATTGGATTTTGAGCGAAGATAATGGAGAACTTAGTGTTGTAAATCCTCCATCGTTTAAGAGACCATCTACAGACCGACCCCCCAAGGGTCCGGTATTTGAAACAGAATAATGCCAACTTATTCTTATTACTGTAAGACATGTGACAAAGAAATGGATATTATCCACAAATACAAAGAAATAATTAACGAGTGTTCTTTGTGTGGTCTGAGTGGGTCTATTACTAGAGTATTGTCTACTCCTTTGCGTCGTGCTCATAACTCAAGCAAACGCACACCTCTTACAATAAAGGAATTTATTTCCCAATCTAAAGAAGAGCTAAAAAAAGATAAAAAAGCACTTCAAAAAAGGAAAAAATAAGTAATGGGCTGGGTATTATTTATCATAAGCGCCGTGGCCAATCTTTTAATGATTTGGTATTGTCGAGAACTTATAAAGCAGCATGTTTTTTACACACAAAAAATGAGGGATGTTTTAGAAAATGTGCAAGAATATAAAAACCACCTAGAAGAAGTAT
>Ga0098059_1000891_pt1 | contig 15792 bp, 2 predicted proteins | sample 20_taG_FD_92580 | JGI IMG/M metagenome (GOLD analysis project Ga0098059, IMG submission 92580) | Marine viral communities from the Subarctic Pacific Ocean - 20_ETSP_OMZ_AT15318 metaG | ecosystem: Environmental > Aquatic > Marine > Oceanic | place: Subarctic Pacific Ocean | collected 2015-01-19
AGATCTTGAGACTATCAACTCAGGTTCTGTTGACGATAACTCTGTGAGTGAAGATTATCAAGGTTTGCTTTCACTGTTTACCCAAGCTCAGTCTGATATTATTTGGTTAACAAGTCAGATAGAGAATCTAACAAGTCAGCATCAACAGGAGTTAGAAGCCCTTAACGCTCAGTTAGATCTAGACTCTACTCAGGCAGCAGCAGATCTTGCTGCTTTACAGTTAGCATACGATACTTTAAATACTCAACTTAATACTCTATCGGATAATTACGATAACTTACAGAATATTGTAACGTCGTTTATAAATAATGAGGTAGATGCTACAAATGTTTTAGATGTTTACTCAGCAACACACGATGATATTCAAGAGGCTTTAAATACTATATCTGCGTCAATAACTAATATTAATGCTGAGAACATAGCAAACGAAACTTTACAGAGTGAAATAGATAGTCTTACATCATTCAATGATGCGTATATAGCTGAAATAATTAGACTTGAGGGTATAATTACCGACCAAAATGCAACAATCACTTCTTTAAATGATACAATAACAGCTAATGAGGCAGAATTAGAGACTCATCAACAGACTATAGAAGGTTTACAAGACGACCTTAATGCTGTTACTGCAGATGGTGGATATTCTCAAGAATATATAGATAATCTAAGCGTACAACATGATGATATTATTTCAGGTATATTAGTTGATTACAACTCTCAAATTGCTGATTTAGAATCACAATTAGCAGAAGCCTTAGCAAATCAAGACGATGGAATCGGTCAGGATGATCTTGATGCTATGCAAGAGCATATAGATAATCTTAATGAAGCTATAGATTCTATTGATGAACACCAACAAGATCAGTTAGTAAATGGTGTAAATCAATCTTTAACTGAACACATATCTAATGGTGACTTTAAGGATAACTCTAATTGGTTGGGAACTAATTGGCAGTTTACTGAGGGAGTAGCTTTAGTTGATAAAGATGAGTATGGTACACCTAGTGATTTATCTCAAAACATATCAACTACAATAACAAAAGGTCAGTATTTATTGTCTATAGACTGTGTTTCTTTTACGAAAGGTAGCTTCGACATCATAACATTAAGTTCAAGTAATAAAGACCACCTGACATCAAACCATGTTACTATTAATGGTGAGGGTAAAACAGTACTAAACGTACACTTAAATGAGGGTGTTAATAAAATAATTATAAGACCTTCTAAAGACTCTAAATTCTCTATAGATAATCTATCATTAAAAAGTATTTCTAGCTCTTCTGGTGTAACATTAGAAGTCATAAATGACTTACTATTATTTATAAATGATTTATCATCTAAAAATAAAGAGCTAATAGATACTAATCAAAACTTGAGAAATGTAATTACTAATTTGCATTCAGAGTTAGCAGATGCTACAAGTCAAATAGAAGAGTACACAACTCAACTAAATAACATCTTATTTAACTTTGGCGAGATGAGTTCATCTCTTGTTGATGCTATAGCTGAGTTGAGTTTAACTAGTACTATAGACCAAGCTTATATAGATGATGTTACATCGAGTTTTAATAATGAAAACTTTAGCTTAAATGAGCAGTACGACGATCTTATTGCTTTAATACAGTATTTAACGGATCAAATTAACAGCTTTGAAGTTAGTGAATCTTTTTCTTCAGATAACGATAAATGGCTATTCACTATTTCAGGAGGTCTACCTGTAACAAATGATCCTAATTTGATACAGGGGTTTGCGAATCAAGAGTTATTCCTCAAAAATGATTCTCTTGCTGAATTTGAGCCTATTAATCTTGGTTTTTTATTTATGTCTTGGAATACTCACCAGTTCCGTCGTCAAGTTATAGCTGGTGAACTTCATTTCACAATTTATCACCCTGGACTCAATATATTATCCGAAGTTAACGAACTAGATAATAGAGCTTTATATGATGAGGATCTTAAAAATCACACTAGTGGTGAGTACTTTCAGTCTCCAAATTCTATAGTATTTCTTTTAGAGGACATAGGTGCAGTTATAAAATACACATCTTACAACATTCCGTTTGAGGATGCTGTAATAAATAGTTCAGGTGGTGTATGGCAAGAAGGTGATGGGGATAAAATTATTAAAGATCAAGGAAACATTCCTTTATCTCATAATACTGAATTTCTGCAATCAGAAGGTATTGATAATGGGCTTCAGTTTTCTTTTGAAATCTTAGACGGACCTTCAGGCTTTGAGTTTTACTTACAAAATCCATATAATGATTTCCAAAACCCTCTATCTAACAATAAGTTTATCCAATTAGCTAGTAGTGATGAGACATTTTCTTGGAACGCTACAAATCCAACCTCAAGTAATTATCCTGCAACTTTAGACTGTAGCCTTCGTTTTGAACAAGTTGGTGTGGCTTCTACGCAGTCACAAAGCAGAAGTGCTGAGTCATCTGTAGAGCAGTTTGTTTCTTCTGCTATGAGCGAAAATTATAGCTTAGAGTCTTTACAATCTAATGGTGAGTTAGTTTACCCTTCGCAGTCTTCTGACATTATACTTAATAAATCTCAAGACCTACCTCCAGTAATACCAACAAGTGAAAGTCCTGCAAGAAGATTTGTAAGAAACACAATACTTGATACAACTAGAGTTAGTGATATATCTAGTGATAATTTTTTATGTATAGGTAGTTACGAAGACAAACCAAAGAGTAATGTATACTTTTTTGTAGCAGACACTTCTGGTAGGTTTGACTGTATACTTGAGTACAATTTAGTTAATGATGTTGTATCTACTGTTTATCAAGATGGTAGGCTTAATAATTACGGTGTAGACTCTGATACTATATTAAATTTCAGAAAAGATAAACGTATAACAGGGATAAGTAAGATAGATGATATACTTTATTGGACTGATGATTTAAATAGACCTAGAAAGATAAATGTAGAGTTAGCTAAACAAAATGAGTTATACATAAATAACGCTGTAAAAACTAAAGATGCTTACTATGTTTCTGGTTCTATTTCAGCTTACCTTTCATTTGATTCTTTATCTAAATTTAGTGTAGGTGATAGCATATTTGCTCAAGTTGGAGATCAGACTACCATAAACTTTAATGGCTATTCTGAGGTTATAGGTATATGTAGAAAGATGCCTGATGATTTAACCTTTAACATTACAAGTGGCAGTCCTGATATAGTTAGTAGTGTGGAGTTGTCTGACAATCAATTGGTGCCAGGAGAATGGATAGGTGCTATGGATAACACCAATTTCCCTAGATTCTATAGAGTAGGGAGTAAGAGTGGAACTACTATAACAGTAAACACACCACCTAACTTTTCTAACTCTTCAGCTAATCCTCTTCAATTTAATGAGCAAAACATAGGTGCTTTAATAACTGACAATCCATTCCAATCAGGTGGTTTTGCTGCTGGTGTTATTATGCATGCTGACCCTGATGATGCTTATTCACCAATAATATCTTTTGGTAATTATGATGACAAGAGACAGTATTTAGATGCTGTTAAGATTCAGCCAACATACAGACCTAACACAACATTAGAACTAGATTCTAGCTATGCTAAAAATAACATCTTAGATAACTTATTTCAGTTTAAATATAGGTACATACATCATGACAACGAAAACACGTCATACAGTCCTATATCAAATATAAACATTGATCCTGAGTTTGCTAGAAATACTCCTATAAACTTTACTGAATATTTAGATGTAGCAAACACTATAATTGTTGATTATGATGATAGCGTGTCTGATGTTAACAAGATAGAGGTTGTTGCTAGGGAGGGTAACGATGGAGAGTTTGTATTAATTGATACAGTTCAAAATTCATTTGTAAAATACCTTAAGAAAAGAAAGAATGAAATACTTACTCAGGCTGGTTTAGATGTCTCTGATTTATATAATGAGGATAAGTCTTATATTAAATTTAGGAATAACGGTGTTTATCCTTTTGTAGATAAGTCTGACTCAGATAAATTATTTGACTCTGTACCTAAGCTTGCTAAAGCTCAAACGGTACTATCAAATAATAGACTTGCTTATGGTAATATATTAGAGGGTTACGATAACACGCCTTTAGTTTTATCTAGTGCATTTACTGATGATGACTCCCCTTTAGTACAGTCATCTAAAACAAGCTTTGGAGTCTATGGAGATAACGACGGTACTAGTTATCAATATGGGCACTTAGATTATAATGGAAGCCCTAGTAGTGACGAAAACTCAGAAGCACTAAATAGTTCTGTAGGTGTGCTATTAACAGAGGAAGGCTGGCAAGCTGGTGGTGAAACTTTTCCTGAAGATAATATTGGGTGGAACCCTGCTGGTGGGGGAAACTTAAGAATTAGGTTTTATATAGATTTAGCATCAATAGAGCTTAACGATACAGACTCTCAGACCATTAATATTGATTTAGGTATGAGATGTGCTAGAACTTACTCTCTTAGTGGTGCAACTCAAAAAAGAGCTTGTAGACTTCAAATGAATGTTGATATTACAGGTCTAACTACTATAAATGAAGTAAGGAATAGAATTAAGAATAAGTTTGAACAAGATGCGTGGGAAGGAGGAACAACTCTAAGTACTACTGCTTACAGTGCAGTTAGTAAAAACAATGGTAGTGTTAATCTTGAGAATTTTGGTGCTACAAGGATGTTTGCATCTTTTAATTTTCAAGCTAACAATTTAGATGATAATTTCCAAACTGGAAGTGGAATTTCTTGGAACTCAAACAATGCTGGTTGGAAGTTTACACAAACAAATTCATTATTCCAATTAATAAGCGGTGAGCCAGGTGTTAGTACGTTTAAGTCAGGGGCATTCCATGACTTTGGTATAGCTTACTTTGATGAAACTAACAGGTGTTCTTTTGTTAATGTTGCACCTGATTTTGGTCCTTCAGTAGAGCTTCAAGAGGCTTACAATACCTCCTCTATTCAGACTTCATTAAACGGTAGTAGACCATACAATCCTTTTGTTACAGAAAGTGATGGGAACATAGGTCAGGCTTCAGGGATAGAGTTTTGCATATACAACAAACCTCCTAGTTGGGCTACACATTATCAGTTCTTTTACGCAGGTAATACATCTGTAGATGAATTTATACAAGTGACTGTCCCCATAGCCATAGCAGGTGAGGGTAACGACACTCAAATGTATTTAAGTTTGCAGTCTCTAAAGAATCACAAGTCTAGTTATAATGAGTCAACAAATGCTTTAATTGACTTTGATATTGCTAATGGTGATAGAATTAGATTTATTAGCTGTGAGAGTAATTCAGTTAGAAGAAAGTTTACTGAATATTTAGACTTTGAAATTACAGGATTTGATTTGTATGACGAAGTTGCTGATGCATCTCCTAATGGCAACCCTATAGATATTGCTTCAGGTCAGGAAGGATTCTATATTAGAATAGGTAATCCAGGTTCTGAAACAGTAGGGTTAGAAGGTGCATCTGATGTGTCGATAGACCACTCTGGATTTAGTTTAGCAACTAGTGGTTACAACAAGCTTATTGCTGAAATATATAGACCAAAGAAAACTCAAGAATCTGAGAATTTAGTTTACTATGAGATAGGAGGTAAAAAAGAGATAGGTGGACAAGGTATTAGTAAGTACCACTCAGGAGATGTAAATCAAGTTCCTGAATACTTCTATGATAAAGATGTAGATACTTTTGTTTCTTTAAGTCCTGCTAAGGTTACCCTTAGAGAAGGAGATGTATACCTTAAGAATAGGAATATGTTTACTCAGGCAAACGGTTCTACTTTAGAAGGATTTATATGTGAAGACTATTTCTTGAATGACTTCCATAGAACTAACCACTACGATAAAGGTAGAGTTAATGCTGTAAATAATAATGCTGCTGAAAGAAGACTTAATGCTAGTGTCTACTACTCTGAAGCTTACGTCAGCACAGGAGCAATAAATGGTCTATCTAACTTTAACTTAGCCAACATACCTTACTTTGATTACAATAAAGACTTTGGCTCTATACAGCACCTTGGAAATAAAGATAATGATCTTATTATATTTCATGAAAGTAAGGTAGGTAGAGTTTTAGTTGGTAAAGATATTCTTAATACAGCTTCAGGCTCAGGATTAGTATCGTTAAGTAATGATATTATAGGGGACTACGTTAATCTTTACGCAGGAAACTTTGGTTGCGGTTTGCATCCTGAATCTATTGTCAAGCATAGTCATAAGTTTTACTTTGTAGACATTAATAAAGGTGCTGTCCTTAGGTTATCTAGCGATGGTCTTACTGCAATATCTGAGTATGGAATGAAAGATTACTTCAGAGATCTTGGGGAGATGTACGTTAAGTATGACCCAAATAATATTGGAGAAACATCTGATGTAGATAAAGATGATGAGAGGTACTTAATAGTTGGTGGTTACGACCCTAAGTATGATGAGTATGTAGTTACTTTCCATGAAATACTTAGTAGATTTGAAGGTGGTTTTGCAAATGCAAAGCCTGGTGTTTGGAGTGGAAATATATCTAACTGGGATAATTTAGTTACAAAAACAAACCAATTAACTTCTGGAAGTGACACTACTATATTTAATGCAGTTACAGTAGCTTTTAGCGAGGGTGTAAATAGATGGAGTTCATTCTACTCGTTTATACCTGAGTATTACGCTAAGATAAATAAACAGTTTATAACGTTTAAGCAAGGAAGGCTTTATAGACAAAACTCTTCAGATATGTACGCTAGAGATTATGTCAACTTTAATTATTTCTATGGTAATGATCACTTGTCTTATATAGATTTTATATTTAATAGTGAGCCTTCTATCGTTAAAACATATAACGCTATAGGCTTAGAGGGTGATACTAAGTTTATTACAGGTATGTTCTCTAATATGGGGCAACATTATGGTGGCTATGAAGATGTTATAACAACATCTATAGGCTTTAAAAAGGTAGGTGGTTTAGTTACTTGCACTTCAACAGCTACTAATCCAAATAATATAATAACAGGTGACGGTACTGAGTTTTATTCTGACGTAGCTCCTGGTGATTTAATTAGAATTGTAAGAAAAGAAGGTCTTGAGGTAGCTAACCTGATAGTAGATAAAGTTGTCTCAAACGAGAGAATACTAACTAGAGAGGATGTGCCTTTTGCGTTTGAAAACACCTTTATGTTAGTTATTGACTATAAGACTAAGGAGGGTATACACTATGCTGATATTCCTTTCTGTATATCAGGAATTGATTCTTTAAATGATAATACATATCATGGAGATGGCTCTGAGATAATTGGATTAGGACCGACTAACGGTGTTTTACCAAACGCTACAGGAAGTGTTTTTAGAACTTTGCGTAATACTCAGGCTAATAGTTTTGATACTAATGTTGAGCTTAATAAAACGTCTACACCTGCAACTTCAGTTGTTGGAGCTTCTTATATGATAAGAAACATAGGTACTAGTGGTACTTCTGGCTTATCTGGAAGTAGTGTAGGTAATTTGTTTGTATATGATGAGTATTTAGCTAGTAGTAACGCAAATCTTTTATCTACTGAGTATAAAATGTACATCAAACAAGATGATGGAACTACAACGTTTTTAGGTTATCCATACTCTTTTTCTAATCAGACATATGATTCTGAGATAAACTTCATGTTAGCACCTGAGCTTCAAGATAATCCTGATGTTACAATACCTACTCCTGGGTACTTATTCTTAGTTAAAGACGGTAGAGTAGAAGGGGAAAGAATGAAGGGTAGTTATATGAGAACTGTACTTGCTACAAATTCTCAACAATCAAAAAGCAAATTTAATCTATACGCTGCAAACGCAGATGTAGACAAGAGCGAGCTTAGTGGAAGATAGTAATAAAATAATTAGTATATTTGTAAAAATTTAATATCATGGCACGAAGGGTTAAACCTAAAATATCATACAAGAAAAATAAAAAAACTCCTAAAGCTTCTGTCGGAGCTGTTACTGCAGCTGTAGGTATAGGTAAATCTATATACGGTGCTTCACAACTCAAGAGGGCTAAAAAAGCTGAGGCAGGTTTTGATCAAAGTAGACTATATACTAAGGTTAGCTCAGCTACTACAAAATTAGCTGATCAACCTATAGATGAAAACTACATAGAAAGAATGCAACAACAGCAAGCTGCTGACAGAGCTTCTGCTATGGGTGCTTTAGCTAAAGATCCTAGGAATGTTTTGGCAGGAGTCAGTATGCTAGAGGATAAAGCTGCAAAGCAACGTATAGACCTTATGGGTAAGCAAGAGGAGGCTAGAACTAAAGCTATGGAAAACTTAGCTAGAGAACAGGTAGCTGTAGGTGAAAGAAAGGCTGATGTAGCTACTGAAGAGCTTGCAGGTATAAAAGCTGAAAAAGATGCAGGAGTGCAAAACATATTTAGCGGTCTTGAAGATGTAGCTAGTGGAGCTAGTGCCATAGCTAAACGTGGAGCTAATATAGATTCTGAGGAAGGTGGGGTTACTCCTGGGGAGTTCAATCACAATAACAACCCTATAGACATGGTTCAGGATGGTGAGAAGATTGGTGAAGCTACAGGTGGAGAACTTATACTACCTCCTGATGATGTAGAGGATATTAGAACAGCACTTCAGAGTGAAGACAAAGATGAGGCTTTTGAGTTAATGCAAAGGCTTGTAGATAAATATGATTCTAACACTATAGGTGATGATGAAGATAAGGCTGATATGGGAGCTTCTATTCCTAAGGATAAGGTTTCTAAGATTATGCGTTACGTTATGAGAAAAGATATGGATGGTAGTTTGTTATCAGAGAACTATGCTGAGATAGCTAGAGAGGAACTTAATTTAACTGATAAAGAGGTAAAGTTTTTAGAGTCATACGCTAAGTCACGTAAATCATAGTATTATGGCAGGAGAAGGTTTATTTTTTACAGGTACGATTCTTAAAAACAATCGTGACCTTCTAAAAGAAGAGGCAGCACGACAGCAGTTGGAGTTGCAACGTGAAGAGCTTGAACTTAGAAAGCAACAGGCTGCAGACAGAAGGAGAGAAAACAGAAGAAAGAATGCACCTAAGTTTGAAGCGTTTGATCAGAGTGCTGTAGGTGACTTTGTTGCTGGTACTAAAAGAGATGTTAATTCTTATATAGGCTGGGTTAGCAACAACTACGAAAGTGATACTCCTGAATATTATTCTAATAGAGCTAAACTTAAGACTAATCTAGTTTCTGATATAGGTTTACTATCTAAAATAACTTCTGACTACGATTCTAAAATGCAAGATTTAGCTAAGGGTGGTGACGCACTTGACAGAGCTAACTATGTTAGAAATAATGAGACTGGTTCTTATGAGTTTGAGGATAGAAAAGAAAGGTTAGTTCAGCAATACAATGCTAATGAAATTACAGCAGAAGAAGCTTATGCTCAGTACTTTAATAATGACGGTCAGTCTTTATACTTAGTAAGAGAAAAATCTTCTTTGGGTCAAGGTATAGTTGATAGCTACATAGGACCAAAAGATTCTTACTTAGACGACTCTGATGATGGAAAAAGAGAGATCAGAGGGTATACTAACTCTTCTAGGAAGGCTGTTTATGAGTCGTTTAAAAATGAATTAAAGTTTAATGATAAAGGTGTGTTTGAAACTCCTCAAGGTGAGATAGCTTACTTTAAATCTACAGGTGAAGATAACGAATTAAACATGGTTTTATTTTTTAACGAAGAGGAAGGTAAGTTAACAGTAGATGAAAATAGCCCTATACTTAATAAGCTTGATCCAAAATCTGAAGATTTTGATCCTGAATTATCAGGTAGGTATGTAGATTATTTAGCTAGAGTGCAGACAGATCCTTTTATGGTAAATGAAGTTGTACTAAAGTCTAAATCTAAACAAGAATCTAATTTTGAAAACGCTGTTGATCAAAGCAATTGGGATACTATGATGAATGATAAGGAAATGACTGATGTTTCTTATGGGACTCATGGTAGAATGTTATCTAATTATAATTTTACACAAAACGTTGGTGGGGAGCATGATATTCAAGCCTCTACTCTTAATAACATGCAGGTTTCAAGCAGACCAGTTAATAAGGATGGAGTTGTTCTCGATACAGAAACAGCTAAAAAATATCTGTTAACACAAATAAACCAAGATGGTGGTAAAATAAAAAGCAAACTATCTCAGGTAGCTATATCAGAGGATCATACAAACATGTATGGGATATATTCTATACCAATAAGTAATGAGTCTTCAGGTGGTAAAGGAAGTATGGATATAGAAATATCTGTCCCTATACGAAATTTATCTGGTTTGAAATTTGGTGAAGCTCCAAGTCAATGGATAACTTCTATGAATGCAAACAGAGAAGGATTATATACTCAGGAACAAGAAACTACAGAAACTACAGGTGTTTCAGCACCTAGACCCTAACTAATAAAGATGGAAGATTACTTATCAAGTGTATATGACTTCATAACGAAGCAGGACAATACATTCTCTGGTGACGTTGACATAGAAACGTTTAAGTCTAAAATGCAAGACGACTCTTACGCAAAGGAAATATATAGTTATATGTCTTCTGTAGACAACTCTTTTGCTAGTGATGTAAAAGAAGATGCTTTTTTAAACGCTGTAAAAAAAAAAGGCATTGGTCAATCGGCTTCATCTCTTTTGGAAAAGACTCAAGAGAGTACTACATCCAATTTGGTTCAGCAAGATTCTCCTACAGAGACACCAGTAGAGGAGTTTGATTACTCAGGAATGTTTGAAAGTCCTGAGCCAACTGAGCAGGATTTTGAAGATCAGATAGATGCTTCTATAGCAAGAAGAACAGGTTTAGACGAGATGTCATTTGAACCTTCCTCTACAAATATTGTACTAGACAATCCACTATTATTTAATCAAGATATAGAGCAGTCTTTTATATATGAGCCTGAATATGGTAAGTATATAGAGAATGTAAATAACATGGAGAGTACTGTTGGTCAGGCTAGGTTTAGATTCTTAACTGACCAAGGTAATCAAGATCTTGCTATGCAAGAAAAAGACTTGATAGATAAGAAAAAGTACTTAGAATCTAGTCTAAACAATGTTGACGAGTACCTTAAAAGGTCTGGTAAGACACCTTCATACTTAAGTAAAACTGAAGGAGTAGAATTTCAAGATATAGAATACGAGGCAACACAAGATTTACTTTCTGAAGAATTATTAAATATAAATAATCAACTATTAGAATTACAAAGTTCAGAAGAGAACAAAAGTTCTATAAGAGATTGGAATACATACCTATATAATACAGTAAAAGAACAGCACCCAGATGAAGATGAATCTTTCATTATGGAAAGAGCTATGCAGATGGGTATGAATCCTCTAGATACTAGGACTGATGCTATTACTATTAATGGAGAAAATGTTAGTTATGATGAGGCTAGTGACTTTTTGTTACTAAATAGAGATGAGTACATAGACAACCCTGACGCAATACAGTTTTCTGATAAGTATGACAATGATGTTGTAAATAGTCTTAAAAAGTTAAAAGAAACCCAAATATCTTCTGGAGGTGCTTTTGGTGATTTCTTTCAAAGTATTTTTAATAGAAGTGTAAATTGGGCAGCAGGTGAAATAGAGTTTATAACAATGAATCACCCTATTTCTTTTATGCTTATGGCGAACCCTAATCTTAGGAAAGCTTTGCTTGAAGAGGCTGCTCCTGGTGCTAAACAACTTAGGGAATACTCTAAAAAGTTTGCTGAAGAAAATATTAGAAAATATAAATATGGTATTGTAGAATCTTTTGTTAATGGTGAGGTAGGTGATGGTGCAAACCAAATGGCTAACATGCTTGGTTCTGCACTATTTGATATAGGTTTGATATACACCACTGGTGGAGTTGGTCTTGGATTATCTGCTACTTCAGCAGGTGGTGAAGCTTCACTTGAAGCTAAAGAGTATAACAAGAATGTAAGACCTGAGAATAGACTTTCTGCTGGTGACATTTATGCCAACATGTATAGCACTACTGGTATTGTAGCTACTACTGAATTGTTTACGTTAGGAAATATTAGAACTTCTAAAGAGCTTATAAGTGATGGTATAACAAAACTTAGAACTGGTATTACTCCTATAAGAGAAATACAACCTAGTAGAAGTATAGGTGATTCTTTTATAAGTGGTATAACTAAAAAACCTTTAGGTAGTATAGCTTATGCTGGTGCTGGTGAGTCTGTTACTGAACCACTACAGCAGGTTGGTCAAGACTTTACAAAGTACTTTACTGGTATGTATGATGTAGAGGGCGAAGATGGAGAACTAAAAGAACTTGGTTTAGGTGAGTTTATAGATGAAAGAATACTTTCTTATGATCTTCTTGATGTTGCAGTTGGTAGTTTCCTGCCTGGTGCACTTCCAAGAGCCACTGGTCATGGTATATCTCATTTTGCAAATGAGTTTGTTAAGATACAAAAAGATGCACAGTTCACTGTTGAAGATGTAAAGACTGGTCAGGTTAAATCAATGAGTAGAGATGAGTTTGTTGAGTATACTGGTAAGGAAGGGAATATAAAAAAGAATAAGAACGGTGAAGAAAAATGGGAGGCTAAAAATGCTAACCAAATAAAGCAAAGGATAGAACAACTTTTTACTGAATATTCCTCTAAAGAAAATACAGAGGCTAGAGAAAAGATGAGTGAGTATGACGTTGAACTCATAAACTTATCTAAAAAATTAAACGTAGCATCTAAGAAGGCAAACAATGATGCTGAGATACTTAATATAGTAGAGCAGGTATCAGAACTTCAAGGAAAGATAGGAGACCTTACAAGTAGGTTTGTAGGTCCATCTAATAAAACTTATAGTTACCTTGCTACAAATGGTAAGTTCCATAAGTTTTTAAAGTCTAATGGTTATAAGTTAAATTCTAAAATAAATAGCAGATTAAAATCTAACTCTACAGCTGTAGTATCTAATAAGACTACAGACAAAGAGATTACATCTGATGAGCAATTAAGACAAATACAGGCTCAGTTAAATAGAAAAATAAAAAAACCAAACGTTGTAACCAAGGAAACTAAAACAGAGGTTTTAAAAGACAATAATGTTGTTTCTGAAGCTGAGGTTGAAGTTAATGAGTTCTCTTCTAAGAAGGCTGCTAGAAAGGCTATAAGAGATTACAAATTAAAGAAAGCAAACAAAGCTTTCCAAGATAAAGGTAGAAGAGTAAGCAACGTTAAAAACTTTGATGCTGCAAGTACCAGTAAGATGGATAAGATTTCTCAAACAGAGTTTGATGAAAAAATTAATAATGGAGATTATCATATTATATCAGCAGATTTAAGTGAGTTGTCTGAAATTCAAAACTCAAACAGACGTAACAACTTAATAGCTAGATTTAATGCTGATGGTATTGAATTTACTGAAACCTTAGCATCTGTTGATGGTAAATCTCAAGTTCAATTTATATTAAAAGGAAAAAAAGATGGGAGTTCTTTAACTGATGGCGAAGCTATTCAGCTTGGTAAGTTGATGACTCAAAAAGAAATTATATCTGGTAAGCGTGGCGTACTTGGCACTAATGGTTCTTACAGAGAGTTTGCAGGTTCAGAAACTTTTGAAGGTAAAGAGGTTAACAAAGGTTTGACTGGAGGTATGTCTACATTCCTTAATGTGGATGGTAAGAAAGTTGTTCTTAATCACAACTCAGGTCAGAAGAAGTTTGCACCTACCTTTGATGCAAGTAACACTCAAGATTTAAGCGATTTCTTAAGTACTTTTGTAGGTACTGAGACAGCTAAATTTTTGATGCCTGCTGTTAAATTTTTGAATAACATAAAAGGTCTAAAGCTGAATATATATAAGGATAGCGAGGCTGTTCTTAGAGGCTTGATACAACAAGAGTATGATAAAGTAAATACAACTGGTAGAGAGCTTAAAGTTGAAGACATTAAGATTGATTTAAATCCAGAAACTGATGCTGTAAATGTTATCATGTCTAAGGATTTATTGGATATTCTTGACAGTGCTGGTATTGTAGATCAGGTAATGTCTCAAATTACAGACGTAAGTTCAAGAGGTTTCTTTACTGATGGTGGGGTTATAGGTATAAACCTAGACAAAGTTAAGCCAAATACAATGTTCCATGAACTTGGTCACCCTATACATGAGTTCTTAGAAGAGTATGACCCTCAGAAGTTTAACGATATAAATAAGGAGTTAAAGAATAAAAAGAGATGGTCTTTAGGTGAAGATGGCATACCTAAGAAGCAAAGTTATTATAATTGGGCTGCAAATCTTTATGGAACACTTGCTGAAAAATATGCTGCAGGTGCAATTAAAGATGGAACTAATAAGGGCAAGACATCTGACCAACTAAAGGATGACTACTATTATGGTGAGGCGTTTGCTGAATACTTGGCTGATGTGACTGCTAAGAAACTTAAGCCTAGTAAGGCTAGAAAGTTTTTAGACTTCATTACAAGAAATACAACTACAAAGGTAAGAGAAGACTTAGAGAACTTAAACTTAGCTGATTTATCTAACCTAGATGATATGATTAACAACTTATCTACAGCTATTTTAACTGGGGATAAAATTGTTTATAAGAGAGGGGATGTAGAGGTTGAATTTGAAGTTAGAGAGAGTGAGTATGAGAAGATGTCTAAGATGGATGTCAGCGATAAAAACTATAGAGATGCTGCTAATGGTAGCTTAGAGAATGGATCTATGGTTGCCTCTGGTGCTATAAACTCAACTCAACAATCTAATAGCGGTAGGAGTATCAACAGGCAACAAGTTGACGAGGATGCTATAAGCAGAACTGTAGACATGAGTAAGGTTAATGTTATTAAACCTGAAGAAATAAACGGTCAAGAAGTTTTTGTTTCTGCTATTGATAAATCTATTGTTGCTAACATTACTAGCCCTACTGGTGTCAATCACAACATGATGGGAGGTTTACTTTACTCTCTTCAAGAGGGTGCTGGTATATGGGCATTTACTACAAAGGATGCTGCTGATAGTTTCTTAGATAACCTAAGAAAAAGAGGTGTAGATAAAGTTATCTTAATGACACAAGCTGACACTGGTATTTTAGGTAACCTTAACTTCAATGACTACTTTATGAAAGAGTTGAGAAACTCTATAGATAAAGGTTTTGTTACAGAAAAAGAAGTCTTAGATAACATAAACGAAAAGATTAATTTAACTGGTAATAAAAAGATACTAGACAGGATAAGCAAACAAGATATTGCAGAGCAGGTAAGCATGCCTATATCTAGCTTAGAACAGTATGAGTTAATGTTATCTAAAATAGGTACTGTAAATAGAAATCAATTTAACAAGACCTTTGTACAAGGTAACATAAAACTTTTAAATAAAGCTAAGATTCCTAGATTTGAGGATATGCTTAGTTACCTAAATGAGCCTTTAATATCTGAGGCTAAAAATGGTGACTTGGTTGGTGCTATAAGAATAGATTTAAACTCTGATGTTCTTAGAACTAAAGAAGGGGATTTAGGTCATCATCCTGCTTATCCTTTTGTTGTGTATGGTGGTGAGCTACAAGTATTTGATCAGTTTGTAGACGTTAGAGATGCTTTCCCTAAGTTTAGAATAAAAGAAGGTGAGCCTGAACTTGAGACAAAAAGAAAAGACTTCGCCTCTAGAACGATGGCTTTAACTACTCAAACTACAGCTATTGAATCTGCAAGAACTAAGAGATACCAGATAATTGGATCTGAAGCAAACATGAGTTTTGCTATGAAGAAGAATTATCTTACAGCTCTAGACATGGAAGATATAGGTTCTATGCCAGAGTA
>Ga0098059_1000893_pt1 | contig 15785 bp, 17 predicted proteins | sample 20_taG_FD_92580 | JGI IMG/M metagenome (GOLD analysis project Ga0098059, IMG submission 92580) | Marine viral communities from the Subarctic Pacific Ocean - 20_ETSP_OMZ_AT15318 metaG | ecosystem: Environmental > Aquatic > Marine > Oceanic | place: Subarctic Pacific Ocean | collected 2015-01-19
AAAACGATAAGAAATATTGGGAATTCATTAGAGAGTTGCGGAATCACCCAGATGTGAAAAAAGGCTTTATAGAGCAAGAATACATAGATCATTTTGATCATGCGCTATACATGCAAAGATTTGGAAGTTATTTTTATGTATGCTTGGTCGATGGAGAGCCAGCTGGTTATGCTGGAGTTCTACAGGGAGATATCCGAGTCGCGACTCACCCTAAGTTTCAAAGCAAAGGCGTTGGTAAATTTATGATAAACGAACTAATGGCGGCGCATCCCGCTTCTTTCGCCAAGGTAAAGGTTGATAATGAGGCTAGCTTAAGACTTTTTGAGAGTTGCGGATTTAATAAAAAGTATTATATTTTGGAGAAATAATGAGGCACAATCCTTATAAAATAGTTCAAATGTTTGAAGAAACAATGGCGGACTATACCGGGGCACCATACGCCGTCTCCCTGAACAGTTGTACGAATGCTATATTTCTATCTTGTAAATGGGTGGGAGTAGAGGGCAAAGAAGTTGTAATCCCGCAACAAACTTACCTCTCTCCTCCTCAATCTATAAGACAAGCGGGGGGAAACTTAGTATTTGAGAATATAGAATGGGAGGGGGTTTACCAACTTAAACCCTTTCCCGTTTACGATGCGGCGAAAAGTCTTACGTCCGGAATGTACGTTCCTGGGACATTTATGTGCCTCTCCTTTCATATTAAAAAGCACCTTAAAATAGGAAAAGGCGGCATGATACTGTGCGACGACCCGGCTGCGGCTAAGTGGTTTAAAGCGCGTAGATATGAAGGTCGCACTGATGGCTTAAAGTATCATGAGGATATGATTGATGAGGAGGGGTGGAATATGTACATGACCCCAGAGCAAGCCGCACGGGGACTTACATTAATGCAGAACTATCCAGAACATATGCCAGACATACCAGAGTCGCCGCCCTATCGTAATTTGACTGAATTTGAATTATTTCAAGATGTGGAGGTTAGAGAAGATGGATAACGTTGCTTTGGTGGTGAACACCCATTCATCCTACAGTGATCTATGGAAGATGTTTTTTGATAAGAAAAACCAGTATTTTCCCAATATTAAAACTTACGTTTTTTCTGATAGTGGTGAGTTTGACGAAAAGTGTACGGCTGTATATTACGACCAAAATAAAAATTTTAGAAGTCAGTTTCTATCATGTATAGGATCTGTACAGGAAGAATATTGTATTTTTATCTCTGAAGATTATATTTTGTGCGATCACCCAGATGAGGAATTATTGAGCAGGTATATTAGTATCCTAAGCGAGCATAAATATCTTTCTTTTGTAAGGCTTTTAAAGGGTGCGAGCTTTGGAGAGCCTAATTTTAAGGGACATAAGGATCTTTTTGAGTTATCCAATGTTTTACCTTATTTTTATTCTCAAAGCGCCGCATTGTGGAAAACAAAGCATCTACAGATTATATTTGCGAAGGGACCTGATCTACACATTGCGGGAACCAACGCGGATCAGCAGTTTGAAATAGCGGCAAATAAAGTTTGTCAACACTTGGACATGCGAGGACTGTATTCATATCATGGTGAACCCAAACGTGGTATATACCATCATGATAGTATAGTGTTTCCCCATATCGCAACCGCGATCATTAAAGGCAAGTGGAACCTATCCGAATATCCAAAAGAACTGACACCACTATTGGAAGAGTATAACATTAACCCAGAAATAAGAGGAATACATTAAAATGAGAGTTGTAGTTGATATGTGCGATAATAATCCGGATGACCCGGATCATTACATGGCATTTGATAAAATGGGCGATGAGAGTGAGGAAAACATCCTCTTCGCTCACTTGGGAGCCATAAGCAATCCCTTTCTAAGGCATCAATACCGCCACTTTAAAAGAAAGGTGTCATGGTGCGGCGAACAGCCTTGTGCTTTTGCAACCGGCAGAAAAGAGGTGATGGGCATCAGCGCCGATTTAGAGGATTACTTTGATATTGCGTATACCCCGTGCCCATACACTGCGAAGTGGCTCAATGAAACTTGGCACAAGAGGGAGAAATTTCAATTAGCTTGTGTCGCGTATAATAAAAATGAAGTCCCAACGGAGGATTACGAAAAAGAATATGACGCCATTTATTGGGGCGGCATCCACAGTGTGGACCACATGGCAATCTTGGATGCCATTAAGCCATTCAAATCTAACTTTTTTACCATTCACCCACGCAACTGGACGGTCCCAATGAGCCAAGATCGGTGGCATCGTTATATAAATCAATTAAGTGGAGTTGGCGTACCACACAGACAACTATGGAATACCTTGGCTAAAACAAAGGTATTTGTTTCGACAAATCTACTGCCTTTGCGTGAGGAGCACATCAAGAGTATCAAGACGGTGCCCCACTGGCAAGAAAATGAGGCATTTACTCATGTTGATGAGGGGATTGCCCCACAAATGAAGACACGAGCATTCGCTGCGGCTTTTAACAAGTCTCTTAACCTAATCAAGAGAGATCCGTGGAACGTGGTCGAATACTTCTTCGAGCCAGACGTCGATTTTATATATTTTGATGAGTATGAGGATCTGCCTGAAATTGTTGCTGACATTACTAATAATTTTGATGACTATAAGCCAATTATCGATAATGCTTTCAACAAAGCTATGAGTTCTTATACTTGTCAAATTCTATTTGAAGAGATGAGAGGGGAAGAGGGTTAAGATGGAAAGAAAATATTTACCAACTTTCGCCGAATTGGTCGATCGCCTTACGATTACCCAGCTCAAGGAGGTCTTCATTACAGATCACAAAGAAGAGTATGGTCAAGAAATAGCAGATATTTGCCATGATATAAATGTGTGCCTGAAGGAGAGTGGGGAAGTAGACGCCAGTGTGATTAGAGCCATAGTCGTGCTAGCCCAGATGAACCTTCACATTTGGCACAATGAATCAAACTATCGCAAGGGCATTAAGGATGGAAATAACCTAGAGCTAACCCATGGTTTAAATGGTATTCGAAATACGGCAAAAAACAAGATTCAAGAAATAGCCGGCGGTAGGAAAGACTATAAAATTGACTGCCTCGCAGCCGACTTTAAAGATTGGGAAATAAGTTGGAAACAAGAAAATTAGATATCCTATTCGTACATACGAATTCTTCAAAAAAGGTTTATCAAGATCTGGCAAAAAACCACTCCGCAATTGAGCCGCCTATTTGGGCAGCTATGTTGGCTAAGCATTGTCAAATTAAAGGCTTTGGTGCTCAGATACTTGACTGTGAAGCTGAGAGGCTGTCAGCAGAGGAGTCTGCGAAGACCATTAATAATATTGACTCTAACATAGTTTGCTTTGTTGTATATGGGCAGCAGCCAAGCGCCTCCACCCAAAACATGGTTGGCGCCGTCGAAGCAGCCAACTTACTTAAGAGGCTTAACCCAGCACGTAAGATATTATTTGTTGGAGGACATGTGGCGGCGCAACCCCGTCAGGTTCTTAAGGATGAAACATCCATTGATTATATTTGTCAGAATGAGGGCGTGTATACAATTAGTAATTTGCTAGAAGCGATACGTCACGGCTCATTTGATATTTCAAAAATTAAGGGTCTTGGATACAGGGATGCTGAAGGGGAGGTTGTCCTGAACGCCACAGAGAGAATTGTCGCAAAGGGCGATTTAGAAAGAGACTTGCCAGGTATGGCTTGGGACCTCTTGCCAGATATTAAGAAGTATAGGACTGCTGGTTGGCATTCTTGGGCGAACAATGCTGATAAGAGTCCGTTTGCCGCCCTATATACGAGCCTTGGGTGCCCGTACAGGTGTTCATTTTGTATGATAAACATCATCAATCGAACCGACTCCTCACCAAATGTGGCTAGTTCAGATAGCAATGTGTTTCGATGGTGGTCCCCTGATCATATTATACAACAGTTTGATATGTTTGCCGAAATGGGGGTTAAGAATGTCAAAATAGCTGATGAGCTGTTTGTTTTAAACCCTCGTCACTTTTTGAAGATTTGTGATTTATTGATTGAAAGAGATTATGGTTTTAATATTTGGGCTTATTCTCGTATTGATACTTGTAAGCCAAAATATATGGATAAGCTTAAAAAGGCTGGCGTTAACTGGCTTGGTCTTGGAATTGAAAACCCAAATCAAACTTTAAGACAAGAAGTACACAAAGACAGCTTTAAAGAAGTTCGAATTAATGATATTATGGATACAATGAGAAGTGCCGGTATCAATGTTGCGGCAAACTACATTTTTGGTCTTCCCATGGATACAGCAGAGAGCATGCAATCTACACTAGATTTTTCCATTGAGCACATGGCAGAAATGGTAAACTTTTATTGCGCCATGGCATACCCCGGCAGCCCTCTAAACTTACAGGCTAGAAAAAATGGCTGGAAGCTCCCCGATTCTTACATTGGCTATAGCCAACATGCTTATGAGACTCAGAATCTTCCTAACGAACACTTAACAGCACCTGAGATCCTGGAGTTTAGAGATAAGGCATGGATGGAGTATCATACCAATACAAAATATCTAGACCTCTTAGAGACAAAATTTGGCTCTAATGCGAGAACCAACCTTGAACAGACTACTAAAATTAAATTAAAAAGAAAACTACTAGGAGATTAAACAAAAATGGCAGCCGATGATAGAAACAAAGTTACAATTTTAAAACTGAGAAGACAGAAGCGTCAGGGCACTAAGACAGTTCTAGTTACAGCCTATGATTACCCTCAAGCACGTATTGCTGATGGAGCCGGCGTTGATGCCATCCTAGTGGGAGATTCTGTAGGAATGACAACGTTGGGGTACAAGACAACAATCCCAGTGACAATGGATGATATGATTAGGCACTCTGAAGCTGTGGCGAAAGGCGCAAAGAAAGCTTTCCTGATTGGAGACATGCCTTATATGTCATATCAGGTCTCTAACGAAGAAGCCGTAGCGAATGCTGGTCGATTTATTCAGGCTGGAATGGACTGCGTCAAGGTAGAGGGCGCAATGACAGAGAGGATCCAAGCCATCACCGAGGCTGGGATTATGGTTATGAGTCATTTGGGCTTAACACCCCATACGCGAGCAAAATTAGGTGGCTATCGTGTCCAGGGCAAAACAGCTTATCAGGCAGAAATAATTTTGAAGCAAGCGATCGCGCTTCAGGAAGCTGGGTGCTCGTTTTTGCTTCTAGAGGGGATGCCTCGCGAATCTGCTAAGATGATTGCCGAGCAGTTGACAATTCCAGTTTATGGAATTGGTGCTGGAGATCACGTCGACGGTCAGCTTGTTATTTTTCACGATCTTATGGGACTATTTTGGGAATTTAAGTCAAAATTTGTTAAGAGGTACTGCGAAGCGGGACAGATTATGCAGAGCGCCCTTAGTGAATATGTTCATGAAGTTCGCGAGGGACTCTTTCCTGCCGAAGACAATTTTTATGCGATTAAGGAAGAGGAGCTGGAGAAGCTATTAGGAGGAGGAAACTGGAAGGTGGAGAAGGTAGTTTACGAAACTGACCAAGGATTTCCAACAAACCATAGCGCAACTCCCAACACAGTTACAAGAAAAGAATAGGGGTATTTAAGTGAAAGTTGCTGATTATATTATTGATTATTTAGGTGAGCAGGGTATAGACAAGATTTTTGTCGTCTATGGGGCGGCTAATGGAAATCTAATCGATGCTTTTACTCGCACGGATAAGACTGAGTACGTAGCAGTCATGCATGAGCAGGCTGGCGGCTTCGCCGCTGAGGGCTATGCCAAGGTGGCAAAGCGCCCCGGGTGTGCTATCGCCACTAGTGGACCCGGTGGTATGAACTTTGTAACCCCCATAGGCAATTGTTTCTATGATTCTGTCCCTTGTCTGTTTATTACAGGACAAATTAAGACAGCTTACATGAGACCAAGCGACGACATTCGCCAAATAGGGTTTCAAGAGACTGATATAGTCAGCATAGTGAAGCCGCTTACAAAGTACGCTAAGCTCGTTACTAAAGCGGAGGATATTAAGTACGAGCTTCAAAAGGCTCTACATCTAGCAACCACAGGTCGACCTGGACCGGTCTTACTCGATCTGCCAATCGATATTCAGAAAGAAGACATAGATCCGGAAGAGCTGATTGGATATGACACTCATTTTGAAAAAGAATATAGTCTGTCCCGTATAGGCACCCAAGTTCAGAGCCTGCTTCAGGACCTAACACAGAGCAAGCGCCCTTGTATATTGGTGGGAAATGGTGTGCGCCTTTCAAACGCCGAGGAGAAGCTTTTAGAACTAGGAAGAGCATTGAAGATCCCTGTATTCCCGACGTGGAACGCCATTGACATAGTCTCTTCTGACTACGAATACTACGGCGGCCGCGTAGGCACTTATGGAGGAGCCGGAAGAAACTTTGGAATTCAAAATTGCGATCTTCTGCTAACAGTAGGAAGCAGACTATCAGGGCGGATTACTGGAGGCGATCCAAACACTTTTGCTCGCGGAGCTAAGTTATACATGGTAGACGTCGACGCCCCAGCTATGCAAAGAAAGATGCAGCAAAGAGTCTTTGATGAATGTATCTTGAGTGACGCTGGGCTGTTTATCGACATGTTTTTAGGCGCCCTAGATAATATGCTAAATACACAACCATTGCCTGACTGGTCTCAGTGGACTAATAAAGTAATGGAATGGAAGCATAGGTATGACCCTGTTACACCCAGCATGTTTAGTCCCACACAATATATTCATCCTTATGCGTTTGCTAGAATTTTGTCTGAAGAAATGAGTGATACTGATGTTCTGGTGGGAGATTGCGGTGGCAATATTGTAGTTCTGAGTCACGCTTTCGAGACTAAGTTTGGACAACATTATTTAACAAATAACGGCAATTCTCCGATGGGCTTCTCATTCGCGGGTGCTTTGGGGGCGTGGTTTGCCGACACTTCGCGGACTGTGGTCTGTGTTATTGGAGATGGTGGGTTTAACATGAACCTACAAGAGATCCAAACCATGTTGAATTACGGAGTGAAGGTAAAAACAATTATTCTGAACAATCACATTTACGGCATTACAAAAGCTTTTCAAGAGGTAAACTTTGAGGGGCGAAGCGAAGCGTGCGGACCCAAGGGATATAACCCGCCCGATTTTATAGCAATCAGCAAAGCCTATGGGATGGACACCATGGTTATTGATGATGGCACTGATTATGATAAGGTAAGAGGGCAGATTCGTGAATTTTTGGATAGTGAAAACGCTGTTATCTGTGATGTAAACTGTCACGAGTATCATGTCTATGAGCCTAAAATTGTGGGATGGACCACCCCCGTAGAGGACATGTATCCCTATCTGCCCCGAGAGGAATTTTACGCGAACATGGAAATTGAGCCAATGGAGATATCTAAAGATCCCCCAATGCCAAGCATTTTTAATAAAAAAGATTGAGGTAGTAATGACTTTTATAGAAGATAGAGAAAGAGAAATCAAGTTTCCGCTAGCGAAGGAAACCATCAATGGCGATGATATTGACGCCTTGTGTGACTGGCTACAAGAATATCCGCGCCTTACCAAGGGCGACCTAACTATTCAGTTTGAAAAAGAATGGGCTGAATATATTGGTACCAAGTATGCTGTATTCTGTAATTCAGGATCATCAGCTAACCTATTAATGATTTATGCAGCCTATGCTTCTGGTCGTATTACGAACAAGCGCATTGCGGTACCATCAGTAGGTTGGGTCACGACTATCGCCCCCGCCATACAGTTTGGCTTACAACCGGTGATGATAGGTGCTGACCCCGAGACATTCGGCATTGATTTGAATCAATTACAGAGGTTGTGCGAGGCTGACCCTCCTGGAGCTGTTATCTATGTTCAGGTCCTGGGGGTGCCCCATTATAAGGAGAGACTTCTCAAGCTACAAGAACAATATGGGTTTATGCTCTTAGAGGACTCATGCGCAGCGCTGGGTGCGTCATATAGTGATGGCTCCATGGTGGGAACTGTCGGGAATATGTCCAGTTTTTCATTTTACTTTGGGCATCAACTTTCGTCCATTGAGGGGGGTATGGTAAATACGGATGATAAGGAGCTGTATGACTTAATGTTAATGCTGCGTAGCCATGGTTGGGGAAAAGATTTAGACGAAGAAACTTATAATAATCTAATTAACGAGTATAATGTGGATGATTTTCACAAGCCATTCACCTTTTTTGTTGCGGGCTTTAACCTACGATCCACCGATCTACAGGCGTTTTTAGGCTTAAGGCAGATGAAAAAGGCAGAGTGGGTGGCGCAACGTCGATATGAAAATCATGTGCGTTATGCGCAAAATTTAGCAGGATATGTAGACTATCAACATTGGGGTGATAATAAGCCCGTTTCCATTTCGTTTGGAGGATTGGCAAACAACACCAAGCATAGGAAAGAGATTGTAGATAGACTTGTTGCGAATGGGATTGAAACAAGAATTTTTAGCGCTGGAAACTTGGGCGCGCATCCATTCTGGGTCAACAGGTACGGACGCTTTGAAGACGAGATGAGCGATAAGATTCATTCATGTGGGTTTTTCGTACCCAATTATCCTGAACTAACTAATGAAGAAATAGACTTTATTTGTAAAATTGTAAAGGGAGAATAAGAAATGAAAGTTGCCTTGGTATTTCCTACGTGGACCGACACTTATGGTGGTTACGCCATCTTTGCCAAGCGAGCAGCGGGCTGGCCGCCCTTAAACTTGTGTATCGTAGCCTCTTTGGCGGAGAAAGAGGGGCACGAAGTGATCATAATCGATGCCGAAGCCCGAAGACTAACGGTAGAAGAGACGATCACCGAGCTTAAAGAGTTCGGAGCAGAGCTTGTCGGATTTACAGCCAATACCCCGTTCTATCACATTGCTTCAGACTGGGGACAAGAGATTAAAAAGCATATGCCATCTGTTGTTGTCGCCATCGGCGGTCAACACATCACCGTTCTCAAGGAAGAGGCGATGACAGACGGGTTTGATATTGGATTTATAGGCGAGGCAGAGGATGCTTTCCCCGCATTTCTGAAAGAATACGAAAACAATAAGGACTATACTGCTTGGGGACAAGAAATTCCGGGATTGGTTTATCGCAATAAAGATGGATCTTTTGTAAATACAGGGCAGGCTAATCCAGCATACGATGTAGACGAATTGCCCGTCCCCGCACGCCATCTGTTGGACAATTCACTCTATACATTAGGCACCGAGAAGAGGGGTCGTCGCCGAATGACGTCAATTCAAACCGTTAGGGGTTGTCCCTTTAAGTGTACATTCTGTAGTACCAAGGTGTTTGGTAGAAGTTTTCGGCGCCGAAGCCCTAAGCTAGTCATTAAAGAAATAATCGATTGTGTTAATGATTTTGGCACTGAGCACTTTATGTTTCTAGACGACACCCTTACTATGCATAAAAAGCATTTTATTAACATTTGTAAGGAAATAATTGAAGCCAAGGGCAACGGTACGCTGCCCAAGAGCACTAGTTTTGAGGGTAGTACTCGCGCTAATGTGGTGGATGAAGAAATTGCCAAGACAATGGCAGAGGCTGGGTTTGTTAGGCTTAGCTTTGGACTGGAATCCGTTGACGTCGTAGTCAGAAAAATGATGAAAAAGCGTGTGAATATACAGACTTATATTAACGCTTACGAGCTAACAGATAAATATGGAGTTGAAACGGTAACGTCTGCGATGATTGGACAACCGGGAGATAACCACGAGTCGATTAAAAAGACACTTAGCTTCTTAAGGTGGGCAAAACTCATTAAAAGATCCAATCTCAGTATTGCTGTTCCATACCCTGGTACCGAACTTTATGAATGGGCGAAGGAAGAGAAATATGGTATGAAGCTTTTGGAGCCTGATTTTAGAAAGTGGAGAAGATATAACGTCGCGACAATGCAATGCGGAGATCTGAGCCCCGATGACCTGGTGGAATATCAAAACGACGCATATGCTAGTATCTACTTAGCTCCTTGGCGGTGGAAAGCTCTTATTCAAAAAGATGGTCTAGGGGGCGTTTGGCTCACATTTAAGAGGCTCTTGAGGTGTATCCGCAAGGGTCGATTTGAGATGTTGTTTGTGTCTCCGAATTATTGGAAGTCAGAAATAGATAGAGACGCCAATGAAGTTAAGGAAAAGATCGATAAACTCAAAGGAGCCCCAGAACCCATTAAAATTCTTCCGCTCGTGGATATGAAGCCTAGAAAATTTTCAACTAAGAAGAAAAAAGTTAGAAAAATTACCAATACGACTGCGGCACAGGAGAGCGATGGCACCATGTTTACCGACTCTCTAGAGGCAGCAAACGATAGTGTTGGAAGTTCGGGCACTGATTCCAGCGTTGTGGCGAGACAAATCACGGTGGTACAATCAGGAGAAGTAAAAAACTTTAAGTCGATTCCTGGAAAATCGCTATTAAATGCTGCGAAGGACTCTCAAGTGGACTTGCCACACTCATGTGTGATGGGGGGCTGTGGAGCTTGTAAAGTGAAGCTGATAAGCGGAGAGGTGGTGCTCACAACCCCACACTGCCTAGACCCAGCTGAGATGGAACATGGAGTAATGTTAGCATGTCGGGCAACCGCAATGACGGACATTAAGATTGAAATTAGCGAGACAATATAAAACGGAGCAATAGTGACAAAATGTAGAGGATGCTCGTCCACAGACTTAGCAAGTGTGTTGGATTTTGGAGCACAACCATGGTGTAATGATTTTTTAACAAAAGATAGACTAGGAAAAGAGGAATATTATCCTTTAGAACTGGTGTGTTGTAGGGACTGCGAACTGCTACAGCTAAGCTATACGGTCCCGAAGGAGGTGATGTTCTTCGATCATCAGTACCTATCAAGCATGACTAGTACTTTAGGCAAGCACTTTTTAGATATTGCGAAAGAGAACAAGGGCCAGTTTCGGCTTGATAATGATGACCTAATTGTTGACATTGGCGGCAATGATGGCTTCCAACTGATGCAATATAAGGAACTTGGCTTGAATAATGTAGTGAATGTCGAATCCGCAGAAAATATCTGTATGTTTTCTAGAAAAAAGGGCATCAAGACAATTAACGCCTTCTTTAATGAAGAAACGGCGCGCAAACATTTTGAGCCGGGAGGTACACGTCTTATCAATGCATCTGGGGTATTCTTTCATCTGGAAGAACTTCACAGTGTCATAAGAGGTATTAAGCATATGCTATCGGAAGACGGCGTTTTTGTTGTTCAGTTTATGTACGCCGGCGCAATGGTAGAGAATAACAATTTTGATACGGTCTACCACGAACACCTTTGTTACTATAACCTTCGTAATGTTATTGATCTATTGAAGCCTTATGGTTTGGAAGTTTTCGATGCGTATCATTCAGACATCCATAGCGGCTCTATAATCGCCAAGGTGACTCATGCGGGTGGATCTTTAGATAAGAAGACGGAAGCCTTTAGAGGTACCTTAGAGAGCGATAAAAAGTATACTCTAGAGGAGTACTTAAGATTCTTTAAAACAGTAGAGAATTACAAGAGCAGGCTTCAAGCATTTTTAACTGACTTGAAACTACAAGGCAAGACAATTTATGCTTATGGCGGACCTGCTAAAGGTAATACTCTTTTAAATTATTGTGATATTGATGATAAAATCATTGATAAGGTAGTGGAGATTAATAAGCTAAAGCTAGGCTTTTACATGCCACAGTCACATATCCCCATTGTCCTAGAGGACAAAGAGGACTTGCCAGACTATTACTTGCTTTTGTCACATAATTTTGCTAAAGAAATTATTAGAAAAAATCAAGACATAATTTCCAAAGGGGTAAAGTTTATTATACCTTTCCCTGAAATCCAAGTAGTGGGAGAATAAATTGGATATACTAGTCACCGGCGGAACCGGGTTTTTAGGAAAACATTTAGTTCGTAAGCTGAAATCTTTAGGTCATAGCGTATATATCTCTAATACTAAAGAAGCAAACCTAGATAGAGTGGAGAATCTTTATAAGTTTAACGAGGTAAAATTTGATTATATTTTTCATCTCGCTGCGGCTACAAAGGCAGGAGACTACTGTTTAACTCATCAAGGAGAGCAGTGGGAAAACAATCAACGCTTGAATACCAATATGTTAATTTATTGGAAGGATTACCAACCCCAGGCAAAGATTATTTGTATGGGAACAAGCTGTTCTTACCCTGCTGATCTTCTTATGACGGAGGAAAACTATCTTATTGGTCAACCTGGAAATGACCTCTACACCTATGCGATGACAAAGCGAATGTTGCTCGTGGGGCTTAAGGCGTTTCAAAAACAATATGGGCTTAAATGGCTGTGTTTCATCCCCTCTACGCTTTATGGACCGGGCTTTGAGCAGCATGATAATCATTTTATTTTTGATGTTGTGAGAAAAATTTACAATGGCAAACATTATGGTGAAGAGATTGAGTTGTGGGGCGATGGATATCAGCGCCGTGAACTGATTTATGTTGATGATGCGATTGAAGCGATGATTAATCTCCTCGGTGAGGAAAACGAAGTCTTTAATCTCGGCTCCTCCAGGGATTTGCCTATTCGCCATTACGCTCAGGCAATTTGCGATTGCCTAGAGTATGACCACGATCAGATTATTTACAATACTGATAAATATGTTGGAGTTCGCAAGAGGAAGCTTGAGGTGGATAAGGTACAAAAACTATCCCTCAACTATTGTAAAACCCCCTTGCTAGAGGGAATTCAAAAAACTGTAGATTTTTACTGTACAAATTATGGAGACAAGAGATGAATGTTTTAATAACGGGTGGAGCTGGCTATATCGGAAGCGAGCTGGTGAGATACTTGATACATGATCACAATGTAACGGTGGTAGACAATCTAATGTACGAGCCCACCTCTTTGCTAAGATATACGCAACACGATAATTTTAGATTTATCAAGGGGGACGTAAGAGATTTAAATTTGCTTAGTAAGCTGGTTAGCTCACATGATGTGGTAATCCCCTTAGCTGCTTTGGTTGGCTTCCCGCTATGCGAAAGAGACCCCCGAGCAGCACAGGAGATTAACCATGATGTCAATAGCTGGATTGCCAACAACAAGTCTAATGATCAATTGGTGATCTATCCATGTACAAATTCAGGGTATGGGGTAAGTGTCGATGGCAATGTATGCACAGAGGAGTCTCCCTTAAACCCCCTCTCCCTGTATGGAAAGACAAAAGTTGGAGCTGAAACTGATTATCGTGAAGTAAATAACCACATTACTTTTCGTCTGGCGACTGTGTTCGGTCCTGGGTCGCGCATGCGTACCGACCTATTGGTAAATAATTTTGTCTTGAAAGCCCTTAAGGATCGTGTTTTAGTATTGTACGAGTGCGAGTTCATGCGCAACTATGTTCATTTGGCAGACGTGTGTCGTGCGTTTAGGTTTGCTCTAGATAACTGGGAAGACTGTAAAAATGAAACTTATAACGTTGGTAATGATTCGCTAAATATGAATAAGCTACAACTCGCACAGACTATCCAAAAGCATATCCCCATTGAAATCATCAAAGCAGAGTTTAACTCCGACCCCGACACCCGAGACTACATTGTAAGCAGCGAAAAGTTCTACTCGAAGGGCTTTAAGTGTCAATACGATCTTGATGATGGAATTAAACAACTAGTGAATGCGTATGCTATAATAGACTCACCTTGGTATGCGAATTATTAGATGAAAGTATTAGTTATCGGAGATGCGTGCGAGGACGTGTATGTCTATGGACATGTAAACCGTCTAGCACCAGAAGCACCTGTTCCAGTATTTTTGAAGGATCACGAAAAAAGAAACGGTGGAATGGCTTTAAACGTCCTCAATAATTTAAAATCGCTAGGCGTGGAGTGCGAAACACTACACAACTCAGAAAAGATAGAAAAAACTAGATATGTGGATGAAGCGACAAACCATATTTTTATTAGAGTTGACACCGATGACAAAAAGCTAAAGAGGGTTGACAAGAAGTTTTTAACAAAAAAGTACCTTAGCCAATACGACGCCATCGTGATATCGGACTATAATAAGGGATTCTTAACAGAGGAGGATATTGAAAGAATTTGCTACAATCACCCCCTCTCGTTTATGGATACTAAAAAATTATTAGGACGATGGTGTAAAGAGTGTACTTGGATTAAGATAAATGAAGAGGAACACGCCAAAACCGAGACTAAGATTTCAAAGCTTGGTCACATTTTCGATGAAAAACTAATTGTAACCTTAAGCGAGAGAGGCTGTCGATATAAGGAAAAGCTCTTTCCAGTAGAGAAGGTGGAAATTAAAGATCTGAGCGGCGCTGGAGATACCTTTTTAGCTGGATTTGTGTCAAAATATCTACAAACTAAAGATGTGGAGGAGGCTATCATTTTTGCTAATTCATGTGCGACAAAGGTCGTTCAACTGAGGGGGGTAAATGTCATTTAAAGAATACTATCAACATTATTTAACCCTTCATCAAAACAAGTGGAACCGCAGATTACATGTGATTGGTCAATTAGCCACGATCAGTTTTGTTGTCGGTTGTGTTACAACAAAGATGTGGCTTTTGCTTTTATTGACACCATTTGTTGTATACCCCTTTGCGTGGACTGGGCATTTTTATTTTGAAAAAAATGAGCCTGCCGCATTCTCTAGACCATTGTGGGCAAAAGCGTGTGATTGGGTAATGCTGAAGGATATCTTAATTGGAAAAATAAAGTGGTAAAGAATGAAGCTTGTTTTCACCAACGGATGCTTTGACATCTTACACCGTGGTCATTTCGAACTCCTTAAGCACTGTAGCTCGCTCGGTCGGGTAATCGTAGGCATCAACAGCGACTCTAGTGTTAAAAGGCTAAAAGGGCAAGAGCGCCCGTTTTTTTCTGAGGCAGATAGAGTGTTTGCCTTGGAGAGCTGTAGGTACGTCGATAAAGTAATTGTTTTTGAAGAAGATACGCCGTTATCCTTAATAACGAAAGTTAAGCCTGATATAATTGTTAAAGGTGGGGATTACAAACCAGAAGATGTAGTCGGGGCTAGCTTGTGCGACGTAAAAATATTTAACTACATTGACGGGTATTCTACCACTAAAGTTCTGGAGAAACAGTGACATACGTTTTTGACATTGACGGTACTATATGTAGCAAAAGGTGTGAACTTAAGGGCGATGATTATGCCGACTCACAACCTTACGAGAAGAGGATTGAAAAAATCAATTCCTTGTATGACCAAGGTCATGAAATAATTTATATGACGGCAAGGGGCATGGGTCGACACAAAAACAATCCCCAAGCTGCCATCGAGGACTTTTATACTTTTACCCAAAAGCAGTTAAATAACTGGGGTTGCAAGTATCATAGACTATTCTTGGGAAAGCCCAGTGCCGATATGTACGTAGACGACAAGGGAATTAAAGATGAAGACTTCTTTACCAATTAAATTCGTCCCCAAGGGCTGGGGATTTGAAAAATGGATTGTCAACAATGAAGAGTATTGTGGAAAGCTACTTTATTTTGTCAAAGGTAAGCGCTGCTCGTTTCACTACCACAAGCTAAAGGACGAAGTCTTCTATCTTCAGTCTGGCAAAATGGTTGTTAAGTATTCCGAAGGCGATGATATAGAGAATGTTGGCATTAAGACTTTGGTTCCCGGAGACAACTTTCACGTCTATCGAGGATTGCGGCATCAGATGATCGCCTTAGAGGACTCAGAACTGTTTGAGTTCTCCACTCAGCATTTTGATGAAGACAGCTACAGAATCATTAAGGGGGACTAGATGAAGTTAGTGGTCATTACAGGCTGTCTCGGCTT
>Ga0098059_1000894_pt1 | contig 15771 bp, 32 predicted proteins | sample 20_taG_FD_92580 | JGI IMG/M metagenome (GOLD analysis project Ga0098059, IMG submission 92580) | Marine viral communities from the Subarctic Pacific Ocean - 20_ETSP_OMZ_AT15318 metaG | ecosystem: Environmental > Aquatic > Marine > Oceanic | place: Subarctic Pacific Ocean | collected 2015-01-19
ATTATTACAATCTTCTTTAACATGCTGCTCACCAACATATCTTGTATATACAGTTTTACCATCTGAATTAATAAAACTTTTTCCAAATACAGATTCACATTCAAAAATACCTTCACTATGATGTCTAAACAATCTATGTTTAGAATGACCATACCAAGCTTTAGTTTGATCAAACCATTCATGTATTTTTATATAATCCTTTTCAACCCCACCCCATTTTTTTACTGAAGACTTCGCATGTAAATTTGGATGTGCCATTATATCATATTATTTAAAGGATCCGAATTATATTCTTTATCATCTTGTAATTCCATCAACTCACCTTCAGTTAAATAAGTTTCTACATTAGTATATCTTATGTTATTAAAAACTTTATATCTCCCTGAAGGAATCATTACACATAAATTACCATATCCACCTTCATTATTCCACCAATCTTCAATGTTTTGAAGAATATAGTTATCAACTAATGATGTAATCATTTCAGATACTTCACCGTGTAAGTCTTTTAAATTTTTATGACTTTCACCCCACATATCTAAACAATGAATCTGATCAAAAGCTTCTTCATTATCGTCAGATAATTCATCACTTGTATATGCTACTTGCTCTATACAACCATCATCACCACCTCCTTCATAACCTATATTCACACCCGTTACACCCATATCTTGAAGTTGATATAGGAGGGAAATTATTTCCTTTTCTTTCATAAACTATTTTGATTTAAATTTGTAAAATTTACCTAATATGTTTGCATTTAGGTATTCTTCTTTTTCAAGAACTTCTCTTTGAAATTGATATTTAGTTTCATGATATGTTAATTCTAATTTAGAATAGCATATTTTAACTATATATCTTTTAATTGGAACATTCTTTTTGTACGCATCTTGTAAGATCTTATTACTACTATAGTAATCTTCATAATTAAGCTTTTTAATCATTTCATATTTTTTAGCTCTCTTATCTGTCATACCAGCTAATTTTTTCTTACCAAACTTCTTTTTTCTTATAGAAAAAAAGTTCTTTTTACCTATGTAGGCAACTGCTTTTCCATCAATAATAGCTTGCATTTCATATACAAACCCTATTGCATCTTCAGGAATATCCTTGTCTGTAAATGTTTTACCTTTATACAACCAAGAATTCATTGCCTTTCTTACTCTATTTTTTAGTATCATTAATGTTCTTTAATAAAGTAAACACTTCATTTTTAACTACATCTAGACCGTGATCTTTTACTGAATCTGACAGATCTTTAGAAAGATCTAAATTAATATAATCGAAGTTATACTTTTTGTTATATTTTTTAGCTGATTTTATACCAGGCTCATCATTGTCAAATAACACTATAATTTTAGAATAACTATTAATGTATTTTTTCATAAAACTTACTGGTATCAAGCTATTTTCACTATCTGGAGCAATACATTCAGTGTTTCCTATACAAAGGTTCTTAAAACACATTAAGTCCTTTAAAGATGATAAGATAACCAAGTATTTAGATTTAAAATTTACTTGATCACTTCCTTGAATATAATCTTGCACTTTAATAAACTTATTATCCTTATTTTTTGGAGTATAAATTTTATATAAAGAACCATCTTCTCTAAAATAACCATATATAAATCTATTTTCTATAATTATTTCATCAAGAAGTTGACCATCTTCATCTTCTTTAATCATTTTATAATGACTTAACGGGTGTACATTGTATTCTCCTAATAAAGTAGAAGAAAGTTTATACATCTGCCAGTAGGATCTATCCAATGTTGTCCAATGTCTGATTTCATAATCAGAAACTACATATTTACTTTGAGGTTCATAATCTAGAGGTGTATATGAGTTGTTAGAAATAAACTCATTATAATCATTCATTATTTTAAATGATGCTTTACCTCTACTAGGTAACTTAAATAGGTGCATTACTAAATTCAAACCATCTCCACAATAACCTGAAGAAAAATCTTTAAATTTATACCTGTTTCTACCATCTAGATAGACACATAGTGAAGGCACTTTATCTTTAGCACTAAATACTGATTTGATTTTTACACTTTGACCACAAAGCCTCTCGGTAAGATTTAAATAATGTTCAAACACCCATTCTCTAGGTATATCATTTAAATCATCAATTATTTTATTTGTTGAAATCATATAGACTATTTTAAAATTAAAAGGGGAACCATTTATTGATTCCCCCTGTATTAATTTAACATTAGTCTAGAGAAAAATCACTTGATGGTTTTTTTGTAAAATCATCATCTCCAAAACTTTCAACTGGTTTGTTTTCAAGTTTTTTAAGATGGGTTTTTTCATCATAGATTAATACTTTACCATTTTCTACGTCACCATAAGCATATCTTCCTTTATTTGCTTTAGGTAACCACATGTCATAGTTAGTATATCCTGTTTTACCAACATATTCTTTACCAGCAACACAAAATTCTAAATATTTATCTTTATATGGTGCTGTATCACTGAATGCTTTTACAAAATCTTCAATTGTTTCATGTTGATTATTTTGTTCAGTCATCCATTCATTAATCCCTAATGATTTACAAAGATTTTGTAGAAATATTAAAATAGATCTATCTCTTTGTATTTTAATTCCTGATTTGGTTTCTCCATCAGCAAATGCATACTGACTTGCTTTTACTCTACCAATTTGACCATCATATTTTCCGGCATCAGGATTATCTTTACTTTTATTAAAACCCTCGAATCCGTCAATAGGTTTAGTTTCAACATGTAACATCAAATGATACGCATTATCAATAAATTTAAATTCATCTAGTGTAACACTATTTATCTTTAAAATGTTATTACCAGGACTAATTGTTTTAGGGAGTCCTGACCCTCCTGTTGTTAAACCTTCTGTACTTAAAGCCATACTTTTTTACTTTTTAATTATTAAACAAAAACTTTTTCCCATGATGTTTCTAAAACACCATCAATCATCTCAGAAATTACTATTTCTTCATTACGCAAATGTGTTGGTCTTGCACCACAAGTAACATCATCATTAGTTTTAAAGCTAAGAATTGTTTTGTTACCTTTTCTATACATATAACCAATAGCATCTGCATTTGCACATATTAAGGATTTTATTTTACCTGTAAGATCAATATTAGCAGCCATAACCATCTCTCCTTTATCATCCACAACTTTGTCTTTAATGTGTCCAGATAAAATAATTGTGGGAGCTAATGTATCAATAAAATCTAAAACTTGAAAGAAAGCTTGACGAATATACAAATATCCTGCACCATTTGGTAATGTAATTACGGTATCTTTGTCATAATTTTTACCCATTGCAGTTTGTTTGTAAAGTTTTACTGCTAAAGGCATTATCATTTCTTCTAATGCAGTTACTGTATCAACTGTTACATATTTATATGGTTTGTCAGCATCTTTGATTGCTTTACCTGTATCTAACAGGGTTTGTAAATCAGGAACAGTTACTTTTAATGCATCTACATATTCTGCTCCATTTTCTAAATCTAAAATTAGATTATCTTCTAGACCAGCAAAACAACTTGTTTTACCTGTCTTAGGTTTACTATAAATTATTAATCTCTTAGGATTAACTCTTTCAGCTTTTACTTTTTTTGTTGGTAGTGTTATTGTACTCATTTACTATTTAATTTATTTTCTATTTTTTCTAATGCAATTGCTATTCTATTTAAAACTTGAACCCAATCTTTTTTAGATTCACCAGTTTCTTTTAATTTAGGAGTTGCATCAAACTCTTTTTCAAAATCAGGAAAAGGTGTTACAGATTTTTGTAATTCTGGGACCTCTAATTTAGCTTCTTCTTTTCTTTTTTCATACAAAGAATAACTAATTTCTTGTCCACTTTTCAAAACTGCAGCCATTTCATTTACTGGAACTAAATATTTTCTATCAGGATTACCTTGATAATCAGTACCTTCAATAACATCATATTCTTCTCCATAATAAGGATTATATTTTAACTTAAACAACTGTCTGTCTTCTAACATTGGAATCATATCTTTTGATGATGATCCATTATCGTCATAAACATTGTCATAAAATTCAATATATATATCCTCTTCTTTTTTCAACTCCCACTCAAAGAATTGAACTTGTCTACCATACTTTCCTTTTTTAAAGAAAGCAGTTTTAATTGAGAAAAACGGATCCACAATACCCATAGTTTTAAAAGTATTCATGTGTTCCGTATAAAACTCTCTTTCTTTTTCTTTTCTTAAATTTCCCATTATACGTTGATTGTTTTTAGTGTCTCCCTAGCAGGGGTATTCATTTCTTCTATTCTCATTGTTAATCTATTTAATTTAAAAAAACTTGTTCTTGTTGTACCATTTCTTGACTTTAAAAAGTGAAACACTAAAGTTTCAGGATCTTCAATAATAAATTTTTCAGGTCCATACTTTCTTATTTTTCTCACAGCTGGTTTATTAATACCCATTACAACATCTGCATGCTGTAATAAAGCATCTGAGCCATATATATCAGAATCTAGAACATAATTACCATAAGTACCTTCAATTTGCCTTTTTGGATCATCAATATTTCTATTTAACTGACTTAATACAACAAATGCAACAGGATACTTCTTTTTCATCATTGTCAAAGCTTCTCCTAACGCACCCAACATACCAAACTTGTCTTTTTGTCCTCTATCTACTTTAAATAAAGCTGAATGGTCAATAGTAACTAATAAATTTCCAAATGTACCATCCGGATTTTTATTTCTTTCAAACTCATGATGAATAGTAGCACACATCTCATTTATAGTACAAACATCATAAATAACATTTATAATGTCTTCACTAGTACTTTGATGATAGTATTCTACACATTTTTCATAAATTCTTCTATCTACTAATTTTCCATCTTTACTCATTAAAGTATTGTAATCAGCACCTGTAATCAAACCAAATTTTCTAATTGCACTTGTTTCATCAACCATTTCCATCTGAAATTTAAGAACTCTATATTCTTGATTAGAGTTATTCTTAATTATATCAGATACCAATTGATCCATAAACAGTGTTTTACCTGTACCAGGTCTTGCACCTACTACTGTAATTGTTCTCCATTCTAATCCATCACAGAAAGCATCGTTAAATTTAGGCCATGAACTAATAAGAGAAGGAAGTTTACCTGTCCTCCTTGCTTTTATTTTCATAAGACCTTTCTTTAAACTTTCTCTTTCACTAACTGGCAATAGGTGTCTAGCACCATCAAAAAGTCTTGACATAGTTCTTATTTATACAATTAATTCTTCAAAAGGATTCTCGTCTACATCAGGAGTATCATTTAAAAACTCACAATATGTAGCTAGATCTGAATTCCAAGATTTATCCATGTTTTGTTTTCTCAAAAAATATTGAGAATTTCTCATATACTCATAATTTTTACTTTCATATTCAGATACATATTTTTGTGTTGCTTCAAATATTGTTTTCCAATCATATTCATAATTTTCAAAAAACCATCTAAAAGCATTTTCTAAACTTTTAGCTGGTACTCTTGCATATTTACCAGAAGAAAGCTTTTTGTTAGGGAATATTTTTACATACGCATCTATTTTTTGCATAAAATTTTCACCTAATAAACTTTTAGTAGTTTTTTTCTTTGACTTTTTAAAATAACCCTTGATTTTGGTTACTAAAATAGTACTTTTATCTGTTAATTCCAAGTCTTTGTTTAACCAACCTTTGTTGGCTAATTTTGCACATTCTAACTTTTTATTAACTGTTTTACCTGGTACTACATTTTCAGAAATGCAGTAAAGAACATAAAAAGAGTTGGGTGTTAACCCATTCTCTAATAAGCTGTTAAATATATCTGTCATATTACCAATTTATTGATTTATCATACTTTTCCTTTATTAAAATAGATACTTCATTAAATAAATTATTGCTATCCCATTTAGAGCCGTTATAAGCAGCAGAAGCAGGATGTTTAACAAAAAACTTATTGTTATCGTCATCAGTAATTTCAGACCATTCTTCAGCTTTTTTTCCCATATAGACATATATTAATTTTTTATCTTTGTTTAACGAATCTAATAAGTAAGCTGTAAAAGGTTTCCAAATATCATAATGAGAACCTATTTTATTAATTTGACATGTCAATGCTGTATTAAGCATTAAAATACCTTGATTACTCCATCTTGTTAGATCTGGATCTTGATAAGATGGAAATTCTTGAAATACAGTTTTTTCTATCTCTTCAAATATATAACGTAGAGATGGTTGTGGTTTTTTTGTTTTAGAACAACTGAAAGATATACCATCTGCTACTCCTAATTTAGGATAAGGATCTTGTCCTATCATTACCACCTTAAGATCTTTATAAGAACATTCTTGAAATGCTCTAAAAACATCTTTTAAAGGTGGTGTAAATCTTTTATCAGATTCACTCAATGTTTTAAGTTGAGTAATTATATCTTCAAAATCTTTACTAAATATAAAAGATTTAAATACTTTATCCCAACCACTGGGTTTTAATTTATCAAACATTTTAAGTTTAATTTCTTCTAATTCCATTTTTTTATGTATTTTTGATTAAAATAAATTATAATGATTAAAGCAAAAGAACTGAAAGATGATGCTATTTTAGAAATAAAAGTAAACAAAAGCTACTATTTAATGGCTAAAGCTGCATCTTTTCATATTTTACAAAGTATGAATATTAATGAAAAAGGTAATGAATATTTTTCAAAAATTATGAATGAAAAATATGAAGATCTAGATAATGATCAACGAACCTTTTATACATTAGTATTACTTCTTGCCGAAATAGAAAAACAAGCTCAAGCAAATGAACAGTTTATTGAAAAAGAAATATTAGAACCTGGGGATGAAGGTTACGTAGAACCTGTTACCGAAGATCCAAGTTAAAAAAATTACTTCCTACATCAATACAAGCTTCAATAGCTAACATTAACTCTTTTTTACTACAATCAGCAAATGACTTATCTTCAAGTCCTGCTTCTTTTTTGATGATATTCTTCATATCTGCAAAAGTATTACCAGATTCAGCTGCTAATTCTCTAATGCACGCATGGACTTTTGCAAGTTGAACATTACTTTTACTTGATTCTACAAGATCTAAGTATAATTCAACTTTTTGTCCTTCCTTTAGTTTATCTACAAATAACTCATAAGCTAGTTTGTCTTTTGGACTATCATACACTAACTTATTGTTTTTTTTCACGAATCTTCCTGAAAACATCTATTAATTGGTTTACTAGTTTATATTCCCAGATTTCACAATCTGGTTCTGACATATATACAGCCCACTCATCATCTGATCCAACTTCATCACTGGCTGATGTATATAATATCAAACCTTTAATTAACTCTACTTGATAATAGTAGTAGTCATAACCGTTTTGACTTTCGTCATCATTAACATAGGTTTTTTCAAAACCTAATGTAAGTATTTCTTGTTCACTCATCATCTTGTTCTTTATTAAATTCTTTCCAAGATAAAACGGCTTTCCTCACATTCTTCCCTAACTCAGCATCATTAGGATATTTCTTTATTAAATGTATTACTAAAGCAGTAATGTTAGGCATAGCAATTATTTCATTGTCTACACTATATATATCTGTATTAGTGTTACTATCTACACTTTTTACCTGTCTTAATTTATTTAACTTTTCATTCATAAGTTTATATTTTTTTAGCTTTGATTCTAAAGATTTACATCCTTTGTAATCTCCATAAGATCCTCCAGATGCAACTCTTGCAAATTCAAGCATGTTTTTATCAGTCCATGTCTTCATCTTGATCTTTTACTTGTGATACCATATTATTGATTAATATCCAACTTAATGCAGTAAATGATGCATGTGCTGCATCAAATGTCATGTATGACCACCACACTACTACAAGTGCAAATAACCAATATATTTTAAAATCATATTGTCTCATTATCTTCTTTTTTTATAAATTCTTATTTTGTAACAGAATATGTTCAGTCTGAAAATTCTTTTCCATCTACTGCTCATACTTCCTTCATATTGTCAAAGTCTCTAACAACTTTTACATCAACTTTGTATTTTTTGTCTGTATATGGATCTTTCCATATCTCTACATTTTTGTTTTTTATCCAATCTATAAAGACTAATCTATCTAAAATTTCTTTCTTAAGTTTATCTCTATAGTGTTGAAATATTTGATTATCTATTGCCATCTTTTGTTGATTTTAATTTATCATAAATTGCTTTTTCTGATATACTTAATGATTCATAAGTATATTCTTTAGTAGACAACATTTCCTCTTCAGTTTCATAAGGTTCTTGTTTAGAACCCAATCTTGATATCGGAAATAATCTATCTGCCCAGGTTTTCCCTGTCTCCATTTTCACTTTCATTTTCTTGATTCTGCTTTGCTATTAAATATCTTATATACAAATCCTTATCAAAATTATCCCAGTATGCTATCCAATCTGCTATATTAGTACCCATTTTGGTTGGCTATAACAGATCCTAAAATTTGATTTTCTTCTTCACAAAGATCTAAAGCAGTTTCTAATGTAACTATTTTAGTATCTTTTTCTTTATTTAATTTTCTTGCTTTATCCAAGCTACGATATGTTGCTGCATGTTCTCCCATTAACCATAGTAAACAGAAAACACAAAAACAAACTTTAAATGTAAGCACTCCTATAAGTAATTTTTCATTTTTTTTCATTTTGTTGATTTTTGTAATCTAATATAAATCCTGTAAGCACAAGAATATTCATTCCTACAGAAGCTAATATTTCATGTAAATCTTCATATATATTAGTTGATAGATGTACATGTCCTATTATCCAAAAAGGTATTGCCAAGTTCTGACTTACCCATATTAGAGTAAATTTACCTAGATTCTTCATTATTTGTAAAATCTTCTGGGTTAATAACATCTTTTGAATACTCTATATGTTTATAGTTTTCATTGTCTTTAAATTCTCCAAACTTTTTAATTCTTTCATTTCTTAAATTTAAAATACATAAGCCAGCTATATTAAGATTATCCTGATCATGACTAACCATCATTCCAACTATATTTCTTTTTTCTTCTCTAGATAGAAATCCCATTGCAATAAGTAGATTGATTTCTGCTAAAAATATAAAAGGTTTGTAATCTCCTTTTTTAGTTCCTGTATGATATAAATACCATAAATATTTTAAACTGTTCTCTGTAATATCTTTATTACAACACACATCATAGTGTTCTTTACATATATCGTCAATAAGTTTCTGAACTTTCTTATCTTTAATTACCATACTCGTTATTTATATAAGTTTTATTAGAAAGGTTCTTTTTTTTTCTTTGTCTCAATATTTTTCTCAACATTAACCTGCTCATTGTCATTTTCTCTAGAATCAATTCCCTTCTTTTTAAGTTCTTTTTCATATTCTTCCCAATTATAAATTTCTAATTCTTTCATTCTTACCAAGTCATCAGGAGTTATTCCTTCTGGTATGTTTCCATTGTTTGCATTGTGCAATTCAATAAATATATTTTTCATTCTTCCCATATCTATTCTTTTATTAATTTTACTATATATTCACTTTCATCTATTGTAAGAGCTACATCTAATAATTTTCTAATAGCTTGATTTTGTCTTAACGTATGTTTTTCACAATAGTTAGTTATTCTTCTATGTTGTTTAATAGTCATTGGTATATGCAAGCTTTTTTCTATACCATCTGTTGTTTTTTCAGGTATATTAAATGGAAATTTTTTAGCTAATTCTCCTGTATTTATTAAAAAAGTAGTATCTTCATTTTTAGAAAAAAATCCTGGTTGTTTTTTAGCATGTGATATTGATGATCTATCTAATGGATCACATGTTAATTTAAACATGCTAGAAATTTTTTCTTCTGTATATTTAAACTTATAGTATAAAATGGCTATAAGATAATTACGTTTATCTATATAACTTCTTTTTCTTGTCCTATATTTAGGAAGAACTACTTTAAGTTCATTTAATACATCAGTATTTGTGTATTTTTTTGACATCATTAAAATTTTTGTGAAATTAATATAATAAGTAGTTATAAACTACCTAAATCAGCATCATCTTCGCTGAAATTTTTCTTTGGTTTAAATTTAGTTTCAACATCTTCTTGATGTTCTAAATCTTTAAGGTCTTTAAGGTCTTTGATTTTGTCAAGAAGTTCACCATATACAATCATGGGTTCTACCGGTAAAAATCTTACTGCATCATAATATTCATATGGAGATGATCTTTCAGTCAATTCAACTTCTTCAAATTTGAAACCCATTGTATCTTCTTGTAAACCCATATTTGCTACCGCAACTACAGTATAGACCATCCCTTCTTCTATCCATTCTTCATCAGAAATATTTTCAGGTTTATTTCCAGAATTAATACATATAACTTTCATGATTTTGAATTTCTGTTATTAGTTCTAACTCTTCTAATTTAGTTTTTAACTCTAACATATCAAGAATATCTCCTTCTTTAATAGAACATTTACCTGCAACATCAGTTGTTAAAACACATTGTGCTGCTTGAATAGGTGTATGTCTACAATACTTAATTAAAGATGCTTGAACATAATTGTAATCATGTACATCATCATTATATAATACTAATTTGTGTGTCTTTTCCATAATTATATATTTATAATATACGAAAAATATAGGGGTTAACTTACACCAACCCCATAATCTTTCCATAAAATTTTAGATTGATCAAACTCTTCTAAAGAATCTTTTACCCATTTTTCATCTATAGTGTTTACATAACATAATATGTGTACTATAGATTTTTCATTTGGGTTAAGTCTTAATAATCTACCAATCCGTTGACTTGCTTTTCTTTCATTACCATAAGAGTGCATAATTATACCTTGTCTTAATTCAGGGATATTTACACCTTCACTTAATTGTAATACACAAGATAGTTTATCAATTAAACCATCTTTAAACATTTCAAGATTTGACTCTGAATCAACATTGTTACTATGATAACTATATTTACATAACTTATCTGCTTGTGCTTGTGTATTTGCAAACACAATGCATTTTGTTGGAATACTCTGAAGTAAAGCTTTAGTATATTTTTCTTTACTTGGGTATTCCATCATAGCTTTCATTCTCATCACACGTAATATATGCATATTTCCTGATCCTACATCAATTCTTTTTGACCAATAAACATAATTTTGTTCTTCACTAGTTAAGAAAGATTTCTTATTTTTAAAATTAACAGTGTAATTTTTATCAATTGATAAATCAATCTTATGAACTATTATTTGATAATCATTTAATATTCCATTTTCAATGGCATCATCTGCTTTAAATTTAAATACCACAGGGCAAAATTCATTTACCATTTTTCCTTTCTCACTATAACTACGTTTTGGTGGTGTTCCTGTTAAACCAAGTATTTTACCTTTATATAGTTGTAAAAAATTTCTATGAGAATTTAATAAACTATGACATTCATCTAAATATACTGCTTGATATCCATCAGGATCATGTTTGTTGATACTTAAATAAGTACTAAATGTTATTCTCTTTAGTAAATGTTCTTTATTAAATTTACCCGCATCATCTATCCAAGACTGGAATATTGATTTTTTGGGTGCAACTACTAATACTTTCATCAAGTCAGTAGTATTATTCTCTATATGTTTTAATCCAATTAAAGTCTTACCGACTCCAGTTCCTAACACAAGAGTACATCTATTTATATTTTCTGTACGTTTTAATGCTTTATTCTGTATTTCTGTTCTTTCCATAAAGTATCTGTTGTTTATCTTCTAAATATGTTAATACTTTGTACCAATGAGATTTTGCAGTTTCTTTAGTTAACTGTGTAGCTGTAACAATTGCTGCTTGTAAAGCTTCTCTTGGATATAATCTGTCTCCAACTACACCCTTAGAAGGTGAGTCAAAAACCAAATGTGCATCTATTAATCTCTGTGCATCATCTTTTACATTTTTTAAATTTATATTTTCAGATTGTGATTGAGGTATCATTTTAAATATTTTAATATTCTTGATTCTTTTGGGTGCTCATGTATCCAATTATGACAATTTCTACAAGCAGGTAACCATGTACTTTGTATTAAATAATAAGTATCACGATTACTACCTGCATAAGTATGATGAACATCAGTAGCTTCTTGACTACATCCTTTCACCTTCACTGCACATAATTGATTTTGAGTAAGATACTTTTCCCTTAACTTAAGGTATTCAGCATCTTTTCTTTTTCTTTTAGAAGACACACGAGGGATAGATACGTTTGGTTTCTGTAGCTTGTTACTACTGCTTTTGTGGCAACTCCAGCAATTTTTACAATATCTATTACCCTCATGATTCTTCCATATGACAGTCATCTTTTGACAACCATCACATTCTTTTAATTTTACTTTCATTCTTTAAACTTGGAATATTTACGGGTGCTTCTTTCAAACTTAAAAAGTGTGAAGGTAATATTCCTTCATCCATAAATATACGAATTATTCTATCTTTGGTCAAATTTAAATCTTTGAAAGTTATACTTTTACTAACTGTTTTACCAGTTCTTCTTTCATTCTCTTTATCCCATTCTCTAGTCACCCATTTCATTTTAAATTTTGGACATGTCTTACTATTTTCAAGTAATTCTTTAGTAAGATTTGAGTTAGGAAATAATTTTTGAAAGAATTGATTAGTATAATCAATAATTATTTGTTGTTTCTTTAAATTAATAACTTTTTGTGCTCTATAATGAACATTATTAATTCTACGTTTTTTTCTTTCACACATTTGAGCAACATCTTCTTCTTTAATACCTTTCAAACCATACAATGCTCTTTTGTACCTGTTGTTTTGATATTCGGTATATTGATCTTGTTCATACTCTATATATGTGTTTCCTTTGTTTAATTGATAATTTTTAATCTGTTCTTTTAACTTTTCCATTTTAATCATTTTTAATAATACAATACAATAATAAAAAGGGGAGGAACGACCCTCCCCTTGTCTAATCTATAACTTATACAGTGAAGTCTTCTCCTGCAGCAGCTTTCATTGCTTTAGAGTTTGCTTTTGTAGCATTTTGATATGCTTCACGTAGTTGTTCAACATTATCATGCTTAATTAATGTATCTTCATCTGTACTAGAGAAGCTCATTTTAGTTCTTCGGTAGATTGGTAAACCTCCTAATGAACACACGATACCTGTTTCACCTGCAATCTTAAGATCTCTTTCAGGGTTTTTAGTATTAAAAGGTTCTAAAGCTTCTTGTACTACTATTTTACCATCTAATTCCTGACCTGCATAGTACTTACATCCTTTTAGATCTTCAACAAGACCTGGCATTAATGCAGATACTGGTTTTCTACGCAAGAAACCATTGTCATCAATCATTGTTCTTATTTGTTGAACACGGATATATCCATATTCAGGGTTGTTTGCTGAAACATTCACTACTGCTTTTGTTTCTTCGTCTGATAATACTACTACTTTTGAGTTCATCTTTTGAAATTTTAATAAATTAATAAATAAATTGATTTTGAGTATATACTATATCCTTAATTACTCATCTTTAAGGTAAGTGATAGCTTATGTTCCGGAATATAAACTATATATGCAAATTAATCCATGAAAGGATTCTCATCAAAGGGATCTTTGATATCTTCATCTAAACCTAGATTGTCAAAATCTCTGGTTTTTTCTTTACTATTTTTTTTTACTGCTGATCCACTAAATGGGTCACGGATGTGTTCCCCATAATCAAGAGACATTAAATATTGAACATCTTCATCGGTTAAATCTAAATATTCTTCGATAGAAAGATGAACAACTTTCCCATTTGGAAGCTGATATATCATTATGCAGATAAATATATAACATTTAAGTTACTATAGCTAAATTAAACTACATATATTTAATAATATATAGCTAACAATGAAAAAGAGAGAACATTACATCCTCTCTTTTTACATTTAGGAAAAGCATATCGACAGATATACTATTTTAAAAGTCTTCCATAACTGAAAAATCTTCAAAACTTACAAATGTAGTTTCCTGAGTTTTAACTCCTGCATCACTAACATTTGTATATTCAATTTGATAATTCGTATGACTATGATATCCTTTAAAGTTCTTAATAATAGCTACAATATAACCATTACTATCTGCTAATTCAGCTCTAATATTATCTTTATTAGAACCATAGCCAAGTTTATCCACAGGTATTTTTATTAAAGTACCAAGTGGATGTACTTTCTCTAACTTGTTTCCAAGTACACATTGAACAAATTTTTCTCCGGCAAGTGAATGTTCAGTAAGCATAGGAGTTAATAGTTTAACTATTTCATCTTTATACTTATGTTTAACACATTCATTTAATAATCTATTCAAATCTTCATTACTTAAATGCACCATTACATCTCTACTAGGCAAGATAGTAAGCTAAAATTGTTACTAATCCAAACCATAGAAATGTCCACATTCCTGGTCTAACTTTAACGTAAATTGATCTTTTCATTTTCTTTAATTTAATTTGTTATCGAGCTCAAAGGTTGAAATTCTATCTTATTCCAACCTTATTGCTCTTTTCTACTTAAAAAATCAGTTAAAAGGGTAAATCATCTATAACAACTGTATGAAGTTGTTCGATTACTTCAGCAGGGAGTACTATTTCTCCACCAAATCCTTTATAAATTTCTTTTTTAATATTCAACTCTTCTTCATATTCTTGACATTTTGATACCATTTCATCATCAGTCCAATTAACATCAACTTTCTTATTTATAGCTAATGCTAATTTTGAAAAGTTTGCAAAGTTAATCTTTTTCTGAAAATAACAATCATTAAAATCAGAATTTGATATTTTAACTAATGTTTCATTTGGATTTTTAGCTGCCAACAATACTACTTTGTATTGAAACCTATTAGAATCACCGTACCCAGATTGCATAAACTTTTCAAAAAGTTTTACATCTAAATTAAGATTTCTAAAAGAAGAAGACTTAAGATAATGCTCAAATATTTCTTCTGTAGAGGTAATCTTTCCTTTGACAATTTTATTTAAGATCCTACTATTTAAAAACGGTAAGTATCTATCTGTCCCATGAAATGCTCTACTAGAATCTACATTTGTATTAAACCAAGGAAATAACATATTAATAATATCCATTGTCGTAGATATAGGTAGATTGCAAAATCTTTTACCAAACCAAACTTTTATAGTTTTCTTATTTTTATCATAAGTTGCACCACAAACATTTTTATGTTGATAAAAGAATTTATCATTCTCAACTCTTGGAGTTTTAGTAGAATCAGCCCAATAAATATGAGTCTCGGTTTCTTTTCTAGTACAGTAACTAAACGTATGTAAAGATTCAGTATAAAACATCATTTTTTTATAATCTTGATCTCTATCAATTAGATTTTTATAATATTTTAAGTATCTGTCTTTACCATCTATAAATGTAATTTTTTCCATTTTAATCATATTAATTTATGAATTCAATGATTTTACGGGGTACATAAAAATCATTAGCTACAATTGTGCTAAGAAATAATATAATACCCCACATAATCAAACTAATTTTAGTTTCCTTGTCCATGACTAAAAGTTTCCTGGTGCTACCTGTAATACACGTAAACCTAATGACCTCCACATCTCAACAACTTGGTCTCTGTCATCAATGACAAACTTAACATCATACTTAGGTCTGATATGATCCATATAGATCTCAGACTTAATGATGTTATCTTTCCTAAAGTCACCTGCTTTTCTGATATA
>Ga0098059_1000895_pt1 | contig 15767 bp, 14 predicted proteins | sample 20_taG_FD_92580 | JGI IMG/M metagenome (GOLD analysis project Ga0098059, IMG submission 92580) | Marine viral communities from the Subarctic Pacific Ocean - 20_ETSP_OMZ_AT15318 metaG | ecosystem: Environmental > Aquatic > Marine > Oceanic | place: Subarctic Pacific Ocean | collected 2015-01-19
AAGGCAGAGCCTATGTGGTGTGGTTATTCCCCATAAATAGGCGATAACGCAGCATCAATGCCAAACAGGCGCTGCCCGAAGGGTTCTGCCTAGGGGCGATTTACTCTTTGTTGCTCGATTTTTACTTAGCCCACTAGGTTACAAACCTCGCGCCGCGATTAAACCGCCCCTAGTTTGAACAAATTATAATCCGCAAAGGTCAACAGACCCAATATCTTAAGCCATCAAGGACGATATACTTTTACGGTGTTAAAGCCTTCTTCGTGAAGAATAAGCGCTTGTAATTGGCTCATTACTCCTTTTTGGCAATATAAGTAATAATCTTTGCCTTTAGGTAAATCGCCAAACTTTGTTGCTAAGCGGAAAAACGGTAAGTGGATAACTTCAATACCTTCAATTTCCAGCGGCGCCGCATCTTCTTCTTCAGGCGAGCGAATATCAACAACAACCGCTCCTTCAGGTAACTCTGTAACTGATTCTGCCTCTTTAAGCTCTTGCTTAGCCTCAACATCAATATCGCGCACATCCATAACACGGGCGTTATCAATAACGGTATCTAACACATCAAAGTCAAACTTTTCTTCTTCTGCTTTAATCACTTCAATTTTGGCTTTAACTGTCGGCTTTTTAGAGATCACACCGCAGTATTCAGGCATCGTCTCTGCCATTTCTGCAGTGCCTATTTGGCGCGCTATATTGATGATTTCTTGCTTATCATGTTGGATAAGTGGGCGTAAAATGAGCGTTTCGGTTACGCGGTCAATCACACTTAAGTTAGCTAAGGTTTGACTAGACACCTGACCTATACTTTCACCCGTAACCAATGCTTGAATATTTAGTTTTTCAGCGACGGCACTACCCGCTCGCATCATCATACGTTTAAGGACAACGCCCATTTGGCTGTTCTCAACGTTTTCTAAGATTTCAGCAACCACTGGCTCAAAATCAACAGTAATAAACTTAACTTTGTGAGTAGAGCTGTATTGTTTCCATAGATAGTAACTCGCTTGTTTAACCCCAATTTCATGAGCAGCGCCACCTAAATTAAAGAATAAAAAGTGCGTGCGAGCACCTTTACGGATCATTTGATAACTGGCAACGCCAGAATCAAACCCACCAGACATAAGCGATAATACATCGTCTTGTGTTGGCAGTGGAAAGCCCGCCATTCCTAAATGCGTTTGCGTTACTATGTAGGCTTTTTCGTCTTTAATTTCTAAACGAATCGTTACTTCTGGGCGACTTAGCTTTACTCGAGCCCCTTCAACATGTTGATTAAGCCCGCCACCAACGTAACGCTCTAGCTCAGTTGAAGTAAAATCATGTTGACCTATGCGCTTAGCACGGACACAAAAGGTTTTACCAATAATAGTGTGACCAACTAGCTCAATAGTTTTTTGATAAATGTCATCAATCGTTTTAAAGTCTGTTTCAGTCACTTCAATAAACTGCACGATGCCAGGTATACGTTGTAAGCTGTCGATAAAATCAAGGCGAGTTTGAGCATCGTCAAGTTTTGTTACAACTGAAATGTTATCCCAGTTATTACGTACCTGTACTTTTTCGTCAACACGACGCAATACAATTTTAATGTTATTTTCTAACACTTTAGTAAAGCGTTTACGGACTGAACGGCTTTTAATGGCTATTTCAGGGTGAAGTTTGACGATAAATTTAAGCATAGTTTAACTCTTAGACTGCGGGAATTCGCGCACCCAGGTATTGGGCGCGGCGGATTATAGCAAAAAATTTAGCGCCTAGGAACTAACCAACTTAACGGGCTTAAGGATTCTGGGGAGCAGCATTTGCTAAAAGTGCGTACTTGTCTCTTAACTGATTAATTTTATTTGCGCTTTTTTCGGTGCTGTAGGCTTTAAATAAAGTCAGTACTTTTACAATACCAGGGTAAATATCTTGCTCAACCAGCACACCACTAAGCCTTCTTGCTTTCATATAGGGTGTCCAAAAGCTGACCGTTAATTTTAACGTATGAGCAAGTTCGATAGCATCTTGTTCATCAATAGCAATAATTTCGCTGTCGCGTAAGGCCAAAATGATGTTACGCACCTGCTCAAGTAACTCTTGCTGAAAATCAATGTAACCCTGTTTTAAATGACTATCGCGAGCGAGAATATCGCCAAGGTTGTCGTAAAAAAAATGATAGCGCCACATCAATTCAAATAGCGAATCTAAATAAGGACCTAGGTGTTCAAAAGCATCGTCGCCTTGATCGACCGGCTTAAAATGAGTACTTAAATGGTCACGATAAAGTGCAAATATATGGCGAATAATGTCTTCTTTATTTTTAAAGTGGTAGTACAGATTACCCGGACTCATACCTAAACTCGATGCGATATGATTAGTAGATATTGCTCTTTCACCATGTTCGTTAAACAATGAAATACTGGTTTGAATTATTTTATCCTTGGTATTCATATACTCATTACTCAATTTTCGAAAATACGATGCTGCATTAAAATAATCCGCCTAGTATAAACAAATCATTGCATTTGTAACACTGCGCAGCTGCAGTTATATACAATTTACTCACAAGGCTGCTTTGCACACTAAACACTGCTACACTACGGCTAAAAATAATAACACAGTAAATATTATGAAAGTGACCGCAATCTACCCAGGCACATTTGACCCTCTTACCAACGGCCACACTGATTTAATTCAGCGTGCGGCTAAAATGTTCGATACCGTTATTGTGGCTATTGCTCATAACCCAAGTAAAAAACCGTGTTTTACTTTAGAAGAACGCGTTGATTTAGCAAATGAGATTTTAAGCCATTTAGATAATGTAAAAGTCATTGGCTTTTCAGGGCTACTCGCCGATTTAGCCCGTGACCATAATGCTAATGTACTGATCAGAGGCATAAGAGCGGTTTCTGATTTTGATTACGAGTTTCAGCTCGCGAATATGAATCGCCGTTTAAACCCTGATTTAGAAAGCGTATTTTTAACGCCCGCCGAGCGCAATACCTTTATATCATCAACACTAGTAAAAGAAGTAGCACGCCATAACGGGGATGTGAGTGAGTTTGTTGACACCATAGTAATGAAAGCCCTGCAGTCAAGGCTTGGGAAAACTAAGCATTAAACACAACACCTAGCGTATCGTTACATTACGCTAGGTAGCTTCGCTCTTGATGGAAACAGAACGTTCTTAAGCCTCACTAAGCCCAAAAAATCTTTATTGATAAATAGTGCCAATGCCATTATAAGATCAAATAGAATAACGCCAAACCCATATGCAGCCCAAAACCACCAATAATCAATGTTTCCTTTAACTTGAACATCATAATGCATCCCCAAAAATAAACAGGTATTAACACCCAACCCCAGAATTAAGTAATAAAAAGCAATAGGTGTATTTTGCAACGTGATTTTTCGCCACAAAAAAAGTGTAAAAATAGTTGTGAGATCAAATATGAAATAATCTTTATAAGTTGAAGTTTCGAGGCTTAAAAATGCACTTAGAAAATAAGAAATCATCATTATCAATGAAATATGCAGCAAGCTTTTATCTTGTTTATTAATGCTCGAAGAAAGATTATATAGAAAAGCGATTAAAAATAGCCACAAAATAAAATTACCTAAATTCTCGCCAACTTTAACAAGTAGCCATAATAAATCTGTCATTATGGGCTTTTAAACTCAGCGCGTGATCTAAATAAACGACCTTTAAGTTTCATTAGCCCTAAAAAGTCTTTATTGATAAAAATAGTAATAATCATTAGTAAATCAACAACATTAACCCCCATAGAGTACAGGCTCCACAACCACCAAGGATCTGAGTTCCAGTTTATATAAAGATCTATGTAAATAGCATACGTTAAACAAGCATTAATCAATAAGCCACTAACAATATAGTTTTTAGCCACATCGCTTTCAAAGCTTGAAGCTTTTGTTATTATAAAAATAATACAAACTGTAGCGAAATCAAAAAAAATCCAGTTAAGGTAAACGTTTTTGAAAACTAAAAGGAAATCACCAATAAGGTAAGAAAAGAACATGATTGTGGCTAAATAGACCAAAGATTTATTTAGCGTATTTATACTCGATACCAAAGCGTACAACATGGCCATTAAAAAGCCCCACTGTATAAATGCATCGATATAATCTGCTAAAAATAAGTCTACATAATACATTTATTGGATTTTGTTAAGCTCAGTCGTTTTGAATAATGAAATGAGTTTACTTTTAAGGGTGTGTAAGCCAAGGAAATCACGGTCTACTATTAAAGCGACAATCATAATCAGATCAATAATGTTTACACTGAAGGTGTAGATATCCCAAAAAAGCCAAGGTTCTTTATTTTGATATACATTCAAATCTAAGTACATGAGGGAAAAGAAAAGTGAATTTATTGCAAGACCCACAATTAAATACAAAAAAGAGGGTGTCGTTTTTCTTAACATAGCCATAGCTATTAGCAAGCAAAGAATGGTAAAAATATCATAGATAGCCCAATCTAATAAAACCGCAGTTTTAATTGATAGCCAAGTAAAAAAATAGTCTGAAAGAGTATAAGAAACCATCATAATAAATGAACTGAGTAATAAAGTTGTATTTCTTTTTACGTTTAAAGTATAGACAAAGACATTAAAAAAAAATGCCATTAAAAAGCCCCACATTGTAAACGCTGAAAGCGAGAAAAAACCAAAAAACTCAGTTAAAAACATTTAAAACCTTAATTAATTATTTAGGTTTGATAGGTACAATACCGCCGCCACGACGAAGTTCTGCACCAGCAGCACTCATTGCCTCTTGAGATATACTAACTGTATCAGATTGTAGGGTTTTAGGGCTAGCAGTTTGTTCCATTGCAGGCTTTAATTGTTGCGTTTTATTATATGCTTGCATTTGTACTTGGCTATTAGCTGAAATTTGCATGTGATTAATCCTTATGAGTATTAAATTTTTATTATTGGCGCAAATTTAAATCACACCATCTGGAGCAGTTACTAAATAACTTCTGTAACGTATTGCCTTCGTTGATTAATTGACTCAACAACACACTACAGAACTATAAATGCAACCGATATGCCAACTTTAAATTCATAGCATATTAATTTAAAACATCACTTTATTTTACTCAAAAAAAAAACGCATCGGGGTCACCGTGCGTTTTTTATCCTAGGGATTGCTCAAGCCACGTTTTTACAAGGGATCTCCATGCTATTACTTGGCTTTAACATATATTCCATTGCGACTTCATCACAGTTTTCTTTACGTAAACATAACTCACAATCTTTCATGACTTTTTCAGGTAGGCTCTCTTTATTACAGAAACTAAACCGCTGATTTTCGAAAAAGTCAGGTACACGAGTCAGAACGATGACACGATTGAGTGCCAATTTTTTGGCTTTTACTAATAAATGTTCTACCAGCTCTCGCCCTTGCCCTGTTACCCCGCTTTTAGGGTCAATACCTAAAGAGCGTATTTCAGCTAATCCGGTGTCGTAAATGTATAATGAAGCACAACCTGATACCTGCCCATTAATCTCTGTCACGGCAAATTCATTAATTGAGTGCACCATGTCACTTTTAGCGCGCGGTAAGTTTTCGCCGACTGTTGCCCAATGTTGCACGAGTTTAGCGATTACTTCCACGTCATCTAGGTTTGCATCACGAACTGTTATTTGCTGTTTTTTTTTCGCGTCTTTAACCGCTTTACTTACTTGTTCTAATGAGGTTCCGCCAAGTGCTTGACGTGCTTTAATACAAGCATCAATTTCAAGTACCGGATACACGTCATCTTCAAACACTGGGTTTACTGATTTATACTGCTCAAGTGAAAGCTCCTCTAACGTTTTACCTTCACTAATGGCTAATTGCACCAATACCCCAACAATATGATGCCCTTCTCTGAACGGCACACCTTTGGCTACCAAATAATCAGCAAGCTCGGTTGCATTCGCGTGGCCACCTTTTGCCGCTGCTAAAGTTTTGTCTGCTTTAACTGTTACACCCTTAATACACGCTTGCGCCATATGAATACACGCAAGCCACGTTGGCATAGCGTCAAAAATGCCTTCTTTGTCTTCTTGCATGTCTTTATTGTAGGCAAGCGGCAGTGCTTTTAGAGTCATCATCATTGCACTAAACGCACCAAACACCCGTCCTGTTTTGCCACGAATAAGCTCTAGTGCATCAGGGTTCTTTTTCTGCGGCATCAAAGATGAGCCCGATGTAACATTATCAGCCAGTTCGATAAACCCAGCTTCTCCTGAGTTATAAAAAATCAAGTCTTCAGACATGCGCGATAAGTGGATCATAGAGATAGACGCACAGCTTAATAGCTCAACCACAAAATCACGATCAGATACACCATCAAGACTATTTTTGGTCGCGCCTATAAACCCTAACCCTTGCGCAAGTGCATGACGGTCAATAGGATAGGCAGTTCCCGCAAGAGCGCCACTGCCTAATGGGCAATAGTTCATTCGTGCTTGGGCATCTTGCAACCGGCTTTCATCACGCTCTAACATTTCTACATAAGCCATACACCAATGGCTAAATAACACGGGCTGTGCACGCTGTAAGTGGGTGTAGCCTGGCAATATTGTGCCTAACTCACGCTCAGCAAGGGCAACAAATTCAGCTTTTAATTGTGCAATCGCTTTTAAAATGTGATCGGCGGTATCGCGACACCATAATCTAAAGTCGGTAGCAACTTGGTCGTTACGACTGCGTCCAGTGTGTAATTTTTTAGCTAAATCACCCACTTTTTCAATTAGCGCGGCTTCAACATGCGAGTGAATATCCTCAGCACCTGAGGTGGCAACAGCTTGTGGATCTGCTTTTACCTCTTCAAGTAATTCATATAATGCCGATACCAGCTTTTGGTGTTCGTCATTAGATAACACGTTCACTTGTTCAAGTGCGCCAGCCCATGCAACAGAGCCAATAATATCTTGCTCTGCTAATTGATAATCGAAGGGAAGTGAATCGTTAAATTGTTTAAACGCTTCATCTGGACCCGTAGAAAAACGCCCGCCCCATAATGCCATGAAATCTCTCCAAACCCGATAATAGCCCCTTAATTCCAAGGGGCTTAAAAAATTACTTTTTAGCTAATGCTGAAATTCTGCTTGATAGTGAGAATAAACGAATAAAGCCTTCTGCGTGCGATTGGTCATAAACATCGTCTTCACCAAAAGTAGCAAAATCTTCGCTGTATAAACTGTTAGGTGATTTTTTCTGAACCGCTGTTACTTGCCCTTTGTAAAGTTTAAGTACCACTTCACCTGTTGCTAACGTAGAAAGCGCTTCTGCACCGGCTAAAATAGAATCTTTAAGCGGCGTAAACCAACGACCGTCGTAGACTAAATGCGAAAATTCACCACCGAGTACCTCTTTCCATTTACGGCTTGACTTATCAAGAACGAGCTCATCAATTGCTTGAAGCGCCGCCATGATCACTGTACCGCCTGGTGTTTCGTAACAACCGCGTGATTTCATACCCACTAAACGGTTTTCTACAATATCAACACGACCAACACCATGCGGGGCAGCTATGTCGTTTAGTTTAACTAAACAGTCGTAAGGCTTTAATTGTTCGCCGTTTACAGCAACCACTTCACCTTCTACAACTGATAAAGTGACATGCTCAGCTTTATCGGGCGCTTGCTCTGGTGAATTAGTCCAAGTCCATACTTGCTCACTTGGTTCACACCAAGGGTCTTCAAGCTCGCCGCCTTCATGGGAGATATGCCATGCGTTAGCATCGCGACTGTAAATTTTAGTTGCTGATGCAGAACACGGAATATCACGCTCAGCTAGGTAATAAAGCAATGATTCACGACTTGATAAATCCCACTCACGCCATGGCGCAATCACCTTTAAATCAGGAGCCAGTGCTGCAAAACATGACTCAAAACGTACTTGGTCGTTACCTTTACCCGTACAGCCATGAGAAAGTGCATCTGCCCCCACTTTACGGGCAATTTCAACTTGGGCTTTAGCGATGATTGGACGTGCCATAGAAGTACCTAGCAAGTAGGTTCCTTCGTATATAGAGCCTGTTTTAAGTGTTGGGTAAATGTAATCACTTACCATTTCATCTTTCAAATCAACCACGTAACATTCAGATGCACCCGATGCAATGGCTTTCGCTTCTACGCCTTCAAGTTCTTCTGCGCCTTGGCCAACATCGGCCACAAAGGCAATAACTTCACAGCCGTAGTTTTCTTTTAACCATGGCACGATAGCCGATGTATCAAGACCACCTGAATAGGCTAAAACGACTTTTTTAATTGAACTCATAGGTGTTCCTTAACAAAATTTGGATTTAATAATGTAACAAGCAGAGCATTTTGCGCATGCATACGATTTTCTGCTTGTTGAATAATTTTTGATGCGGGGCCATCCATTACCTCAGAGGTAATTTCAAACTCACGGTGTGCCGGTTGGCAATGTAATACCGTGGTAGCCCCGGTTTTTTTAAGTAATGCCTGATTTAATTGATAAGGCATGTATTTTTCTTTCACTTGCTCAAGCGGTGTGGTGTCTCCCATAGAAACCCAGGTATCAGCGTAAACTGTGTTAGCACCTACCGCAGCCTCAACTCTGTCACTTACCATCACAGACGCCCCATTCATTGCGGCAATTTGCTCCGCTTTTTTAAGAATTTGCGAATCGGGCGAACTGCCTTTTGGCGTCACAGCAACAAAATCAGTCCCTAGAGTTGCTGCAAGTAGCATCAGTGAATGCGTTACGTTATTGCCTTCACCTAAATAAGCCAACTTTAGCTGACTAACATCACCGTGCACTTCTTGAAGCGTTAAAAAATCAGCTAAGGCTTGGCATGGGTGATATAAATCACACAAACTATTAACCACCGGAACAGACGAATACTCACCTAAGGTAGTTAACGTACTGTGCTGATTGACCCGGGCAACAATACCATCAGCCCAAGTTGAAATATTCAAGGCGAAATCTTTTATTGATTCACGTGCCCCCATCGCGCCGTTTTGTTGATCAAGATAAACCGCATGACCTCCTAAACGGTTTATACCAATATCAAACGATAAACGCGTACGTAAACTTTGCTTTTCGAACAGAGTAACCACTGACTTACCAGCTAACACTTGGCTGTACTTTGCAGGGCTTTCTTTAATATCTTGCGCTAATTTTAATAAATTAAGGGCGCCTTGTTGGTCTAATTCTAGACCCGTTATAAAATCTTTAAACATATTCAACCTATGGTGTCACTTTAGTTCCGACGTGCTCGCCTTGCAGCAAAGCCGTTAAATTTTCTGGCTTTTGCCAGCTGGAAATGTACACACCGCGTCGTAAATGTTGGGCAGCGTGAAGACTGGTCTTAACTTTGACCTCCATCCCGCCCACAATTACTCCCTCTGCAATTAAAGTATCAATGTGTTTTGTGTCAAGTTGATGTAGTGGATGCTTATTCACATCAAGCACCGCTTCTACATCTGTCATAAAAATAAGTTCGGCGTTTAAATTACTCGCAATCGCGGCTGCTGCTTCGTCAGCATTAACGTTGTACCAAAGCCCTTGCTCATCAAAACCGATGGAGCTGACTATAGGTAAACGCCCGCCACTGAGTAATTCATTAATAATAGAATCATCATTACTATGGCATTGACCTACTTGCCCTAGCGCTTTTAATTTTTGTGATGCTGTTATTCCAGCTTCATATAAACTCAAGCCAACGGGTTTGTGCCCAGCAGTCATTGCTTGCGCCATTAATTGTTTGTTTGCTGTTCCCGCTAATGCTCCTACAATATAAGGCATCTGTTCTTTAGGGCTGATACGCAAACCTTGGTGTTTAGCACTGGCAAAACCGGCTTCTGCTAACCAATGGTCAACTAATGAGCCACCGCCATGAACAATGACAAATTGTGCATCATGTTGCTCATCAAGAACCTCAAAAAGCGCTTTAGCGGCATTTTCAGTATTGAGTACTGCGCCACCGAGTTTAATTACCCACGTTTTACTGCTCATTTAAACGCTCCTACTAAACCTGTAGTGTGAGGCAAACCCATTGACAAATTAATACATTGCAGAGCCTGACCAGCCGCCCCTTTTAGTAAATTGTCAATCGCTGCCATTACTATTAATTGTGAGTCTTGCTGCTGCCATGCAATATCAACATAGGGTTGTTTTGCTACCCCTTTAATGGAGGGAATTTTGCCACCAAGCAATCGAATTAACGGCTCATCTGCTAATACTTGATACGCTTTAGTTACTTGCTCACTGGTCACACCCGGTTTTAGCTGTACATAAATGGTTTCTAAAATACCGCGCGGGAAATTACCTAAATGAGGAGTAAATAACACGTTATGGCCAAGATACTGCTGTATCTCAGGCCCATGACGATGGTTAAACAAACCATAAGCAGCTAGCGATACTTCGCAAAAATGCGTGCCAATACTTGCTTTACGACCAGCCCCAGTTACTCCCGATACAGCATTAATAATAATCCGCTCATCACTAAGTAACCCAGCTTGCTGAAGAGGTTTTAATGCATTTAATGCGGCAGTTGGGTAGCAGCCAGCTACAGCAACTAACTGCGCCTTTGCAATGGCCTCACTATTCCACTCTGCAAGGCCATATGCAGCTTCATTAAGAAGTTCTGGATGTTGGTGTTCAAAACCATAATAAGTGACGTAATCTTCATTACTTTCAAGACGGTAACCACCCGAAAGGTCAAATACCTTTTTGCCCATCGCTAAAAACTGAGGGGCTAAATCAACACTTACTTTATGGTCAGTGCATAAACACACATAGTCTGCTGAATGAGCTATATCACTCAATGCACTCTCATTAAGTGGTTGCAAAGGTAAGTCAAGTAACCCTAAGTGCTCAGGGTATAATTCACTGAGCAATTTATGTTTATCTAAGCTTTGCGCTGATACATAACATGCTGATAATGTTAATGCTGGATGTTTGGCAACTAAGCTAGCCAATTCTGCGCCGCTGTAACCGCTGGCACCTATAATTACTACGTTCATTATTTACTCTTTATATAAAATTAGTGACTACATTCCATGTTATTTACTTACACTAGGTTGCAACCTAGCTAAACTGATTAAATTAATGAGTGATAACTATCGTCGTATTATTTTCATGGCGTAACTTTGATATATTTATGCTTAAAAAGTGAATTGATATTCATCATAAATACTTTTATATTGTTATGCAATTAAATTGAATACTTATTTTGGATTTTTTTATGTCTCTGCCGTCATTTATCTCGATGTATCAGCAATTGATTGCTGCCCCCTCTATTAGCGCTATTGAAGAGCATTTGTGTATGAGCAATAAAAGCGTGATTGAACTACTCGCTCAGTGGTGTGAAAGCTTAGGTTTTACCTGTGAAATAATAGAGTTAGAAGGTGGTAAAGGCCGCTACAACTTATTAGCAAAACGCGGACAAGGCGATGGCGGGTTAATGCTTGCGGGGCACACCGATACGGTGCCGTTTGATGATAGCCGCTGGAATCAAAATCCATTTAAATTAACTGAACTTGATAACAAATTATATGGTTTAGGCAGTATTGATATGAAAGGCTTTTTTGCTTTTGTACTGCAAGCTATTAGTGAGCTTGATGAAAAGCAACAAACTCAACCTATTTTAATATTAGCGACCGCCGACGAAGAAACCACTATGGCTGGCGCACAGCAAATTTGTAAGCACCCAAATTTAAAGCCAAGCCGCTGTATTATTGGTGAACCCACGGATATGACACCAGTATTTACCCATAAAGGCCATATGACTACAGCAATCAGAGTCGTTGGTCGCTCAGGACATAGCTCTGATCCCGAACGGGGCCTTAATGCCATCGAAGTAATGCATAAAGTGATTACAAAATTACTGATCTTAAAAGAACAACTTAAGAATAAATATTCAATAAATCACTTTGAAATTCCTTATCCAACACTCAACTTAGGCAATATTTATGGGGGTGACAATGCCAACCGAATTTGTGGCTGCTGTGAAATGCACATTGATATGCGCCCTCTTCCAGGTTTAAGCGTGCAAGAGCTTCAAGCTCTGGTACTTGATGCAACCTACGATATAAACCAGCAATACCCTAACTCTGTGAGCGTAATTGATTTGCATGAGCCAATTCCAGCATTTACGGGAAGCACAGATAGCGCGTTAGTCAAATTAGCCGAAAATATAGCAGGGCAAAAAGCAGTGGCTGTTAACTACTGTACCGAAGCGCCATTTATACAGCAACTCGGTTGTGAAACCATCGTAATGGGACCAGGCTCTATTAACCAAGCGCATCAGCCCGATGAGTTTTTAGCAATGGAAAAAATCAAACCTTCTCAACAAATTATCAGCAACCTTATAAAGGCGAGTTGCTTTTAATCAGCAACAAAAAAGACGCTTAATCGCGTCTTTTTTGTCATTGCATTTGTAATTGTAGTTACATATATTTTCGTAAATACTTTTTAAACACCGGATCAGTTTGTGCCAGTTCTTTCTGCTCTTCTAATATCTCTTTTAATATAGCACCTGAGGTAAGCGGGTTCGCCAGTACCACTCTAAATACCACGGTTGGTTGGTTATCATATTGAACTGGCGTTAAACGCGTACGCGATACAAATGAGCGACCCGATTCACGTTGGCGTTTTTGCATGCTGGCAGTAAAACGATTAAGCGCGGCAAAAATGTCTAAACGGGTTTGTGCATCAGCTTGGGCTATCGCGTGTTTAATTTGTTTTGGTACATAGCGATAGGTCAGTAAGCAAAGTTCTGGCTCTGATATTAACTCAAAGTCTTCATCGGCTTTTATTAAATCAGCAAAATAACGCGCTTTTTTAATACTGCGATCGATAAGCATTTCATAGCCTTTACGACCAATAACACGTAAGCAAGCATGCACTAACATCGCCATCCCAGGGCGACTTCCCTCAAGCGTATGGCTGCCTAAATCTTTAGAGCCTTTACGTAAAATATATTCAGCATGATGCTCGATGGCATCAGTTGCAGCAGGGTCTTTAAATAAGACTAAACCGGCCCCCATCGGCACATACATTTGCTTATGCGCATCAATGGTGATTGAATCTGCATGCTCAATACCTTTTAATAAATGCCTATGGGTATTAGACAGTAAAGTAGCTCCACCCCACGCTGCATCAACATGAAAATGACAATTAATCTCTTGTGCTAAATTAGCCATATCTTCAAGTGGGTCAATATTACCGGTTTCAGTGGTTCCTGCGACCCCAACAATTGCCATCACTTTAATGCCTTGTGCTTCAAGCTCTAACGCTTTTTCTCGCATTGCACTAACATCGACTTTGTTATCGGCAGAAGTTTTGATACCAATTAAATTTTCACGACCAATACCTAATAAATCAACCGATTTACCAAGCGAATAATGACCTCGTTCAGAAATTAAAACTGCCAGCCCTTTGTGACCATAGTGAAGCATTCCTGCAACTAAACCTTGTGCAGCAATGCCTTTAAAATTGCCATCCGCTTTTAATAAGCGGTTTCGAGCTATCCAAAGTGCAGTAATATTTGCCACGGTGCCGCCAGAGCAAAATGCCCCTAACGAAGTTTTTGCACTGTGCATCCATTTAGAATAAAAACCATCACTTTGGCTATAAGCTAAATGATGCATCATCCCTAAAACTTGACGTTCTAATGGGGTAAACGCTTTCGAGGTTTCAATTTTTACTAGGTTTTGATTTAACCCAACCATTAATTTCGATAACGGTAGTAAAAAATGAGGCAGAGCCGATGTCATATGGCCAATAAAGCTTGGCGCTGCGGTATGAACAGAATGAGCAACCAGCTGCTCCATAATATCTTGAGCATAGCAAGACACAAACGTCGGTTCTTCAGGGATTGCCGCCGATTGAAAATCTTTTTCTATTTCATGTAATGGTTTTTCAATTGCCGCGATATTTTCGTTTAAGAAACCTGCTAAATTACTCGAAATTTCAAGCTCTATTTTGCTCAAAGTTGAGTCTGGCGCCTCTGGAACGGTGAATATCCGTTTAAGGCTTTCTTTAGAGGCGACGGCACAACGCTTTTGATCCATCTTCATACCTAGTGTGTGACTAAAACACCTGTTAGTTTGTAAAACACGCTAATATAAGGTGTTTTTTAAGCAACGGCATTTCTAAAAAATTGCGCTAACTTTACTGCAATATGACAAAAATGTCTCGTTTTAAGCCATAAAAGACAATACTAAATAGATAACATTTCACTATTTTTTAAATTTAGTACAAAGGGTAATTAAAATATTGGGCATTTATAATTTTTAAGTATAATAAAATCAACAAAAATAAGGATAATACATGCTCAAAGGAAATCTAAAATTAACACGGTTGGCGCTTGGAACCGTCTTTTTTTTGGTCAGCTTAATCATTTATGGTTACTACACTTACTCTGCCATTCAAAGTGATGTAATGCGCAGCATTGACAATCGCTTAATAAATGCAGCCACCAGCGTAAAGTATATTTTAGGTAGTGATTACCACGACAAAACGTCGCAAGAAATTAGCTTTGCAAGCTATCAAAATAAGGCCGAACAGCTTTCTGCTTTAGCCAATGATTTAAATATAGATTATTTATATTCAATGATATTAATTGATGAAAATATTTATTTTACTGCCTCCAGTTACACCCAAGATGATCAAAATAACGGTAAAGTTACCCAGTATTTAGATCTTTACCCTGAAGCGACGCCAATTAATATGGCGGCATTTTTATCAACGGCCCCTATTTTTGAAGTGTCAACGGCGCATCGTGGTCATTCTAAAACGGTGTATATTCCTCATATAGCAAAAAATGGCAGAACCTATTTAACTGCAGCTGATATTAGCGTCGATAAAATCAATACGGCTTTAATAACACGTTTGAATCAAGCCCTGCTTCATTTTAGTTGCGTACTGTTCATATTGTTACTGGTTTATATTCTTTATTGTTTTGGGGTACGCCGCTCACTAATGAGGGATCATGCTACGGGGTTTGAAAATCATATTGCCTTGGAAAAGCAGCTAAAAAAAAGTAATGAGCATCATCTACAAATCGCGATTATTTTGGTTAACGAAATTGATAGTATCAGTCGTTTTTTTGGCACAAAAACAGCCGATGAAGTGATGAAAAAACTACTCAGTCACTTTAAGCAGCAAAACCGTCTGCAATCACGTATTTATCGTATTGCGACCAACAAGCTGGCCATTTTAACCAGTAAAGAAACACCTTTTGATGAGCTTTACAGCATTATTCAATCCCATAATAAAAATACACCTTTTATTACAGACCCATTTATTTATATTACGCTCAACGCTGGAGTCGCAAGAGGGAATAAGTCATTACTGCTTAAGAATGCCCACATTGCTTTGCTACAATCAAGGCAAGGTGTTCAACCCATAGTAAACTACTCAGAAGCGATTAACGACAATAAATCTCTGTATTTATACAATGTAGAAATAGCAAAGGAAATTCGTGAAGCGTTTGATGCCCATCGCGTTGTTCCTTATTTTCAACCTGTTATAGATACCAATACCAATGCCATTATTAGGTATGACTGCTCACCAAGAATAGTGACCTCACATGGGGAGATTTTAACCCCTGATACCTTTTCTAATGCAGTAAATAGGCTGCGTATGGATGGGATGTTAACACGTACCTTATTTACTCAATGCATTTCGCGCTTTCGCAAATCAGCAATCAGCTGGGGGTTAACTGTGTGCGCTGAAAATATTGCAGATCCCACTATTTATGATCACATAGCATATGAGCTTCATCGCTACCCCAA
>Ga0098059_1000897_pt1 | contig 15766 bp, 15 predicted proteins | sample 20_taG_FD_92580 | JGI IMG/M metagenome (GOLD analysis project Ga0098059, IMG submission 92580) | Marine viral communities from the Subarctic Pacific Ocean - 20_ETSP_OMZ_AT15318 metaG | ecosystem: Environmental > Aquatic > Marine > Oceanic | place: Subarctic Pacific Ocean | collected 2015-01-19
AGTGGCGCTCACGCACGGAATTATAATTCCAAGAGCATAGGTATCTGTCTGGTTGGTGGTCGAGGCGACGATGACCAAGCAGCAGACAATTTCACAGACGCACAGTTTGACAGTCTGAGAGACCTCTTGTCTGAACTCAAGGACAAGCATCCCAACGCAGAGATTCTAGGACATAGAGACCTTGATGGTGTTTCCAAAGAATGTCCCTCATTCGACGTAGACCAGAAGCTGACCCAGTGGGAAGTTTCCCGCTGGTAGGCATCGCCGTTGTGAGGGCAATGGAGTTTATGATGGCAACTAAAAAGCCTGTGGCAGTGGCTAAGAAGAAGCCCAAGAAATCTAAGAAGAAGAAGTACGGATATGGCTGAAGGTCTTAACAGCCCGTGGGGCGAAATTAACAGCAGATTGTACGGGGCTGTAAAGGGCCTCGGACAGTTCTCCGTTCCAGACAGGCCAGACAATTTAGACCAGACGAAGGTGCAGATACGCTTGCCGGGACGGCAGACTGTGGCTGAACCCATCAACCCGGGCGTCAACCCCGAGCTTACGAATGTCCCAGACGAACCTATCTGGCAGAAGACGGGCAGTATGCTTGCGCCCAACGCTCACGCCCAAGCCCGTAAAGAGGTCTCTCAGCAGCCAGCAGATATCTTTACAGAGATTCTAGACAGAGAGCCTTGGGAAGGCGCGACAGTCTTGTCGAATGATGACGAAACAAAATTTAGAGACTGGATGACCCAGCACCCGTACCATTCCGAGTTCCAGAAACGTCATGGTCGCGTACCTAATTTTGACGATCCTGACTACGATTATCGCGGACTGTGGAAAGCCTATGGGCCAGAGAAAGCCTTTGGTAAGGTCCGCGAAGCTGACGGTAGGGACTACTATCATGGGTGGAGCCGCGCACCTGACAACGGGAGGTGGCTAAAGAACCCTCAAACCAACCCCACAGCTTGGATGCAGACGGCTATGGGAGGTTTGAACAGATACTTCCTCGCGGAAAAATACGGCATAACCGACGATGCCCAGCTTCATGACGCTATCTCTGAAGCCGTTACGCCTGAGGGCCGCGCAGAGTGGGCAAAGATTTATCAAGAATCACTCAACTACGAAGAGGCTATGGGCGCGAAGAAGGAAGCCAGCGAAAAGCTGGGGTCCGATAAGAAAGTGGAACAACCTAATTACGACAAGCTGTCTTTTGCTGAAGCCAGAAATAGGGCCGAGAGCAACCCAGATGTTCTGGTCAAAGGACGGTTCATGTGGCGGGGCAGACCCTACAGTCTAGGAGAGAAGTGATGTTTGGATTAGCTGAAAGCGTAATCGGTGTAGCTGGCAAAGTCCTAGACAAATTTGTAGAGGACAAAGACCTCAAGACCAAAATCGAGGGTGAACTTAAAGGCCAGATGATCCAATTGGATTTGGCTCAAGCCCAAGCAAACATCGAGGCCGCGAAGCATCCTAGTCTGTTTGTCAGTGGCGCGAGACCCGCCATCCTTTGGATATGCGCCTTCGGTCTGGGCTGGCAGTTTGTGTTTCAGCCTGTCTTTGTTTGGGTGATCTTGGTGTCTGGCAGTGATCTGGTGATCCCCATAATCCCGACTGAGGGCTTGATGTCTTTGACGCTCAGTCTTTTGGGATTAGGGGCAATGCGATCAGCAGAAAAATTTAAGGGCAAAGCCAGAGAGAATATGCGGCGAACCCAATAAGATTCCCCGCATATTATGCGGTGAACCCAGTAAAGCGGGTAAATCCTAGACCGTCTGACTAATTTCTAAACCTTCTGATTCGATAAAAACTACAGAAGATTTTTCGGGCAAAGGTTCGGGTAAAATTTCGGGTAAAATTTTAAGCGCCCCTGATAAGCCTCTGATATTGTTTGATAATTAAGTATTTTTTTCCAAAGCCTACTGATTACAAATCAGCCGCTCTACCAACTGAGCTAAACCGGCGTTAGGTGATTATACTTTAAATATCAATGACTTACGAAGCACTTAAAATTTTCCCTTAAAGAACACAGTGAGAACAAAATGGTCACAATACCCACGATATTACATACAAACGGGTAAAAATCCGGGTAAAAATTTCGGTAAGAAATCCCGGGTAAATATTTCACCCTTCGGGTAAATCCTCCACCTTCTGACTCTGATGTTCTCATGCTGATCTTATCCTAATAGTTGACTGCAATGTCAATCGGCACTGCTGAGATCGCATCATGCAAGTCTTGAGTAGCATGATTGGCATACTTCATCGTAATTGAAATATCACTATGCCCCATGATCTTTGACAGATAGGCAATCGACATTCCACGCCGCAGTCTGTGAGTGGCAAAACAATGTCTGAGATCATGCCATCTAAAATCGTCAATCCCAGCGGTCTGCTTAGTGGCAGTCCAAGCATCCTTCAGATCGACGTAGTGAGTCTTGGTGCGCTTAGACCAAAACAAGTAGTTGCCACCACTAGGGCATGACGGCTTGTCGAGAAGCCTCTTGAGGGTAGGCTCGAATTCGCTGGGGACTGGAACTGCCCGACCAGAGTTACCCTTGCAGATGCTGGCTGGAAGGTTGAACTGATACCTCCCATCTCTGTCACGTTCAAGGTGATCACGCGAACAAAGGTAGGTCTCGTTACGGCGAAGCCCCATCAGGAACGACATCAAGATCAGGTCATGCATATCCTCGTTCACACACTGACGAGAGGCGTTCAACAACGTGTCCATCTCATCCAGTTCCAAGAACCTAGTTCTGTGTGGTTCAAGGGGGATTGCAGATCGATCAAACCCTAAGAGGGGGTTAGCCGTGAACTCATCGGTGGTGTTCACCAAGAATGTGAAGATGGCTGATAATGTCTGAAGATCATATCGCACCGTCCGATTGGTGATGAAACCGCCTTGTGGGCTTTCATGCAGCCGCCTCGCTTGCACATAAGTGTGAAGCACTTGCTTATTGATGTCTGCCATTTTGACATCACCAAACACAGGCATCAGCATATTTATGCAGCTTTTGTAACCTTGGGCGGTCTTCTTTGACCCCTTGCTAAGAGCCTTATCCCACACCAATTTGTTAGGGTCTTGTGGGTCTGGATAGTAGCCCCAACGATCTTGGAGGAATCTCTTAGCCGCCTCTCCAAAGGTCAGCTTAATATTCTTCCTGATTTTACCATCAAGAAAGTCCTGTCTGATTTGGACAGCCGCAATGGCGGCTTGTTCTTTCGTGAAGGTAGGATCAAGGGGGTGTTCTAACTCTTCTCCATTTACAGAGAACCTTGCCGAGAACCGAGGTCCCTTTGGGGTCTGCCGCTCACGCAAGTATGGATATTTTTTTGGCATCTTGTTTCCCTTTCTTTAAGCCAGTCTGTCAGTTTGTCTGCATCAATTCGCCATACGCCACCAAACCTAAAGATCATCCCATCAGGGAACTCACCTTCGCGAATCCAGCGGTATATGGTTGGTCTGGATAAGTTTAACCGTTTGGAAACTTCTTGTGGAGTAATTAGATTCACTGTGAATAGACCTTGATTCCTATGACCGATTTTGTCACTATTAAAATGTTGTTAACACAGGGATAGAAAATGTCAGAATTCCAAGACCACCCGCCCGTGTATGGGATCGATCTGTACCTACACAAGTTGCGGATGTGGGCGAACAAGAACGGTTTCTCTGCCCACGGTCTCGCGCAAGCGTGTGACCTGAGTCCCGGTACACTCCAGAAAATGTTCAAGAATGACTGGAACCCTACGGTCAACACCTTGGCTACGTTGGAGAGCTTCATGTACAATTATGATCGCTTCCAACAACATGAAGAGAACCGGAAAAAGTCCCAGTCATCTTCGTGAGATACCACAGGGCTTTCTCCAAATCCTGCTGCCCTCCCTTGTATTGATAACGCCACACATATTTTAGGACGTTGCCTTGGCAATAGGACCTAAATCCCTCTACGCCTAACGCCGCTTCAATGGCATCGATGCATTCGATCCCCGCCTGATTGTAGTGAGGAGGTGAATTCACCATGTCCTCAGGATCGCCCTCCAGCATATGTCCTTTGGCGCGGTGCTCTTCCCGCGCCTCTCGGATCATCCGCAGATAATAGTCATGGCTGCGTTCATTCTCATGGGGCATTTCGCTAGGCACCACAGGTGCCGCCTTTTCCAGTGATATCGCAGAGGTCATGGGCTTCCATTCCTTCTTCAAAGTTTTGGCCTAGCTTGTCGATGGCTTCCGAGTAGGGGACTGTGGTCAGCGGTTGACCCCCACGGCTACCGTCTGGGTAGCAAGTGAAACCTCGTAAGCGGTGAGCATATTTCGCCAGCGTTTCAGCGAACGGCTGGACTGTGTCGGGGTTGTTCAGTTTATGACCCCACTGCGGCAGATTGATTGTCGAGGAGATCGACATATCCACGAAGTCTTGAACGTCAGCTTGGAAAGCAATCCGCTTCTCGTACTTCTCAGACAGATCAAGGCTCGTTTCGATTTTGTCTGGGTCCACCCCGTAACGATCAATCACGTTTTGCGCTGCGGCATCGACCACATACTGGTAGGTCCACCGCTTGTTCTTGAGGAAGCGGCGTTTATACGCCACAGCAAATAGGGGTTCGATCCCAGAACTGGTGCTTGCCAAGATGGCAATGCTGCCAGTTGGGGCAATCGCTCTCCGCGCAACAGGCTGACTTAGGCTTGCTGCATTCGCAGCCTTGAACGCCGCTTGATCAGAGACCTTCTTGTAGATGTGAAGCCAACGTCTGAGTTCTGGTGTGACCTCGTAAGGAAGCTGACGCTGGAGCAACCACTCATGAATGCCCATAAGACCAAGGCCAAGCCGTCGATTCTTCTCGCGGACTTTGTAGATTTGGTCATAAGGCAACTCCGACTTCACAGTTCCACACAGTAGAAACTTCGTTGCCAGTTCTGTGCAAAGCGCGAACTCTTTGATGTTCTCAATCCTAGACATATTGAGGGAGCCTAAGTTGCAGACATCGCCATCATCCTCCAGATCGGAGGTAACCTCGGTGCAAGCGTTGCGGAGGGTCTCGGTTTCCTTATCAAAGAAATTAAAACTGAACCCGGGTTCTCCTGTTCGCATTGCCTGTTCGACATTCGACATCCAGACATCAGACAGTTCTCCGGTTTCCCAATAGTCAGTGAGCCACTTGGTGTCCCAGTTGATGGAGATGTTTGTCATGTCGAGGTCAGCTTCGTAATTGAAGTCAGCCTCTTTCGCTTGGGCTACCGAAAGATCAGTGCCTTCGATCTTCTGGTTGTGCCAATCCTTGGCTTTGAGGAATTTTAGAACGTCCGAATGTCCACACGAAAGTGAGGCATAAATGGCAGATCGACGGCTACCGCCTTGCATGACGGTGCGGCCAATGTTGTTGACTGCTTTCATTAGGTCGATGGGGCCAGAGGCTATGCCGCCTGTGCCGCCTAGCTTGGAACCGGCACCACGCAAAATAGAATAGTCGATGCCAATGCCGCCACCTGTCATCAGACACATCGTCGCATCGTGGACAGTCTTCGCCCACTGCTCACGGGTGTCCTCGGTGCAGCCCAACAGAAAACAGTTGTTAAAGAATTTCCGTTTGCGTCCTGCGTAATACAGATATCTCCCACCCGGGATGAACCGCATGGTGGAGATCATCCACTTCAGACAGTCAGTATCCGTCTTGTCTAAGAGGCCAGAGCAGACATCTTCGACCAGCGTGTTAGCCAACTCAGGCCAAGTCTCGCAGCCTTCGTGACGATATTTATTGTTGAAAATCTCTTCCGACAAATGATCGCGGAAGACAGTATTGTCCTGCTTGTAACTCATCAAATCGACCTTATTTCGCTGAACCCCAAGACTTGCCAACGCCGCCTTCGACCAGACCGTTCTTGGGAATGTTTGGGAAAAACTCTATCGCTGCCCACGCCATGGCATCTTCCATGATGGTCTTCGCCTCAGACACATGGTTGTCTGCGACCTCGGCAATCAGTTCGTCATGCACCACATGGACTAGCTTGGCGTTGAGATCGCCCCAAACCTTTGGAAATTTCGACAAGCACAGTTGCATGATCTCAGCGGCTCCACCTTGACAGGGGGTATTGACGGACTTTGTGTAGAGTTGTGAGGTGTGCGACGGTGCGTAGACTCGACCTTGCGAGGTCCAGAGATACCCACTGTCATCTGCCGTTTTGCGAGTTTGATTGATCCAACTTTTGAGGCCGGTGTAGAGGTCCAACACATCGTGTTGAATCCTTCCCGCCTCGTTGGGCGTGGTCTGGTGTCCGCTGCTTGTCAGGCGTTGCGCCAGACCTCGCGGTCCTTGACCATAGATCAGTCCAAATATACAGGCTTTGGCTGCTGACCGGAAGGGCTTACCCTTTCCCTTTTTGAAATAGTCATCGTCCGCTCCCTCGGGGTACTCACCTTTGAAGCAGTGACGGGCTGTCAGACTGTGGATGTCCAAGCCCTCTTCGATGGCATCCAATAGAACTTTATCGTTTGCCATGGCAGCAGCCACCCGGACTTCGATCTGCCCGTAGTCACAGACAATCAGACTGTGTCTGTCTTTCGGGACAAACAGATGTCTGAACTCTTCAGTCGCATTGATTGTCTGGAGTGCTGGCTCGGTAACAGAAAACCTACCAGTCTCGGTTCCACCAATCCGAAAGCTGGCATGAATGCGGTTGCTGATGGGGTTAATGAAGCGGCTGAAGTCGGTGCCTAGAGTGGAACTGTTCTTCTTCGCTTCAGCCCATGCGGCCATAGCCAACAAGGGGCCGCGATTGTCTGGCGGCAGCATCTTGATGTGTTCAAGAATCTGTTCCTTGCCAACCCGTAACTGCCCCGTGTCTGTCTTCGGCCAGCCGTCAGAGTTGTAAGGAGGAAACTTCTCCAGATGGTAACGCAGCCAGTTCGCGACTTGCAGAACTGACGCAGGGTTCTCCACTGGAGGTGCGCCGTCTGCACTCTCTGTCTCAAACGATTTGAGAGCTTTGACTCTCCCAGCTTCGTTCTCAGCTTCCAGTCTCGTCGCGAGGTCCTTATGCATCTCGCTCTCAAACGCGATGCCCGTGACCATCACCTCATTGACTGCGCGGATGCCAGACCTCATTAGGTCATAGACCCATTCACAGTCTTCGTTTGGTGTGCGCTGAATCTGCTGGAGCTTTGGAAGCTGAACGTGATGAAGGTCCCAAGTTGCAACGACATCACCAGCGGCGTAGTGGATTTGGCTTTGATCCAGAGGATCGCGGCCCCAGTCGCTAGCTTGTTGCTGCTTGTTAAGCTCTTTGCCCAGCATATGCTGACAACGTGAGGCGAGAGTTTTTGAAACTTCCCTCACGCTCTCCAGTGCTTGCGCTTGCAGCAATGTGCAGTGCGGATGTTTCGCTGGCGTGATGCCAATCTGCGAAAGCATCTTCACATCGAACTGTGCGTTGTGGGCAAGCCAGACAACGTCCTCTGTATTGAGGACACGTTCCCCAAGCTCACTAAATTTCTTCGGGGAAATCTGCCAACGATCAATGACGATCACATCGTCGCCACCCCAATGGAGTTGGAGTAGTCTGACCTGACCGACATAGACATTGAGGCCACTACGTTTAACGTGCCTCGCGATACCGTTGAGGTTTGCTTTGGCTTGCGCCATCGCATCCTTGGCTTCGTTTCGCTTTATGCGCTGTTCTGAGTCGCACTTGGCTAACGGAGGAAATGCGTCAAAAGTCTGACGCGCAGCATCATGCTCGTTGAACTTCTTCTCGTAGCTGTCGAGCAGACTTTGGACTGCCGTGGTTTCGACATCGACGCACAGCAACTGTTTGTCTGGATTGTCTGTAACCAGAGCTTCTAATTCTTGGATAACATTTTCGAGTTCGCCGTCATCCCTAACGTAGCGAAGGTTCTTGTCTTCCATGAAATCGTGGAAGGTGGGGGTGGCTTGTGAGCCACCACCCAAAACCTCTTCCAACGATGGCACTACTCTAAGTTGGGCTTCTTCTTAGAGGTCTTCGGAGCGGGAGCCTCTGGCTCTGGGCTTGAGGACATTGCCCCCTGTTCGATGTACCGCGTAACGGTCATCTTAGGGATGTTCACCTTCCCATAGCTAGAGTGCTTGTAGTGATCGGCAGAGAACGTAACGACAGGAACCTTACCCGCCGCCGTGCCGTCCTTACAGTCGCCTACCCACTGCTTCATCATTGCACCAATGGCAGACTGTGCGCCTTTCGATGCACCAGTGAACTGACCGTTGATCTCACTTGGCACACCCAAGGTCGCCAAAATCTTGAGATCGAATCGGAAGTTCTCTTGCCACCCATCGTTCGACTGAGCGTAAGGACCGTGATCAGGCAATGCCGATTTCTCTGGGAGGGTTTCGCCAACGGTAACCCAATGTTCGTCTACCAGTTGGCCGTCTTTCCAACACACCCAGCCGTGCTTCATCTGCGGTAAGTTAGGCACAGCCTCAAATTTGTTCTCGGGGAACGTGTCTTCGGCTTTGCCAACTACCCAATCGCCCTTCTTAAATTTGACGAATGATGTCCCGCCTACGGTCATGCGTGAGGCGAGGCTATCGATGTCATTGACCAACTTGTCGGCCAGTGCTACATCGAAACTTGGGGTTGGATTTTCTTGGAGTGCTTGGCTCATCTTGTGAGTTCCTTCTCGGTTTGCGGTTACTTCTTTGTTCTGTCTGTCTGTCAACAATCAGTACTTGAGTGATATGTTAAGCCGTGATGAATAATCACCTGATGTCTGAAACTCCTTGGGGTCCAGCCCCTGCTTCTCAAACAACGCCTTATCATATCGGGGAGGGGACTTGGCACTGAACGCAGTGACAGACCCCCAGTCTCCAGACACTTTTCGTGTGTCTGCCTCCCGCAGTACTTCCATGATTTCCTGATCGATCTCCTTCAAGCGGACACCGTCAGACTTGGTAACTGCGAAAAGTTCTTTTCGTTTGATGGCGAGATCACGAACACGGTGTTCAACCGCCTCAACGTAATTTGAATTCTCGTTTGTCGGGATGCTGGATACCTCAATGTTCTGGCATCGCTTGCGCCAAGCGCAGTACATACATTCCTTGCCGCCTTCGATCTTACCCTCAGGGATCGGCAGTTTGTCTGGCGTGTAATCAGACCACACAGAGTTTGCGCGGACCTCAAGATGCTGCGCTATGTCCGTGTGCATATCGACCTTGAAGACCTTGATCTGATTCAAGAAGCTGGCATTGACATAGATGATTACAGCAAACTTTGGGGCGTACTTGTTCTTGGATGTGATGTAGGTCAGGTGCATACCCTGCCGACACTGTGTGACGTGTTGGGCCTTCGGCTCACTGAGGTTGTCGAAGGGGCGGGGATCGATGCTCTTGATCTCAAGGTAGACACAAGTCCCCTTATAAGTTTGACCATCGATCTCAATCTCAAACGGATCACCGTCTGTGCTTAACAGAAGCCCATCAGGTGTCGCTGACTGCTTGCCATGCACCAGCGTCTTTTGCTTCTTGCCAGACCAGATGATCTTGACGTTGTCGGGGAGACCACCCTTTAGGAGATTGTCGAGCCAGTCTTCGATTACGTTGCCGCGCTCTGCTGCACCCAAGTCTTGGAAAAAGTCTGCGTCCTGCTCCACCCCATGTTTGGAATAGACAAGCCTTCGCAAACATCCACCAATCTCAGACGCACCGATTGTCTGGGAGCGGTCATGTCCACCCCACGTCTTTGATGCTGATGTGTTGTGAATGTTTTCATTCACGATGTTGGTAAAGTTAATCACGTCCTCACCTCATACTCATGAGTGACTTCGCCGTCCTCGCGGTTTCCAACTAGGGCATGACGCACCCATGTCTTCTCACCATTCTGGAAGTGTCTGATATGGCCGCGCCGAAAATGGAAACGCTTCCGACTGACCTCATCGTGTGGTCCGCTGTGGCCTAACGGTGCGCGGTATGGCGCAATGCGGACTTTGGTGTAGTCCGAAAGAGGCGTCTTGCCCTTTTTGATCCGTGACTTGTTGAGCTTTGGTGGAGCAACATAGGTCTCACGCCCCACACCCAAACCGTTCAAACGTGAGAGACACGCAAGCATATGACGTGAAGTCCTGACGGCATTCTGATTAAAGTGTTCGTCAGTGAAGAGGTCAGCTTCAAGCCCATTCTGACCTTTGTAGCTTATGCGCTTTTTATGATGCCATTCGAGTTGAGCGTCCTGCCCCATAACGTCTATTTCATAGCCAGTGCCATCCCAGAGCCATTCACCTGTGTTATGATGGATACAGAAATCGTGATAAGATATTCCTTGAAAGGCTCTCTCATGGTCTTCGTAGGTTATCTTTTCTTCAGTGCCAGTCGCTTTATAGAGTTCATAAACCAGTGTGTAGGTTGAGAATTTATTGCGGCCATCACCCCTGAGGAATGAATGAAAGTTACTTACATTTTCCTCATCAGTAAGTGCTTGAAGGAAATGATTTGACCCATACTCCTTGCTACCTAACCAATCGCGTTTGAACACACAGACGGGTGCAGGGAGCCTAACGAAGCCCTCATACAACGGCTCTAAAATAACTTTCGCCTCCCTGCCAATCTGCTTGTCTGGGACTAAACCAAAATCAAAAAGTTGCGGCGGCCCATGCCTTGCCACGCCATAAAGCCCTAAGTAACTGAGGAAAGAGTTCCGCTCAGTTAGAGTCATCTTAATTTCGTGAAACAGAAATTCGTTAGGGTCTCTGAGTGCGTCGATCAATTTATCCAGTCTCATTTTGTAAGTTCTCCGTCTGTCTGTCTGTCAGAAAAAACCCAGAGAGGGAACGAGGATGCGCGAACAGACCCATTCCCCCTCTGGTCTAGTGAAGTCGTGAAGCCCTTTAGAGGAGCGCGAGAGGTTATCAATCTCCGCGCATCAACTCTCCTAACTGCGAACAGCAGAACTTCTTTGAGCCAGGACTGATGGCTCCGACTCACAATCAGCGGAGCAGGGTATGAAAGCCCTATTACTGAGGTGAGAAGTTGATTAACCAAGTGGCAACTCCAGTTGAACGGCTTGAGGTTCTGGCTCTGAGGAGTCAGACATCCCCATGACCATGTGAACGAGGCTATGATCAGAGCAGTAGGGAACACCGCGCATCTTCACGTCTGCCTCTTTATCGCAAATCACACAGGTATCCATCAGGCCACCTCATCGACTAGGGTTGCGCGGGTTTGCTGGAACACTTCCGCAAAGACGTTCTGATCCTTGTCGAACAGTCCGTCGATGACACGGTGAGCCATGCCGTACTTACTAATCAGCAAACGGAATAGCTTCTCATCATAGGTATCCTCCGCGACCATATAGTTGATGTTCACATCGCTCTTCATGCCAGCCCTATGGATACGATCTTCAGCTTGCAACATGAGCATCGGAGAGAAATCCATCTCGACAAAGAGAAGGGTGTCAGCGAACTGAAGGTTCAGCCCCATACCGCCAGCCCCAATCGTCGCGACTAGCGCAGACGTGTTATCGAAGGGATCATGCTCGAAACGGTGAATGAGTTTCTGACGTTCAGACTGTGGGGTCTCACCTGTAAAGAAGACGCAACGCTCGTTGCCGATAGCAGCGGCAATATGTTTCGCAACATCCACATGAGTGGTGAAGATAACCAGCTTGCCCTCAGGGTTACTGGTTCTCCAATCCACATACCAGTCGTATGCGTGGACCGCTTTCTGCATCCCGACATCCAGTGTCTCCTGATGCCAGTCATCGTATTCTTTTGCGGCAATTTTCACGGGTAACTTGGTGCGGATTTTCTGCGGCAAATCCATGCACTCACTCTTGAGGACACGGTGCATGACGGACTTTGTGAGTGATGCCAATTCGTCAGCGTGGCTCAGTCCGTCTGCCAAATAGCCAAAAGGTCCTTGGTGTCCGTTGCAGTACCTACGAGTGAAACGCCACCAGTCTTTAAAGGCGTCGGGGTTTGTGATGCGGAGTTGAGTGAAGAGATCAACAGGACGGTTAAGGATAGGAGTCCCACTAAGCATAAGCACCAGAGGGATACTCTGAAGCATCGCTTCAATGTCCTTGGTGCGCTTCGCTTTGTGGGATTTGATGAAAGTGCTTTCGTCAAGAACAGCAAGTTCAAATCTAAACGGCAGGGTTTTGAGACATTCCTTAAACCCCTTTGTTCGGTGATATGAAACAAGGATGAGAGCGTTGTCTGCATCGGTGACCTCCAGTTTATCTTTGAAGATGTGTATCTCGCGATTGGGTAACGCCTTCTGCATTTCACGCTTGTGTTGAAGGAGGACTGAAGCGGGGGCGAACATCACCATTGGACCAGCGTTGATCGCGTGAGCAATCAAGGCCGCGCCTATGGTCTTTCCGCTGCCCATTTCCCAGCCCAGCATCATGCGCCCATCGCTTTCCAAGAACGCACAAGCCCCGTCGATCTGATGATCGAAGGGCTGAACCGGGAAGCTGTCGGGCCAGTCTGGTCTGATGCGGTTGGTGAGGACGTGGCGGTTATAGCGCCGAATGAGATCGAAGGGAGAGCCTGTCATCTTGTTTCTGCCTGTCTGTCAAAACGTGAGTTCAAATAATCAAGTACCCTTTTAACAGACCCCGGGAGGAACACAACATTAAAATGAGTATTCTGTCCGAAAAAAGACGAGGCCACATAATTAAATGCGACCTCGCCAGGGATGACAGACTACAGAATGTGGTGTGGACAGGGAGAAAACCGCACCACGATTGAATTATAGCACCACATATAGTGGCAGACAAACTAATTACCCATAGTGGCGACAGACACATTGAAATAATAAAACATAGGGCTTATCATCTATGGAATCGTTGACAGACGGAGAATGTACAGATGAACAAGGCCACTATCGCAGACTTCTTAACCGACATTTATCAGCACAAACAAGACGGCAAGCTGGTCTTCCACGCCTTCAAAGGCGAGAGGGCTGAGACCTTTTCCGCCGACCTCTCAGCAGACTTTTTCGATTGGGTTGAATCCCGTGAGGCAGACGGCTGGGGTATCCACCTTCGCCAAGGCCGAATGAAGACCCATGCATCTACCGCCACCAAGCGGGATGTCGAGGAGGTCTGCCACCTCTGGGTAGATATTGACCGGCCCTTTGATGAGATCAGTTTCGTTGAGAATGAGAGTGATCCCATGCCTGACCCAACATTCATTGTGAATAGCGGCGGCGGCGTACATATGTTTTGGCGGCTGAACAACCCAGCTTCTGGGCTTGCCTTGTTTGAGGCTGAAGAGATCAACCGCAAGCTGGCTAGCTTCTTGGGGGCAGACCCTGCGCCCACCCACATTGCCGCCACCCTGAGGCTTGTCGGAACCCTTAACCACAAATATGACCCACCCGTAGAGGCATCCATTTTGCACCATAACCCTGAGGCAGAGGTGTCATTCGGGTTCATGCGTGATTGGCTGAAGCGCAATGAGGACCCCATCGAAGCCTTCGCAGATCGCTTGCTCGACAACGTCCGCAAGGTGACCGACTGGCAAGCTGTCTTGGATAATCTCTCTATTGAGGGATCAGCTAATGAGTTCGGGGGACGCAACAACTGTGTCACCAAACTAGCAGGGTGGTGGGCCAGACAAGGCGTGGACCCAGAGACACAGCTTCGGACTTTGGTACATCACGGCTGCACGTTGCCTGATCGCGAGATGATCTCAATCGTCAATCGTATTTATGAGAGGGAGGTTGAGAATGCCTGAGGGCCTAGCACCACTGCCACCAATGAATGCGACTGAACGCATCAGAGGTTATGTCGCCGGTCAGTTGGCGAACGGCAAGCCAGCCAGTGTGCTTGGCTTGTTGGCAGACGTTGTCGAATCGATTGTTGATGACCAGCTTCGCGCAACAGGGGAGGACATCCTCCACACTGAGGACGCATGGTACGTTTTTCAGACACGCGGTGTCTGGGTTGAGCGTGATCCTGTCTGGATCAAAACAATTATCGACAGATGGTATCGCGCAACCGTTGGACGGGTGCCATCGAAATCAGTACGAGGCGAGATACTTGAAGCCATCATGATGTTTGTCCATGAAGAGGACATCGCATGGTGCAATGTAGGCAACGTCATCATCGCATCGAACAACCTCGCCTACGATCTAGATCAAGGCAAACCTGTCACAGTCCAGAAGAACTGGTATCTGAGGGAGGACAATCTCCTAGCTGTCGAGTTCGATGATACACAGACTAACTGTTCGACATGGGATCAGACTGTGGCTCAAGTCATGAATCACATCCCGTCTGGTGAGAGGACAGACGTTATCACGCTTCTTGAGGAGTGGATGGCTAGCACACTCTTGCGCCATAACAAGCCAAGGGCTTTGTCCAAGTGCTTATTCCTCTATGGCGAAAGACGCACCGGGAAGTCCACGATTTTGGATTTACCCCGTCAGATATTTGGTGAGGCACGGGCTACTGCAATCAGCCTGAGTGAGACAGATGGGTTCGGCTCTATGGCTCTGCTTAACAAAGCTGTCTGGCTGTCTGATGAGATCGCTGTCGGCTCGGTCATGAATGACTCGGTTATGAAGAGGGTCATCACCAACGAACCCATCAGCATCAAAGTCAAGATGAAGAACCCGATAGAGACCCGACTGAATATGACCGTAGGCATGGCCGGGAACTCGCTGCCGGTGATCAAGGACACGTCAGACGCTGTCTACGACAGGATGCTCTTTGTGCCATGCGATACCGTGATCACCAATCAACAAGACGATCCGACACTGCGGGACAAGCTGGCGGCAGAACTTCCCGCTCTGCTGAACCGGCTCATCGCTCGACTGGCTGATGCCAGACAACGGGGGTTCTTCAAAATCCCAAACTGTCTGAACGCGAAAGCAGAAGAGATCAAAGCAGATCAAGACCCCCTCGGTGTGTTTCTGGAGGAAGCCTTTGTCAAAACTAACGCGAGTTGTGCAGTTGAGAATCCCGATATCCATAGAGCATACAAAGGTTATCTGGCTTCCATGTCTGGCGAGGACACTGCTCGTTCTACGCGGGTTGTCGCCAACACGGTCAGCAAACGGATAGCAGAAACCTATCCGCAATCATCGACTGGTAAGACGAAATCTGGTACAGTTCGCGCAAAGTTTGGCATTCATTTTACAGACATGGGCAAAGCGTGGCTCGACGCCGGTCTGAAGCTAGAGGACAGCTTCTATAAGACCGACCAGCAACGCCTCAAGGATGCCAACATAACGTCCCTGACAGTCACACCATAAGGGGAGACCCACAGTAGGCGAACACCTATGGCTTTGTTACGTTTTAGATTCGATTGCTGGTTGCGGTTGATGCGCTTCTTCGGTGCGCTCAATCAGTTTTGCTGGCACAAGCACACCAAAATCCTGAGGAAGATGAGATTGAGAGCGCGGTATGAAACGGCAAAAAAAGAGGCTTATAAATAAGCGGCGGTCATCCGCTGCTGCCGCCCTGGCTTCACCCCTATATCGTCAAAGAATCGTTGAGAACAAGAAGGCGAAAGCCGCTAGGCAGCGGCCAAGCCCCGCCGATCTGATGAGATCATTTGATTGAGGTCATCTCTGATGCAATCACAGACGTTGTGATCGTCACCACTGTGAGGAAAGTCCAGAAAACCCAATCCCCCACACTTACCGCAATCAAGCGGTGTGTGAGGGTCAAGGTCTCTATCCCGAAACTTGTCATGTCTATCTGTCATGGCCCTATACTAAGGGACCCGACAATCAAGTCACTGTGGTAATACCTACATTATTTTTGTGGGTTCATTGGGCAGTATACCAATACCATCTTCCACAAATA
>Ga0098059_1000899_pt1 | contig 15743 bp, 13 predicted proteins | sample 20_taG_FD_92580 | JGI IMG/M metagenome (GOLD analysis project Ga0098059, IMG submission 92580) | Marine viral communities from the Subarctic Pacific Ocean - 20_ETSP_OMZ_AT15318 metaG | ecosystem: Environmental > Aquatic > Marine > Oceanic | place: Subarctic Pacific Ocean | collected 2015-01-19
GAAGAAATACAAACTTAAAAGCAATTACACCACCAGCCTTTTCTGAGTCTATATTTTCCCAATCAACTTGAATTCTACAACAAAAGGAAAAAGAATCTTCGGTCAATAACTTTGAAGGTTTAAATTTACTCAATCCGTGCTTATTTGTCAATGGTAAAATATATGTGGTTTGTCCGTCAAATTTCAAACTCATAATTTTATCTCCAATGTTGATTCATAAAAATCTGCAAGTTCAGGATAAGTTGCCTTGAAGTTTGTATTTCTTCTTCTATCGTGTTCTCTGAAGTATCTACCAAAATTATACCTTTGTTTCATAAGTTTTTCTTCATCGTCCACAGAAATCATCCAATCATAAATTCTTTTTATCTTCTGAACCTCAACATCGGAATACCCAATATAGTCGGATTTAAATAATGGAACTCCTAAATAATCAGCATGTGCAGCTTGTTTTAAGATTGTATCAGACCACATTTTTGGTAATACTTGAACTGTTTGATGTTCAGGAAATCTCAAATAGGAAGAATCTAAAAAGGTTGCAGATGGCCAATATCTATCACTCGAACCATATTCACTTTTTAACTGATATATACCATCAATTAGTCTTATATAACTTGGTACTGATAATGCGTTATATGTACTCATAAAGGTTAAATTCACACGACTACATTCAGTCAATATTTTATTTACATTATCCCAAAATCTATTAAACTCTAAACCATTTCTTATATACTCTGCCTGTGAACCCCACGCGTCACAAGATGTAAAAATTGTAAACTCCTTTACGGCATCTTTATCTTCTATCTTTTGTATTCTTGTTATAAATGCGTCAACTAATGCGTCAGGTACTCCTAAATTTGAATTGATTGATAAGCAAAGTTCCTTGTTAGGTTCTTCTTGGTCGAGGATGTAATCCATAACCTTCCAAGTATTCTTCGTCAACAAAGGTTCTCCACCAGTAATTCTAAATGTATGTAATTCTCTATACATATCAGGCCACCACTTCCAAAATGCTTCAACATATGGATTTTCCTCTCTGTGTGGAATCGGCATTTTATCTTCATTAGTCATGTATTCTATGGAATTAAAGTTATCTAAGGTTGGATACCCACCAAACTTATTAGTTTCTTCCATCCATGCCGATGAGAAAGACGGGCCACAATAACTACACTTAAAATTACATGCATTTGAAAAGGCAACCTCAACATATTTTGGATTGAAGTTTTGTTGTGGATTCATTTTTTTAATATATTGAAGATGTGGATACGACCAATCAGAACGAGACTTGAGTATTCTATCAGAAAACCTATCGGAGTTATCCTCCACATTCCAACAATAATCACATTCAGGTGGTCGTTTCCCCTCCAACATATCTTTTCTTTGTTTCTTTTTGAATTCCGTATTGTGAAGTGCCGTAGGATTTACTTTTAATTCCTCTAATGGTATTTTGTGTGTTGCTGGATGGTGACAACTATGGGTGTGCCCCAAATGTAAGTGCATGGTAACTTGTGTCCATTTTGCAAGACAGAATCCACATCCAACATCATTTAGTTCTTTTTTGGTTTCTACATATATAGGATTATCAGTTGTAAAATCTGTAACCTCTTCTATACCTGTTTTTTCTTCAACTACTTCTATTTCATTATTTTCCATTAATACTCCACATGATTTGGAATTTCTTGTTCACACTTAAAATCTATTATTTCGTGTTCTGTTCCAAATAATTTTTCTCTTTTAACTATACTATAATTTAAATCTGTTAGTCCATCATCATCCGTATCTACAATTCCACCTTGTACCTCTTCTACAAATCTTCTTTCATTAATACTCGTATCTTTTTGATGAACCCATTTACCACCAACCATATCATTTCGTTTATGGTCTTGTGAAAAAAACCTACCTGCTCTATTTCTGAATGGTAATGTTGTATTTTTTATCTTGTCAATTGGTTCTGTTTCTACATAACATCCGTTTAAAATTCCGTGATTTCCATTTCCACTTAAATCATAAACTATATCTTTATCTACATTAGAAAAGTCATAATATAACTTTGTATCTTTAGGAGTGGGATAGTCGGTAGAATAATATTCTTGTATTTCTTCCTTAGTCAATGCCTTATCCCACATAACTACCTGCGATAAATCACCTGCAAAATAAATTTCATCTTGTTTCTGTGGGTCTCCTACTCCAATGTAATAAGGATTACCACCATATTTTTTCAATGGTGCCTGAAATCCTAATGGTGATTGAGAACCATGACCAAATCTTGAATCAGATTCCTCACCATTTAGATAAAATCTCATCTCTTGTTTTTCAACATCTACTGTTACCATCAGATGAGTCCAAACATCAGGTGGTCTTTTAATCCACATATAAGAATGATTATTCTTTTGATTAAACAATCCAAATGAATATGCATCCGAGTTGTCCCAACCTAATCCCATCTGAAAACTTGGTCTTCCTAAAATGTATTGATGTATAAATTTTCTGTTTTCAACATCACCAATTAAATATTTTGGAATATCGAACCTATCCTCTGACCTAATCATAACGGCCCAAGTAAAACTTTGACTTGTTAATTCTCTAATGGAATCACTCGGTACAATTTTTACATAGTCATTCAGACCATTGAGTCTTAAAAAACTTCGTTCTTCATCAGATTCGTGATTCATAAATGTTTCGTCTGCCAATCCTTTTTTCTTGGTTCTGTAAAACAAATCATCATCTTCCATTCCCCAATTGAAATAACCATTTGAATATCCATTTATTTTTTCATAATGTTCTTTGGTAAATAAAATAGAACCACCAAAATATTCTTGATATTTCAACCCATAATCAAATTGTTTTACATGAACTGCTAAATGTTCCACTTTATCAGGATAGGAATAATCACAAGTATCATCTTCGGGTAACATATCTATGTCGTGAAAACAAAAATAATCATAACCTTCCTTTTGTGCAATATCAAAGGCAACATTCTTAGATGTTCCCCTATTAAAACCACTTACCGAATCAGGATAGACTTGATTGGCCACAAATATCTTATACTCGATATCCTTATCCTTAAAAAACTCATCCATATGTGGTATGAATTTTTTTAAATGTTCTTCCCTTTTATAATGTGGGACACATATTGCTAATTTTTTATTCATAACATAACCATTTTATTTAGTCCATTGTTGTTCCTTCATTCGGAGTTGTTGCTTGGTCAGGAAGTCTTGGTGATATAGTGGTCAATCCTTCTTCTTCTGCAAACTTTTTAAATATCTCCAATCTTTCTAACCTCTCTTCGTAAGTGTTGGCTGCACTTTCCCATTCTATCGCGTGTGGTGCTAAATCTCCACCACCACCTCTAGCAGACCTTATATGAAATGCTGACTTTCCCCACTTAGGGTCATCATCTATCATCATTTCTTTACTAAGAATAAAGGTACTCATACAATATACAGCATCAATCCACTTTCTATATTTTTTAAGAAACTTCATCGTCTCTTCAAAGTCTTCTTTAGTTTCTGTTGGATACCCTATTATTAAAAATAATACAGTTTGTATCCCATTATTCATACAATTCTTAAAAACTTCTGCGGCATAATCATTATCATACTCTCTAAATTTATACCCTTTTTTCATTTCTTTATTTATTCGAGGACTGCCACTTTCAAAACCAAATGTTAAATGATGACATCCTGCCTTAAACATTTTTCTACACACCTCATTAGTAAGATTCTTATCTATTCTTGCCCAACCACCCCATTGAAATGGTACATCCCATTTTCCATCACCATAATGGTCTACAATTTTTTCACATAACTCTTCAAGTATTGATTTACCACTTTCTGTTTCTGCCTTTTTAACAACATCAGTATTGATGTAAGCACCTTTCCAAGATAAAAAGTTAAACTGTCCTCTTGGTAAATAACCACTTTCATCTAAATACAATATTTCTTCAAATATATTTTGTGATGACCTTTTTCTAAAGTCTGAAGCCTTTTTCCAATACATTTTCACACCACAATATATACAACTATAATTACATCCTCGACTCAAAACAATAGGAATTTCAGGCTGTTGGTACAATTGAAAATCAATATCAGAATAATCAGGTATAGGTATTTTATCTATATCTGGTATAAATTGTCTCCACTTATTAGCTTTAACCTCTCCGTCTTTAAAATAATAAATTCCGTCAATATCATCATAATCATATTTTTCACTACAGATAGTATCTACCAACTCAGATACCGTGACATCACCTTCACCAAATACTACTGCATCTACAACTCCACACTTAACTATATCTCTTACCTTGTGTTCATTAGTATAATAAGAAACTGTCGCCTCAGGACCTCCAAATATAATTTTAACATCAGAATTTATTGTTTTTATGTAAGTTGACAATTCAAGGGTAAACCATACATTTGTGTTAAAAATACAAAACCCTATAATATCAGGATTATCGGTTAAAAGTATATGTGCGTAATCATGTATTAATTCTTTTATTTGACCAATAATATGTATTTTTTCATAATAGTTTTCAGGATTATTCCAATTTGTAACATTTTGAAGTAATGTTTTATACCTTTCTTCAAATGGATTAAAACCACCACCTAATTCATCTTTATTTCTATTCCAAAAATCTTGGTTTAAATCGTATACTTTTACATTATCATATCCATTTGTATTTAAAGATGATTTTATATACCCAAGAGATAATGGCACAGAATAAGAATATCCAAATGGTGTCCAACAAATATTTATTTGTTTATTTTTATATTTTTGTTTATTCATCATAAATAAATATAAAAATTATTTCGATTATGTGACCGATATAAATTCGTGGTCATCTAAAAATGTTTCTCTACTTAAAATTTTATACTTTAAAGTATTCAAACCATCTTCTTGTAAATCTACCAAACCTTTTCTAACCTTATTAAAAAACCTTAGTTGATTTTCTCGCGTTTCCCAGTGTGTAAATTTTGTCTGATTCCAACCATTTTCCTCGTGGTCTAAACAAGTAAATTTTCCGTCTCTTCTACTTGGTATCAAACTCACTCCACCAATTCTCAACTCCTTTTCTTTTACCACACCACCATGAATTTCAGCATGATTATTGTTACCACTTTTATCAAGTACTTTATCCAACACAATATTATCAAAATTCCAATAACCAACTACATCTTTTGCAGATTTATAAGTTTCTGTACCTGACTTCCACCCTTCAAAGGCCTTATCCTTAGTTACATTTCTTGGAATTCCTCCGTTGTAAAGATAGGCTGCTTCTTCTGGTTTCAGAGTATTTGACCAAAGAGTTATTTGTGCGATGTGTCCTTTAAAAAAACCCTCATCACCACTTCTTGCTCTTGGATTGGCACAACCAATAAAAAAAGGTACACTACTTGACTTTTTAATTTGTCCTAAAAAATCAGATGGTGATTCAGCTGTTTCAACACCATTTACAAACATCCGTAATCTTTTTAATGTAGTGTCTACTGTGTAAACAATATGACTCCATTCATTGGAGTGTCTATTTGACACGACCATACATTGTTCTTCTAAATCATTCCAAATACCACCTTTGTATTGCATACCACTTGTGTATGCTATTCCCACATGGTGTCCTGGTCGAGTGAATACATGGAACTCATCGTACTCTTTATTGTCATCCAAATCTAACTCATCAGATGGACAAACCCAAGCCTCAACACTAAACGAAGAATTAATAACTTCATTTAACGATAGACTATTCTTGATTTCGAGATAATCCTTTCCATGAAACTCCATTACATTTATAAATTGTGGCTTTGTATTGTTACCACCAACCCATTCTTCTTGTAATGGAACACCTCGTGATTTACAACGATAAAGTAAATCGTCATCTTCAAACCCCCACCCCCAATACTTGTTGGAAAATCCATTAATCCACTCAAAGTGTTCTTTGTTGAATAGTGTAACTCCACTAAAGTATTCAGGATAAATAAGTTTATAATTAAATTTACTCAATCTTGAAGCCAAATGAGTTGGTTTGTCAACCCAAGAATAATCACAAGTATTATCTTCAGGTAACATATCAACATCATGAAAACAAAAATAATCAAATCCTTCTTCTTTTGATATTGAATAACCAACATTTAATAGCCAACCACGATTGAAGGCGTTATCATCACCTTGTTCTATGATAAAAAGTTTAAAATCAATATCTTGTTCAGATAAAAACTTTTCCATATGTGGGACAAATTGAGCAAGGTGCTCTTCTCTATCCCTATAAGGAACTATTATTGCAAGTTTTGGATTCATTATTTACCGAATAGTTTACCGACTACGGATTTCTTTTCTTCGGGTTGTGCATTACCTTGTAGCTGTTTAGCAATTTCAGCTGCTATATCTACAGAACTTGGCTGAGGTTGTTGGACTTGAGGTGCTACTGACCCAACAGGTGCACTTTCAACATAATTTTTAATTATGTTGTAAATTTCCCACAACTTCCAATCCATTGCTTCTATTTTTTCTTCTATATTGGTAAGTGATTTTACCGCTATAGCAGAAAGTTCTTTATTTTCACCAGAAGGGGTGACCTCATCGATGATGTCATCAATCACTATGTCGTCCTTCTTGTTTTCTTTTTTAGTTGCCATAACTATATCTCCTATATTAAGACTTCTATTATTTCATGATTTTTATGGAATGGTTCTCTTTTTACAATTCTAAATCGAGTAGAATTTAAACCATCCTTATCAATATCATTCATTTGGTTCATTACTTTTGTATTAAAAGTATTTCTGTTTAATAAAATATTTTTTTGTTTTGATTTGAACAAATTATTTAACTCATTATAACTTTCGTGTGTTGATAAATAACCATATACACCCTTTCTTCTATAAGGTAAATATCTTTCATTATTACTTTTTAATGCTTTTTTAGCTATAGTGGTATTGTGCATAACAGCGTGATTATTATTACCACTTACATCAAATGTGCTATTTCCATATCCAGCTGAAAAATCCCAAAATCCTTTTGGAATTTTAGATACTGAAAACTCACCATTTTTTGTAATTCCTTTTTCATAAATTAATCCAACCTCGTAATCTTCAAGTGCTTCAGACCACAAACCAACTTCTGCTATCTGTCCTTTGAAAAAATTTCTCCAAGAACTTGAACCATAATCACCAACTCCAATATAATATGGTTTATTCATATATTGTAGTAAGTCTCCACTATAATCCCTCTCTCCAACCTTTACTCCATTTACATAAAGTGATAAAGATTGTTCCACATCATTCACAACCATCGAAGTGTGATACCAATTATTACTTTGTAATGGAACCTGAATTGTAGTGGGTTTTCTTTCAGAACTTGCTGACATTTTAGTCCAAATTACTGCCTTTAAAAATCCTCCATGTATATAAGAAAGACCTGTATGAAATCCTGGTCTCATGAAAATACTATACTCACAACGATTATTATCTACATCAGCACCATAAGGTGGTTGTCCATTTGCAAAAAACCAACTTGACATCGTAAAACTTTTATTTGTTGCTCTTTTTAATTTTGGAGTATCAGCATCAATCCTTAAATGTGTTCGTACACCATCAAAATCTACAAAAGATTTTTTAACTTCTCTTTCAATCTCCGTTCTAATCGGTAAATTCTTAGTAACACATCTTAATAATAAATCATAATCTTCATATCCAGTACCCCAATATTCATTAGAGTACCCATTTATATGATTAAAATATTTTTTACTAAACATAACAGCACCACCAAAATATTCATCGTATGGTAAAGTATAATCATCAAAATTTTCAATAAATTCTTGTTCACCGAAATCAATAATATTCATCTTGTCAATAAGCGATGTTGGTTTTGAATCTGTTGAATAATCACATTCTGAAGATATAGGTATTAAATCAATATCATGAAAACAAAAATAATTATAATCTTTTTTATTAAGTAAGTAACCTATGTTGAATAGCTTACCTTTATTCAAAGGCCTATTTGATTTTTGTTTCATAAAAATAAATTTATAATCACCAGTTATTGTTGCCTCAAAATGTGAAGTAAAATTTTCTATGTGTTCTTCATCGTAAGGTAATATTATTGCAAGTTTACTCATACCCTATACTCCAATGACCTTTTCTTAATCAAATCCCAATAAGGATAATCAAAATATTTTTTACCACTTTTTGCTATCATAAACTCTTTGTCCATAATGTCAATTTTGAAATTATTGTCTAATATATAGTCAAACATCTTCTTATATTCTTCATGATAAGTATAACTCTTTTTAATTCTTGAAACATCCCTCAATCTATTCAGTACTGAAATGTCCCATTTAAAATGTTGAACTTGAATGAAACATTTATCTACTGGATATCTTAAAGAATGATTCCATCTATCTCCGTAGGTGTCTTGACCATCTATCATGGCGTAATGTTGTCCGTTAGTAATTTGTACATCACCCTTCATAACTACGGTTTTATTTGGACATGCATTTGAAATAGTTTGTCGAAATGAACCTACTAATGGAAATTCTTTCCATATATCACTATCATCGGTTATGGTTGGGAATTTACCACCATCTCCAATTCTATCTAAAAACGCTCCTGTAATAAATTTATAACCATCCTCCTCACATTCTCCAATCAATTCACTTATCGGTTTTGGATAAATATGGAATTCATCATCATCCGATACAATCCACCAATCATTTGGTTTTAGTAACTTTGTTTTGTTATATAACTCAGTAACTCGTTCCCAATTAAATGGTTCTTCAACGGTAGTCTTGTGAATATCAATATTCAAATCACGAGATATCTGTTTTACTTCTGATAAAACTTTATCTTTGTCTGAAGATAAATATACAATAATAAAAATTTCATCAATAAAATCTTTGTAATGATTAAGCATGTGTTTTAACATTGTTGTGTTGTGACCACACACCGTAACTAAATTTATACTCATAGTGATTTACACAAATTATAAAAATCTTTCATTTCAGGAAATGTTTTTAAAAAGTTTTTTTCTCGTCTCTTATCATATTCATCGATAAACAATATAAAATCTTTTCTTTGTTTACTCAACCATTCTTTACCAACAATAGTCATGTCTGTCATTCTTCTAACTTTTTCATGTTCAAAATCAAACCAACCTACTTCATCATGTCCATCAATGTGTTTATATTTATGCATTCCAAGTGAGTTCATTTTACTTTCTAAATTTTGTATTTTTTTAAAAAAATCATCGGTCAAAATTCTAAAATCAAGAAAATTTGGATGTCGTAAGTATGATGTATCCAATACAATCGAATAATCCCTATATCTATGTTCACTCGTGTACTTCTTTTTAATTTTGAATACTTTATCAATAACATTTTGATACGAAGACACACTCAGTGCATTAAAAGTTGACATTATAGTTACTGATGGTTTTTTACATTTAGATAAAAATTCTTCAATTCTATTCCATAGTACTTTAGAATCAAGACCATCTCTTATATATTCTGCTCGTTCTCCGTCTGCCTCTATGCTAGTAAATAAATTAAAATTCCATACTAAGTTATTATCTGTAATGTACTTTACCTTTTCAACAAACTCTTCCCATCTATCATTCGGTACAGATAAATTTGAATTTATACCTATTTCAATTTCAGGATTTTGAGTTGGGTTTTCAATAATATAATCTAAAACTTTAAAAGTATCTTTTTGTATTAATGGTTCACCACCAGTAATTCTAAAAGTATGTAGTCGTGAGAAAAGTTCTGGCCACCATTCCCAAAATGCATCTACATATGGATTAGGTTTTGTATATGAAATTGGTAACCTCTCCATCCAACTGGTATTGTTATACATACCACTCGTAGGATAGTGTCCTTTACTTAGTATTTCTGATTGCCAACGAGATGAACTTTTCACATCACAATAGGCACAGGCCATATTACATTGATTACTGAATGAAATTTCTACATATGGTGGGAATATATCTTCATCACCTTTTAGTTCTTTAATTTTATCAAAATGAGGCCATGCCCAACCTTCACCACTTTTTAAATGTCTATCACTAAATGATTTTTTATTTGAATCTTCTACATTCCAACAATAATCACATTCCTTTGGGCGACCACCCCTTAACATTGTTTTTCTTTGAAGTTTTTTAAACTTTGTATTGTGAAGTGCCGATGGGTTACTTTTAATTTCTTCCAACGGAATATAATGTGGAGCGGGATGGTGACAACTATGAGTTTGACCTGTTTGTAACAATATACTAACTTGATTCCATTTTGCTAAACAAAAACCTTTACCTACTTCATTTAACTTTTTACCGACCTCTTTGAACTTTTCTAATGAACTAACACCTGATGTCATGTAACTTTTCTCACTATTGTTAAACCTGTTGAACTCAGTTTTGTAGACTTGTCTTTATAATCAAATAAATCGAATGTTTGCCACTCTATCGGTAGTTCTCTAACAAAATCAGAAGGCCCGTAACAAGTATCATGTGGTTCACCATCATATGTTTCAAATGTATCCCAATATCTTCTATCTGTATCGTGTATACTAATTATTCCATTTTCGTTCATTATCGTAGAGTATAAATCAAAATCTTGTTTACATCCCTCGTATGTGTGGTCTGCATCAATATGTAAATAATCTATTTTGATATCTCGTTTGACAAAAAAATTATAGAATGCATCTTCTGTTGTGGTGTTTAAAAATTTTGGATTAAACTTTTCTCGTAAAAAACTATCACTATCTGACCAATCAACCTCACCATTTACACTATTAGTTGCATCAACCACATATACTTCTCCGTAGTTTCCCTCACCATACATTTTGGTTTCGTTTAATTCATATACACAATCAACCATCAATCTCGGAACATATCCACCACCACTACCGAGACAAACATTAACCCTTGATTTTAAAAAATATGGAATTGAATAATAAAAGATACCAGCACCCAAATAATCATCGTTTGCACCATGTGTCCAACGATACGATACTGAACCACTATCTTGATTTCTTGTTATTGAGTCGTGTATCCAACCACGATTTAATATTGACATTTAAAACCTACTATTATCCTTTAATAAATATCACCGTGTATATTTACAATTATATTTTTTACGCGTCAGGATCTGAATTTGTACCTTTGTTATGAACTAATATACCATTTGCAAAATAAACATCCAATGGTTCTACATCTATATTTACAACTTCAATTTCACCCACAACTTCTACTATAGAATTAATTGTGATAAAATTTCCATCATGATTCAATAGTTTTAAAGATGCAGAAGAATTTTTAATTTCAGTTGGTGTCATCCAATACCATTTTGTACCATCGTAAACATATAATGGATGTTCAGAGGTAACCCTTAAGAATCCATCATTGATATTCCAATAACTTTCCATATAATTAAAAAACATATTCTCTACGGTTGCTGATGTTACCTCTAAGTTACTCATATCATCAGTAGTCTCCCAAGTCTTCCAAACCCCATATCCTAAATCTTCATCAGGTAGATTTGGAATTATAACTGACATGACTTCATCACCCACATTTATAAATTCCATTTCTTTTTCAGAACCATCTGCCATTTTTACTTTTGTATCAGGTAGAAAACAGGCTATCGCTACACCACCATATGTATCTTGAATTTCTACAGTTTTAGTAATTGCAGTATTATACCTTGTCGCGTGGTCATTGAATCCATCACTTTGTCCTGCATCATGATACTTTCCACTAATCTCTACTTCAGTATCACTAAAATTCGAACCTTCCCACCTTCTAAAAAATACACTATCCAATAATGGCTTATCACCTTCAGGAGCAGATACGGCTATAAATTTTAATTTTACTTCGTGAGATGTATTTGTAGAACCACTTGAGTAAAAATCGTTAGTAAATTTATACCATTCACCCAATTCACCTTGAATTGCACTAAATGAAACTTGTGCATATGCACCACTTATTTCTAAATCAATTTGACCAGTCGATGATGCAGAAGTATGAGCCACAATCTCATAGGTAGAATTACCTTTTATGTTGAATGATTGAGTAATAAATCCATCTTGAGTATCAAACTTTACTGCAAAATCATTAGATGAACTTGGTGAAGTTGTAATTGAATTCTTAGATATTACTGAACCACCACTTTCATACCAATTATTCAATGTATTTCCATCAGCCCAAGCGTTAAAATCAAAATCAGTAACTAAATTATCTTCAAATGATTTGGATATTCTACCAACTCCATCTGTGGCCGCTTCCGCTATAGCACCTGCATTAAATTGTCCTGTAAAATCTTGATTAGATTGAAGTGCAAATAAATCAGAATCACCAGTTGTCCAAGTAAAGTTTTGGTGTCTTGATGCTATACGAGTTTGAAATAATGAATTTTCATCACCAAATGTCATAGTATAAATTTCATTTGTTTGTTCATCCACATATTGATTTCCTGTTAAGGAATTATCAACTGAACCGATGAAAAAATCACTTATTTTGGTTTTGGAAGTACTACTATCTCTACCTGCCTCATTCAAGCTGGTTTTTGAAGTATTATCTGAGTTACCTACAGCAGTTGCCCTACCGAGTTTTCCTAATGATAATTTTGTTCCTCTTGGTGGTGTTGCCAAAAAAGTCTCCTAAAAAACGACTATAAAAAAAAGACACATATCTTAATACGCGTGTGTCTACTATAAATATTAAGAGTTATATATTTCCAAATATTTGTCTACCCACTCTTGTTTATTATCGTATTGTCGTAAATATTCCCTAAAACCATTCAAGTATTCATTTCTTTCCTTAACGGATAATTCAGATATATTATTGACTTGTTCTTTGAATTGTTCCTTTGTAAATGCTCTAAATGGATAATCGTAATCCCTACACCAATCCATCTGTAGTATGGGTAGTTTTCCGTAATCGAATGCTTGAAAGATTGAGTATCCAAATGGTTCATCCAAATGACAACTATGTGAAATACCCCAATCTTGTCGGCGGTAAAATTTATCCAACATATCATACCGAAACTGATACAATCGTGTAGATGAGAAGTCCACTCCTACATTTATCTTCCACCATCTCCAATCCTCAATATCCGTGAATGAATAACTCTCAATACCTTCTAAGAAATGTGGTGACTTACGAGTCTCACATCTAGCTGCAAATCCTACCTTATTACTTTCGTTACAATCCAAGTTGTGTTGAAATTCATAGTAATTAGGAATGTCGATTACATCAACCTTATCATGTAGAGGTATTTTATCCAATCCTATCCAAACAACCTTATCGGCCAATTGTGAAACCTTTGTCTCCCATTTAGGGTCGGCACTAAAATGTTTTAACTTAGGTAATCCAAGTTTAAAACCAGCTTTAAGTGAAAGGTCTACCGATACATGAATAACCACACTTGAGAGTTTATCTTGATTTTGTGTAATCAACTTGTGTGGGGTGTAGTATCCGTGAAGTATGTGAAGTCTACGACAATTATTCATGTATTCATCAAATAATTGTGGGTCATCTCCTTGCCATATCACCTCGATAGGGGTGTAGAATTTTATTTCTAAATTTTTTGGTCGTCTACGATGGATTAATAATTTACTTGGATAGTCTAAGTGGGGTGCTACATTGTCTAACCATTTATTAACCCACACATCGCTACCCCCATAAATCATCGAGCCTCCGCCCGTAGAGTAGTATACATCATATTCCATATTTATTTATCGTGTACATTGTGAACCAATATTCCGTCTGCGAAATAAACATCATATGGTTCAACATTTAAATTAACTGTTTCTAATTCCTCATCTACAAATGTTACTGCTAAAACTTCTTCAAATTCCCATTGTGAGGTCAATAGTAAATCACCTTTCATAATTTGATTTGTCTTTCTAAAAAAATAACCACCACTTCTCATTACAAAAAATGGATGTTCCCAAGTAGCCGTAATAGTTCTATTGGCTGTTGTTATCTTGTAATAATTATCGTAATAATCAAAGTAAACATCAAATACATTTGCGTTTGTGGTGTCTTCTAAATTTAATTTTTGAACATCATAGATATTTTTATTGTTATAATTTACAATCTTCGGTATACCAATCCAATTTTTCCATGTGTCCTCGTGGTCAAAATCTAACGGCATACCATCTATTTGTGCACAACGGATTTCATCCCCAACATCAATATCTTCTATATTCTTAGAGGTTCCGTCACTCATTAGTATTTTAGTTCCTAATGCCAAACAACCTCTACCACCATATGTATCGTATGTGGAACCATAAAACTCATCAAATCGAATTTGATTATCTTGATTTACAGCACCACTTACAGGTCCCCTATCGTACCAATCAAAATTTGGTTTATTCCATTGTATAACTTCACCATCCACATCCACATTAGTCCCATCAACATTCAAACCACCAACAGCTGCAAAATCACTATATAAATCGTGTATATCGGAATTGGATGTATTGTATCCAACCCCTCGTTCTACATTGATATCGGATATCGACATACTTATGTCCATCCCAATTGTGGGTATTAAAACTGCACCACTACCTGGTGCGTTTTGTATTGCAAGTGAAGTAAACTCACCTTTTATTGCTGGTGCTGCACTTGCCCAACTACCACTTGAGTAATTCAACCCTTTGTTGGAAATTGATGCTGAATAGATAATACCAGTTGAATTAGTAAATGCTGTTCCACTAAAACCACTACCTTGACCACTGCTATCACGGGCAAATAGATTGTAAGATGTTGAGGAACCAAAACCCCCACCACCATCTTGGACATCAATGTCTATTATTTTAAATCCGTTCTGTAGAGCCATTTTCCAATACCTTGAGTCTATTGGACAAGTCTTCAATCATAGTTTGCTGTTCTTTAATCGCCTCTACTAAAAGTGGTACGACTTTTTCATATTGAATAGCCTTTATTCCATTCTCACGAGTGATAACTATTTCAGGTAAAACCTTTTCGACTTCTTGGGCTATTAACCCAATGTCGTGTCCTTGTTCTTGTTGAATCTGTGATGATTTTTCGTTCCAATCAAACCTAACACCACTAATCTGTTTAACTTTAAATATCGCACTTTCTATCGGTCTGATGTTATTTTTTAGCGTAATATCAGAAGAATAATATGCAGTTATATTATCGGTAGCATATACCTGACCAGTAACTTTTAACGATACTACTGGGTCACCTGTCCCACCTATGTGGACTCTCTCGGATGTATCTAAATATGCTCCTTGATCTGTGAATGCCATTTTATCTTCCTATTAGTTTAAAGTTTCCATATCAACATCAATCAAATCGTACAATACACTATAGTATCCATCACTATCCGAGATTACCGCGTGATTGAAGTTCATCTTTATTAAATCTTGTGCCATTACCCCTTTGTAAGTAGTGTTGAGGTCTGTTTTGTAGTTAAATGTGTAAATTGGTATTTGTAAATGTTTACTATGTCCAACCAAATCTATATTGGTTTTCAATCTTCTATCGGACTTGGTTGAGGTTACACCGATGGTTGCCTGTGCGGTTGCCCCATTGTAAGCAACGGATAGTGTATGGTCAACCTGTGCATGAGCACTTGCAAAAGGTTGGTACTTAAGTCTATAGTAAATTATTTGAGAACCATCGTTATCATCATCTATAGCAGAACCAGCAATATCAACATTAAGACCTGATGATTCTTGAAGCCAACCACTTCCAAAATTTGAATCTCCATTAGAGGTTCCAGGATCACC
>Ga0098059_1000900_pt1 | contig 15739 bp, 16 predicted proteins | sample 20_taG_FD_92580 | JGI IMG/M metagenome (GOLD analysis project Ga0098059, IMG submission 92580) | Marine viral communities from the Subarctic Pacific Ocean - 20_ETSP_OMZ_AT15318 metaG | ecosystem: Environmental > Aquatic > Marine > Oceanic | place: Subarctic Pacific Ocean | collected 2015-01-19
CTTGCACTAAATGTACCAACGCCAAACAACCCAAACACTGACTTCAACAGCGCCCCAAGTTACACACTGCAAGGGCGAAGTAATAAACGAAAACTGGATGAGCCGATAGAGGTACACTATGGAAGGCGTAAAAAGTATTATCCATCATATGCTGCCGCTTCGTACACGCGAATTGTGAATGGCAAACAGAAATTGATGCAACTTTTTTGTGTTGGCCAAGGCGACCAAGAATTTACTGACTCAGATTTGCGGATTGATGGGACTCCGTTGTTGAATTATGAAGGTGTGCGCTTTGAGGTAGTTAGGCCACCAAACCAACCCACATTGTTCGCTACTAATGTTGAGACATCGGGAGCGGTGCAAGATATCGAGCTTTTAGGAAGCAACGACTCAAACTATCCAGTTGGTGGGTGGTATGGCGCCTTCTCGGCAGGTTCAAACCCTGCGAGTGATGAAGTTTTCCGAATTGAATGTGATCTAACTTTACCAAATGGCGCATACCGCCAAGAAGATGATGGGGATATCAGTGGAGTAGCTGTGCATATCGTGGCGCAATATCAAGCAATTGATGAGACAGGCACACCAACTGGCGATTGGTTGGATTTGTTCACGTGGCAAAAAACAATACGCACCACATCCGCGCTACGAAAGACTTTTGAAAAACAAATTTCTTCACCATCTGGGGCTTTCCAAGTGCGAATGAAAAGAGCAAATTCACAATCGAATTCAATCCGTGTCCAAGATACGGTGCTATGGTCATCTTTAAAAGCATACAAAAAAAATGAAGAGGGTTTTGGAAATGTGACTCTTGTGGCTATTGAGGCGGAAGCATCAAACGCCTTGAGCGGCGGGGCGGCGCAAAAGTTCAACATGGATTTCACCGCGTACCATTGCCGTTTGGAGAATGGCAACATGACATACCAACCCAACCGTGACATAACAGCCGCATTCATCGACGTGATTACAAACACAGATTATGGTATGGGGTTGCCAAGCTCGGTAATTGATTGGGACACGATAAAAGAAGTTGAGGCCGAGTTTCAATCCGAAGGTCGTTTTTTCGATTGGACATTTGACCAGCGACTGACCGCTTGGGAGGCACTGCAAGCAATTTGCCGATGTGGTCGTGCCCGCCCACTTATCCGAGGGTCATACTTCACAATTAAACGTGATAAACCAATCCCATTCGCTCAAATGCTGTTTACCAGCTACAACACGGTATCGGGCAGTTTCAATCGGAACTACAAACTGTCTCGCCTTGGTGACTATGATGGCGTGGAAATTGAATACGTGGATGAGGACACTGGCAACCCAGAAATCTTGCTGTGCTTGCTTGGAGATGATGAAGGAATAAACCCCGAGAGGATTCAGTTTGTGGGTATGTCAAACCGTGACTGGGCATATCGTGAAGGGCTTTATATCCGCGCCCAAAGAATCCTGCAACGCGACCAAATACAGTTTACCACTGGCATGGAGGGATTAACCGTCGAATATGGCGACCGCATCGCCGCAAGCCACGAGGTTTTAAAACAGGGTGCAATCGTTGGTCGTGTTGTTGACATCGTTGGCACCACCATCACAGTTGACCAACCTCTAATATTCAACACGGGCATCACATATTCAATCGCCATTCGTGGCAATGATGGAGGTGTTTTAGGTTCATACGTTGTGACAGCGGGGGCAAATGATTTTGAAGCCGCCCTTTCTTCGCCAATTACAGGCTGGCAAGTGACCGAATTTGAAGAGCCGCCTTTTTTCGCCTTCGGTGAGTCAGTAATTGGTGACTACAAAATAACATCAATCACACCACAGAATGAGGAAGAGGTTTTGATTGAAGCCGTCAATTATGATGCTACAGTTTACAGCTACGATTTAGAGGTCGCGCCAGATTTTAAAAATGTCCCAAGTGTACCTGCATTGCCAGAAGTGCCGACTGTGTTTAACCTACAATTGACCCAAGGTGCCGACCTAACCAAAGCAACAGCAACATGGGAAGATTTAGGCGGGGGCGCGGCTTATTACATTCTCCAGACATCACTCGATAATGAAAACTGGGATGATGCGGGAACCCACACCACAACAAATGCGGAAATTTTAAATGTCCCTGTAGGGCAATATTATGCGCGGGTGGCGGGTGTTACAACGGGGCGCGGTGCTTGGGCGACTTGGGGCGGCATATTGGGCGCTGCGACATTGAACCCCGACAACGTGCCCGCTTTCCGTTTGTTGAACCAGTTTATTGGGCTTGCATGTGAGACCACATGGAGTGCAACAAACCTTGCGGAAGGTTATAATGTTAAGGTTTACATTCTGCCTGCCGACACCCTTATTTTTGATGACGACTTGCCACTTCAGAACACTTACAGCTTCACGGCTGAGGATGTGGCAACGGTAACGCCCCCACTTCGGGACTATCGCCTAGAGATAGTTGCAACCAACACTGTTGGCTCCAGTGATACGGCGCAAACATTGACCGTCAACAACCCTGCACCCGCGGCGCCACTTGGTATGTCCTCACAGTTTATTTCCGAGGATGCAAATTCGGCGATTTATAGACTGACATGGGACGTTTCCTCCGCAGCGGACTTTTCAAGATATAGGGTGCATGCGAGTGACACAAGCGGATTTACACCAGATTTGAATAACCTTGAATATGAAGGTTCATCAAACCAGATGGATTTAGAAATCACTAAAGTCGGGGGCGTGACCCCACCTTATTATTGGTTAGTAACAGCCTTGGACACTTGGGGCGAAGATTCAAACTTCAGTTCAGAGCAAACAATATAAATCACTTGCCGCCAATGATTAGAGCGCGGGCATATTGGTATTGTGAATAGTACACTTGCCCGCGGCCTTCCATTACACCATCAGCAAATTGGTATTGTTCGCCGTCAATCAGCTTTATGAATGGTGGATCGTATAAAGCGGATTTGGTCAAGAACTCTTCCTTTTCTTTTAGCCAAGGTGCCAAGGCGCAGGAGGTCTGGGCTATTTGGTTTATCACTAACAGCAATATCACGAATCTCATCTTCAATGTCATCAAGCTTATTTTCTAGTTGCGCCAACTGACGCAGGGGGTAGAACCTCAAAAACGCTGTCGCCGCCTCAACGAGTTCGGGCAACGTGGCGACAAGCGCCTTGATGGCTGTGAAGGTCATTCTTTCAACTGATTGATAACTTCATCGACCGCAACTGCGATGGTTTCCACCGCTTCAACAATTTTGTCAATTTTATCATCTGTAATATCCTGTACTCTATCGGAAATCAGTTCATAAAGTTCTGCACGTTCCCCAGTTGTCGCCGTTTTCAATTCTTCTGGGATTTCTGAAATGCCTTTCAGCGCATCGGGGGCTTCGATAAGCTCATCTATAAAATCCGCGGCAGATGTGAATTGCAAACCACCCTCCGCGTCTTGGGATTCAACTATTTGCGAAGCTACCGCACAGACGAATAAAACGAGTTCTTTTGTTTCTTTCATGTCATTATCAACCTAATAAAGTGCTCCTATTTATCAAGCTCTATTTCTGCTTCATTTTTTGGATGTTTGAAAGGGTGTTGAGAAATGCGGCTTGGTCTTTGCCTTTGTGGTCTAACGCACCCAAAACAGCATCATCAATAGTTTCGGGGATTACGACATGGTACACAATCGTTTCTTGTTTCTGTCCTTGTCTGGCTAGTCGTGCATTGAATTGATCATATAAACCACGTGACCAGTTGAGCGAGTACCACACAACCACATGGCCTCCACCTTGCAAATTGAGACCATGACCGATACTCTTCGGATGTGCGACCATGACGGGAACCTCCCCAGCGTTCCACGCATCAAGGCGTGACTCGGTGAACTCCTCCGCACCATCGACCTCTGCGAGAACACGCGCTATTTCATGTCTATACTGGCAAGCAACCAACAACGGTGATTTGTGGCGCTTCTGAATCTTCTTCAACGCCACTATTTTCGCGTCATGGATTGGCTCGGCTGCGCCATCTTCGGTGTACACATTCCCCCCTGTGATTTGCAAAAGTTTACCTGCCAAAACGGCGGAGTTGACGGCTACGACCTCATCACCGCTTGCAAGCTGGGCTAGCAGATCCTTTTCCACTTTTGTGTAAATCTTCTTTGCTTCGGGCGGCAGCTTCGCCACCTCGTCGCGTGTGGTGTGGGGTGTCCAAGAAATCCAGTCTTCTGTTTTGAGGGTCTTCGTTAGGTGGCTAACAGCATCTTCAAGCAACTCAGATGCCCCTTGGCGGGGGATAAGTTTGGGATATTGTGACCAAGCGTTTTCTGGCTGGAAATACTGGGCAGCCCACTTCCCATAAAAATTGCCGAATGTTTCGCCTTTGTCCAAAAGGCGGATTTGTGCGAAAAGGTCAAGCCTCGAGTTGCTGATTGGGGTGCCTGTCTGAATACCGCAGCGACGGAATTTATTACGCCCCCATTTACGGAAAAAGTTGATTCTTTTTGAGCTTGGGTTTTTGGCGTTATCGGACTCGTCGAAAAAAACTTCATCGACTGGCAGTTCCGATGCCTTCTTGTTTTTGATATATTTTTCAGTGAACTTGGGGAGTGATTCATAGTTGATTGTATAAATGTGCGCCGTGCCATCCTCCCAAGCTTTCTGGCCGCTCTTGGTGCGAAGGTTCGCCACCTTCAGCCATCGAAAGTTTTCCCATTTCTCGACTTCGTTCGACCATGTTAGGTTGGCTACCCGCAACGGTGCGACAACCAACACCCCGCGCAATGCACAATCCGTGAAAAGTCGATCCCAGACGGCGAGCCTTGATGCTGTTTTGCCTAGCCCCATACCGACGAACCACGCCGTGAGGTCATTTCTAACGCCGTGGTCGATTAGTTGTTGTTGATATTCGTGGGGGCTAAATTTCACGATTCGGCGAGTTGGTTCAAATTTATTGATTTTTCTAGGTATTTTTCGACCAAGAACTTACCGACTTCAACGGAATCCACAACATGCACAAATCCACAATTCATTGAAATCAACTTATGCTCTCTCAGTTGCAGGGCGGTGGGTAGTTTGCGAGGTGCTTTGAACTCTATGAAGATCACAACACCATGTGGGGAGAGGAATATCTGATCGGGTACGCCACGGTGTGCAGGGCTTGAGAATTTGCGGACATAATAACCATTCTCCCTTGCGTACTCGCATACAGATTTTTCTATTTTTGATTCTTGTGCCATCGTGATCTTATTTCATCAAGTTTTTCCGCTTTGTATGCCTTCATGATGCGTGCAAACAAAATGTTATATATTGTGGCGCGTGGTGCAGTATCGAACCGCGTCCCCTCTATCACCAACAACCGCTTCATATCCTCAATGCTGATTGGTGATTTTTTTAGGTATTCAAGTAGCCGTGGATGACTTATCACCTCACCTGCGGAGCCATTTGTGTATTCTTTTCCACTCGGCATAGTGCGTGATGGTGCTGTTATATACCCCTTTTGTTTCAGTGACTCATAGTGTTCTGGCTCAAACACCAAACCATCAAACACTTCAAATGCCATACGTCTTTGGAATTCTGATTTTTTCATTTATTTTTCCTTCTTTTTTGTTTTTTGTGCTGCAATTATGCGTCCCACATTTATGGACTGGCGCATGTCCATTCCTGCGAATGGGTCGCCACGACTTTTTAAAAATTTGTTACAAGCTTCTGCTACAGAGCGGCTAAGTTCATATTGGGTGCAACCTGCGTCGCACATTGTAAAATCTTCTTCGTTTTCTTCTAATGTTTCCATGTGGTTAGATTTTTTATGTTTTAACTAACTTGTAAAGTTTATTTTTTATAATATGGGATAGTTTCTCCTTCAGCGGCTAGTGGCATGCCTTTTGCCCATTTTGGCAAATCGCACAGAAGGTCGCAAAGTTCTTCATGGGTCTGGCCATCTTTCGCGTGTGCAATCATTTCATCATGCACAAGCATGATTGCTTCGTACCCATGGCGCTCTGCATTGACCGCGCCGTTTGACATCATGTCCCCACATATGGCTTGTGTGGCATTCTCAAGCAGCTTACCTCCATATGTGTGGCACCAGCCCCATGCGGATTTGCCAGCCTGTTTGCCCCAAAAACGAATTGATGTGTTGAAATTGTCGTCCCAATTAGGTTTGCTTCCCGCCTCGGAGTTTTGTGCGTCCCAGACTAATTTGGCCTTCGGATATACGAGGATGTGGCCAGATGGCAAGCTGCACAAGAGCGCACGGAATCCACATTGCTCGGAGACCTTGAGAGCGATCTTGTCTGTGCCATAAAACACCTTGCCAACATTGCGAAGTGCGTCTTTCGCGGCGGCGTCGATGCCGCGCCACGCCTTGACGATGTTTGGGTGAGCGTCGCGCCACGCCTTTATTGCCCTGCTCGCTAGATCGTCATAGCAAAGGTCAAGCCACTCAGCAGCGGTCGGCGCGTTTTCATCGACGATCGGGCGCTTGCTGCCATCACTACGCGCCGCAATGATCTGATATTGGCGCTTGCCTTTCTTGTTGGTGAGTTTGGCGAATGGGTGCGGGGAATGTTTAGTGTGAAATTTGTCCCACGGTTCACCAATACTCGCATCTGCTCGTAATGCTCGGAGGTTCTCGAAATAATGGGGCTTGTAATCCTCTATCATATCGGGCGATGGTTTATAGCCGAACCCCCCGCACGTGCCACGGAATGTGGCAGCGCCCATGTTGTAAGTCGCCCCCAAGGTCGCCTGTTTTCCGACAAACCTTTTTTCTGAGTTGCCACTCCGATGCTCGGCCACGACTTGTGCGACTGGCACACCGAATATTTTTGCCGCCATTGTCTCATATATTGGCGCGTTGTTGCGGAATAATTGAAGCGCGGACTCTTCGCCACATAACCAAGGTGCGGCTCGGGCTTCCACGCTTGAATAGTCGGCTTGCAGCAGTTGGCCATGCGGCCATTGAATAAAGTGGCGGATGCTGGACGCCACGGTCTCAAGGAATGGTGCGTGCATCATCTCAATTGTGCTGGCGTTGTGGCCGTCACATATGTCTTGGTATGCTGACTCGGTGCTTTTTATTGTTGGGCGTCGGAAATTTTGCGGCTGGATGATGCGGCCAGCCCATCGGTGGGTTCGCTCTGCCCCAGACCATAGTAATGCACCGCGCACCCGTCCGTCGTCACAAGCGGCTTGCAGCATTGCGGGAACCTTCTTCACCGCGGCGTAGCTTACCATAGAGCGGAGGCGCAGCGCAAGGAATGCTTCTTTTGTCATCTCGACGGGTAGGCGCTCACTTTTGGTGCCCTTGGGTGCCCCATGTGGCACGTACCGCATTGACCAACCACTGCGGCCATTTGCTAGCATTTTGTCCACATTGGGGGCTGTGAGGTCGTCGAACGGGTAACCCCGCTCGCGCATCCACTGTAAAACCTTCTCGCGTTGTGTTGGGTTGTAGCCAACGACATAGCGAAATTGTTCGGTCAGATCCTCGCTGTATGCGTCAATCTCTGCGTTAGTGTGTTGCAGGGCAGCCACGTTTACTGGTACACCTCTGTCATTCATCCGTTGGTCAAACTGGAAGGACTCAAGCACTGCGCCCTTCAACTCGAAGAATGCGAGGCGCTTGTGAATCTCGCGCTCCACTTCAACATCTTTTTCGCAGTAGGCAATAAATTTGCGGAAATCATCGAGCTCTAGCGCGTCCTCACAATAGTTGCTAATGCTGGGGACAATGCGCGTGCGGGGGTCGTTCCGTGTCGGCTTACGTGGCACCGAAAACTTGCGAATCAGTCGCGTGCCTTCTTTATCCTTCTGGTGGTCGAGTTCCAGAAATTGTGCGGCTCCGTCCAAATTTGATGGGATGGCAGCACGGCGGCACATTGCGGCGGTGCATCTCCAATTTTCCAACTTCGGCGGGGCGAACCCGAAGGTCTTCTTGCCAAGGTACTTGAAGATTGCCGCCTCGAATTGCGCGTTGTGTGCGTAGATAAGCGAGCCATTGTCGATTGCTTCCTTGAGGAGCGCGACGGCGTGTTTATTCTCGCCGCTAAAGTCGAGGATGTCCCACGTAAGCGGCGCATCATCACCACGCGCAATCGACATTATTAGGATCTCGGTGCTGAGGTCATTCGCGTATCGGTAAGCGCCAACTTTGCGAATGTCCGCTGCGCTGTATGTCTCGAAGTCGAGGTGGTAGGATTCCATCTTTCTCGGCCTAGAGTTCCACGAATTCATCACTTGGCGCGGCTGGTACAATGCCCTGCAAGGCTTCGACCTCCTCTGCTAGAAACGGGTCGGCTTCGAGCTTCTGGGCGATCCAACGCGCAATGCGGCGACGTAGTTGTGGTTGTGTCTCGTTTGGTACTTTATTTATCTGGATTACTGTCTTCATTACACCCATAAAGGCCGCACGTTTTACCGTGCAGCCTGTGGGGTTATTATGTGGCTAGGGGACTAAAAGAACTCTTCTTCCTCGGCTTCGGCTTCCTCCATGTCAAACTCATCTTCCGCCTCGGTTTTTGTGATGCCGAGCGGCTCGCCAGTGCGGAGTAGCTGCACCCCGTCAAGCGATGCGGTGACGCCTTTGCCACTGTCACCGTCGTAAGCATAAATGTCGAGCAATAGGTTGACGTAGCAACCGCTAAAGATGCGACCATCTGCGGCATCGATTGGTTGCTTTGCTTGGTCTAGAACTTTAAGTTGGCCATTCTGACAGCGGTCTTCAAGTTTGCCAGCGCTGATGTACCAAGTGTCGGCATCGAACCCCGCCCAGTAGTCGCCATCCTCGTTGGTGTAGGCGTCACGGTGTGTGCTGCCATCCGCTTTGTTGTAAGCCCAGTTTGCGTGCTTCGGGACTTTGCCGAATTTGTCTTTTAGAACTTGCTCGATCACGTCAAGGAGTTTTGCATGTCCCACGATAACTTGCTTGCCTTCGGAGTTGGCCACCTTGATTTTGGTGTCGTCGTTACAGATTACCGTTGCGGTGAACTTTGGCGCTCCGTTGTTGATGCTTTTTGCTTTGAACAGGTCATTGAAGCTAAGGCGTGCGTTTTTTACGATTACTTTCATATGTCTTTATTTGTTGTTTGTTTTAATTGTGGGCTTGATCGTCGGCTCAAACCCGAAGGCCGAAATTGTTAATTTGTTTTGGTGTTAGTACTTGCTTACTTCTTCAGCAATTTTCAGCACTGCTTTACGTGTTGTTTGGTAACCGCCGATAGGTCTAGATTCTTCGGCTGTACCCAAAAACCAACGGTGGTTGGTATTTAAACTACCGTGGAATAGTGCCTGTACGTCGTCCTTGGTGCGGCGGAACACCCAAAGTGTCTTGCCATACATCGTTTTGTCTAGCTCCAGAATTGGCTCAAAAGTGATGCGGTCAGACTCTTCGCATCTATGTGCGTTATGGTTACTGATAAAACTATATTTTTCTGGTTTGGTGTTGCTCATGGTCTTAATTCTTAATTTTTTTATTGGGTGCGGCGCGTTGTGCGTCTCGCTTATGTATGTACTCTACACAATCACCGCTGGTTGTCTACACTTAATTTAATAAAAATGTAAATTAGTTTGCGGGGCTGTTGTAGGCCGCCCCGTCGCCTGTGGTTTTTATATACGCTCTAATTTAGCAACGCATAAAAGGGCAAAAGTTTGTTTCTTTTCAGCGCTTGGTATTATGCGTGTAAGGCTCCCGCTAGTGTCCCATGTCGATAATTTCTCAAAATTAACAACTCTTGGCTCACCAGATTTTGTGAATACAACATTTACTTGGTTGCGGATTGTTTTATATTTGTAGGATCGCGGAAGCTCTGAACCACTGAACATGAGCAATGTGTAGTGGTGGTAATCTTTTTTCGCCACTCCTATATCGCGCATTCTACAAACTGCTTTCTGGATTGAGAGTCTGATCTCGTCCGCTTTGAATGTGTGCGCTTGTGCGGCACCGTTAACAGTTTTTACAAGCTCGTCAAGTTTGGTCGTATTCGGGTTAATTTTCATGGTCTTAATTCTTTATTTTTTTATTGGGTGCGGCGCGTTGTGCGTCTCGCTTATGTATGTACTCTACACAATCACCACCGCTTGTCTACACTTAATTTAATAAAAATGTAAATTAGTTTGCGGGGCTGTTGTAGGCCGCCCCGTCGCCTGTGGTTTAGTGTTAGCCTATGCGCTTGAAATGAACGCAGTCGCTAACTGACCGTTGAATCAATTGGATGGTGAATTTCTCGCCCTTGGCTTCTATGAACTCGCAGGTGTCTCCAGTTTCAAGAATTGGCGCCGCCTCGATTTTTTTGCGTTTCGCTTCTAGCTCTGCCTTTTTCCCTGCGTAGTCTCTCGTAATTACGCTTGCCGCCACAATTCCGTATGCCTCGGCGTGGTAGTTTTCTTTTGCGATCTTGCGGATCTCTGCAAGGAATTTTGGGTCGTTGCCGAATTCTTTTACCTTCTCGGTATCAGCATGGTGAACTGTTACCTCTCTGCCTACGTAATTAGATCCGAGGTGTTGTACTGTCTGGCCATTTGTTAGGATGTGGTGTTTCATAATTTTAATTCTTTATTTTTTATTGGGTGCGGCGCGTTGTGCGTCTCGCTTATGTATGTACTCTACACAATCCCCACTTGTTGTCTACACCTAATTTAATAAAAATGTAAATTAATTTACATTAAGTCTTCAAAGTCTTGCGCCGCCTCGTCGTCAAAGTTGTCTTCTGCGTTGTCAATGACGTGCGGGCGAGGGTCGTCAATCACCACCAGTGTGGGGGGTTTTGGCTCTCTGTGCCACAGGCAATCGGTCTTGCCCTGCGCCTCGTCTTTATCGAGTGCCCCCAGCTTTGCGCGGGCGATCTTCGACATATCTGGCAACGCCTTCTTGAGTTTGGTCAACGCCTGCGGCGCTGTGATAAGCTTGCGCGGCTGGTACCTCTCGTCGGCTTTGAGATGCTGTTTCAGAAATGCCTCGGCTGCTTGTGGGTCAACCCATTTTCGCATTCCAGCGCCCTTGGCCTCGACCAGTTTCAGCCCTCGCACATCGCCCCCCTGCTCAAGGCGCTTGTACTCGTGTTTGGTTATGTCCTCGACAAGCTTCTTGATTGCGGTGGCGTTGGTCACGACGAAAGCGATTTGCTCTGCTGTCAGTGAGTCGGTAGCGACGAGGGTTTCATCATCGAAATCCACCAATGGATCGAGAATTTTGTCCGTACGTGCTGGGCAAATGCCTTTAGCATCGCAGAACTGGCAAGCGGCATCGCTAGGGTTGAGTTGGCAATCCGTGGCCGTGACTGCTGTGTGGTAGTCGGCCGCTATCGTTTTACCAATTTCGCGCAGATCGCCCAACGTCGTCGTCCACGTTTCGGGGGAGCCCTCAAATGAGCGGTGGCGCGGTTGGTAAATGGTCAACATCACCTGCGTATTATCGGCGAACAATTGGCCGCTGGCCTCGAGCTCTTTGACCAATGATAGGAGGTATATCACTAGCTGGTCGTTGTCCTCCGCAGCCACTTTGACGCCCGCGCCATATTTGAGGTCAACAAACTCGATCCAATAGGGATGCACCGCTGCAAAATCCAGTGTCGAAACGTCCTCGGGTCGGTAATATAGCGGCACTACCTTTTCGACGTAACAATCAGTTTCACTGTCTAGCAGGCTGCGGCAATATGCCACATATTCTTTGACGTGCCACCGCATTTCTTCGCACACAATATCTGCGGCGTCCGCCTCGTCTTTGAGTATCTTTTCCGCCCAGTCGTGGGCGAGTGTGCCTTCGGCGGCATATGCGGAGGATTCTCGTTCTGGGATGTTGCCCGCGGCTTTCTGGGCTGCGATAAAATTGGCGGAGGCAGGGCACCCGCGCCAGCGTTTGGCGCATGATGCGCCGTAGATGCTGTGCGGGTGTTCTGGGCTACTAGGTGAGGACTCCATCACTTGTTAGCGTTGAGGGCTTCGAGGAGTTCGGCTGCGCGTTCTGGCGAGTCTTCCATGAACTTGGTGATGTTCGCGCTGTTAAATTTCTTGAGGCATGCCATGACTTTTGAACGACCTAACTCTTTACCGTGTGCGGTCATGATCTGGCGCACAATGTCACGCAAATCTTCGGCGTCGATGGTTGGCTTCGGTTCCGCTTTTGGCTTTGGCTCGGCTTCCGGCTCGGCTTTCGGCTCGGCTTTCGGCTCGGCTTTCGGCTCGGCTTTCGGCTCGGCTTTCGGCTTCGGCTTCGGCTTCGGCTTCGGCTTCGGCTCGGCTTTCGGCTCTGGCTTCGGCTCGGCTTTCGGCTCTGGCTTGTCACCTGTGGCGCGCAGCACTTCGGCTAGGTTGTCCATCGCTGTGGCTAAGGCCTTAATTTCTGGGATGTTGATTTCAATCTTCATTGGTTGTTTCTGTTTGGGTCGGGGCTGTTGTTTGTGTTAGTGTTAGTGGTTAGAGTGATTTTAGTGGGTTGAATCGCACCGATATTTTTGCCTTGGGAAAGCAATTTTTAAGCATTTCTAGAGTCTCAGTGCTATCATCTGCGCTTATTGTTTCTGTGTATGTGGCGTGTTGTATGTAGTAAGTGATGGTTCTCATAATTTTAATTCTTTATTTGTTTTGGTGCGGTTGCCTTGTTGCTCTCGCTTATGTATGTACTCTACACAATCACCGCTGCTTGTCTACATCTAATTTAATAAAAATGTAAATTAGTTTGCGGGGCTGTTGTAGGCCGCCCCGTCGCCTGTGATTGTTTATTTTGTTAGCATCATTTTTAGGCGCTTAACGCCAAGATGTAACATTTCTTTTCGCACATTTTTTAATGCCTCGCGGTATTCCAATTTTTCATTTTCGAGGTGGTCAAGAATCTCCTGTGGGATTTTTGTGCCTGTGGCTCTAGCAGCAGATTTCAGATTCATGATTGTGTCCTTGTATTGCATGAAATCATGTTTTAAAAATACTTCTTCATGTTGCATTCTCTCGTTATGGGATGTGTTGTTCATAATCTTAATTCTTAATTTGTTTTGGTGCGGCGCGTTGTGCGTCTCGCTTATGTATGTACTCTACACAATCACCGCTGCTTGTCTACACCTAATTTAATAAAAATGTAAATTATCTTCGTTTTCCCCGTCAATGCCTTGATCCACCAACGCTTGCGGGTCTTGCACTACCCAAAATTGACCACACTCCGTAGGCTGAACAAGTGTCGGCTCGCTGGCCGCAATCGCCGCCAGTTGCTCGGCGAACACGCCGCAGGTGGGGGACGTCCGCTTTATGTTGAGGGTGCGGCTTTTGACGTTACAGAGTTTGTCATATAGGTCATGCTCGCTCACCTGCCAAGTCGTCGCCACCTCGTCGCCACCGAACTCGTCCGCCGCCAGTGTCGCATAGTTGCTCCTAATAAATCGGGCAATCTGCCCCTCTGCTGAGTTGCCAGAAATCAGCTTGAGGATGTACGGGTTTTTGTAGGACGCACATGGGTAGCGCCCACCGCCATCTCGCAGGCTTGGCGGCGTTTCGTACTCCTCAAGTAAATAGTAAAGAAAGGCGGGCAGCTCGGCTTTCATCTCGCTCTGTAGTTTGTCGTACCAACCCATTTGCCCCATGCGTTCAGCAATTGGCGATTTGTCGAGAGTTTCCCCGTGTAACAAAATGATTTTGTCGGCGAGCCCTTTATCGAGTGGTGGGATGGTCTGGATTATTGAAGCGGACGTGTTCATCAATCGCACCAACCGCCACCAAGGCGCAATGTTGACCGCATCCTGTCGCATTGTCCTGTATCGGCCACCCTCACCAACACAAAGATTTTTTATCTGCTCGCCGAACGTCTGGCGGAATTGGTGTGCTGTCTCCAGCACTGGCGAGTCGTCAAGAAATAACAACTCAGCGCCGAACAACTCGGCGTTGAACTCGGAGGCGTTGCGCTTGAATAGTGCGTCTGCCGAGTTGGAGCGACCAGAAAGGCATGGGTTAACAATATCCTTGAGTAATAAGGTTTTGCCACTATTTGCCTCACCAACTAGGTGTAACATCTGGGATGGTGACCAATTTGCGGTTTGTTGTCCACCGTTCCGTAGGTCTTTTACCGCAGCTGCCAACCATGATTTGAATATGTATATTTGGTGTGGGTCATGTCCCAGAAGCCCCTCAAGGAATTGTGATATAACTGGGAATTTTCCCTTTTTCGCAGAAATGAATGTAGGCGATGATTTGACTATGAACCTATTCCCATTTTTTTCATAAACTCCCGAATCCCTGCCACTCGCGGAGCGCATCACAAACTCGACGGCTTTCGTTTTCTGCGTCTGATAGATCACCTGCTCTGCTGGCGTTATGTCCTCACCGTCTATCGCTTTCGCCCTGTAGCCTAGCTGGCGCAGGTGCAGTTTTATGTTGTCTTGGTTGAGGGTTATCCATTGCCCCGACTCGTCACGGGTCAAATAATCCTTGCCTTCGGCGTTGTAGTAAAAATCTAGCTGTTTGTTGCGGTTTAGGTATTCCTCAAATCCGAGGATGTCCCAGCTTGTGCGCTGGTCGGGTGCGTAGTAAATGATCTTCTGGCCGCCACGTCCATCCGCAGCACTGGTCACGTTCGGCATCCGCGCAACCTGCGATTTGACCGCGAGGCGTTTATCTGCGCCATGCATTGTCGCGTGGTTGAAAAATATGTCGCGCGTCTTTTTGTCGGTCGTGCTGCCATCAAACCAATAGTGGAGTGACTTGCCACCAGTATCTACGACCATCACCAACGGGGCGAACTGCGCCGCCGTCATCGCGAATCCATTAAAACGGTGCTGGGTTGACTCGTCGGGGTCATCCATCTCTAACACAATCCATTCGCGGCGTTTAACGTTAGCGTTGCAGCGGCGTGTTATTTTTTGTTCTGGGTGCAGTGGGTTCGGCACGCCCGCGGCTTTTTTGAATGTGGCGGGGTTTAGGAATTTGTATTCATCTAACAACACGCGGTTCTCGCCGAGAAAATCATTTAGCTCACTGACCCGCACCAACTCGCCCTGTTCCATCGCGGTTTTTTGCACCCCAATGATGTCCCCACTTGCGAAAAGTTTACAAACAATTTCTTGCGTGTCAATTTTGTGCGGCTGGGGAACTGGTGACTCGGACAATATCTCCGCGCGGGTCATCGGCGTGAATCTCAACAAATAACCATCCTGCCCGTCGTCAAAACTCTCCCCGCCCTCGACAATTTGTGATATGTCGCCGCCCACCTGCCAAATGCGATCTGCTGCACGTTTCGGCGCTGTGGCATAGTCGGATCTCGTGTTGTCATATAGCTCACAGAGGTGCGCTAATGTTTGATCATAGCTAGTGCCTAGCCTGTGGCAGGTTGCCGCCACTTTTAATAAACTGGCGTTGTGACCTGCGCCTTCTGGGTCTAACTCCAACAATGTGTACCATTTTGAGGGTGCGATTTTCTCGGCAGCGGCTCGGTATTCGCTAGGCAACTGGCCTAAATGCGGCGTGTTGTCCTTGGGGCTAGGGTCTAAAAAGTCTTCAAAATCTATTTCTTCAATTTCCATGTTAGCGTTGGTTTTTTGGTTAGCTTGGGGCAGTTTGCGGCGGTGGGCTTGATCGAGCCACACCGCCGCCCCTTACGCTAACGGGTTGAGTTGTTTATTAAATAAATAAAAACAATATGTAAACAGTAAAGTTCACTGAGATTTTAAAAATTCTCTGAATGCGGGCATGGTCATGGACAAACTGCCACTGGGATCATCTTTGCGGTCTGGACTAACCTCGTCATGTCCTAGCACTAGGTCTAGGTCAAACACACTGGGGTTGTTGGAGTGTATCCACAACAATAA
>Ga0098059_1000901_pt1 | contig 15734 bp, 8 predicted proteins | sample 20_taG_FD_92580 | JGI IMG/M metagenome (GOLD analysis project Ga0098059, IMG submission 92580) | Marine viral communities from the Subarctic Pacific Ocean - 20_ETSP_OMZ_AT15318 metaG | ecosystem: Environmental > Aquatic > Marine > Oceanic | place: Subarctic Pacific Ocean | collected 2015-01-19
CTATAGCTAGAAAATTAGGTCTTGGAAGATTTGAAATATTTACCAAAGCAGTTCTAATTGCTAATGATGAAATAAATTTCTCCATACCTGATGTTAATTCTAATGGCCAATATCTATCACTATCATAAGCTATATGAGTATTAATATTTTTACCATCTAATTCAAACATTATTTTGAATTCAACCATCTGGGCTAATATATCATTCACTTCTTCTTCAATAATAGGTATTGTTTTTGAAATTAATTCATATGGTATGCCATCGCGCTGCACTGAATCTATATAATATTCATATGCTTTAACTTTTATTTCTAGTTCAGATGCTTTTTTAATAGATTCAATAATATTATTTTTTGTAGTCTGTGCAATTTGTATAGAACCGTGCACAGTTAATAATGCTTCATCTACTATTTCTTTTTCATTATTAAGATTAGCTTCTTTAATTCTTAATTCTTTTAATATTTCAATTTGCTTTTGATTGTGTAATATATCTTTTTTATTTTGATGATATTTTTTAATATCATTATTTATTTGTTCTATTTGCAGTTCAATATTATTTCTTTCCTCTTTAGCTTGGTAGTATGCTATTCTACCCATTTGCCTTTCCTTTTCAATAGTAGATAATAATAAATTTATTTTTTGTATTTTATTATAATCTTCAATAATAGAATTATTAGTATTAGAATAATCCCTTAGTTCATTTAACTGTAAATCAATAACATCAAAATCAGCTTGATCTTCTTTAAGAGCATTTTTTGTTTCTTCGGCTAAAAGTATATATTCACTTTCTCTCTTTCTACAATATTCACAATTAGGATCAAACTCACTATTGGTTTCTAATTTTTCTAATTTATGAGCTATTTTAATTTTAAGCTTTTCATACTCATTTTCTAATTTAGGTATTTCCTTATTTACCAATAATAATTTATCATATTCCGTTTTTACCTTTTCAATATCATATTCCCCTAAAACATCCGTTGCCTTTTTTATTTTATCTTTATTAGCTTCTGATATCTTTTCATCTGATTCAAGTCGTTGGTTTATTACTTCAATTTGAGTATCTAAATCTTCCTTATTAGAAACCATTGTATCTATATCTTCATTAACCTCATCTATTTTTATCAATTTACCATCTGTCTTGGTAATTTTATTTTCTAGTGTCTTTATTTTACCAACTAAAGATTTTAGATTCTTTTTAGTTTCTACTTTTTCTAATTTACTAGATTCGAGTTTTGTTTCAGCGTCAGCTAGTTGTTGAGTAAAATCTGTTTTTTTGAATTCCCTTAATATCGCGCTTATATCTTTTATTTCATCGTTTGCTGATCTATATAAATCATCAAATATATTGATATCTAGAAATTGCGCCAATAGATCTTTTCGCTCTGATTGGGATTTGTCAATAAATCCTGTATTATTATTTTGCACTGATAATGATGTTAATATAAAATCTTCATAGTGACCTACGTATGAGTTAATAATTTTATTAGTATCATACCTCTGTTCTCCATTTAGAGATATTTCATTATTATGTTCATCCAGAGTCCAGAAATTTACTTTAACTGTAAATTTGCCTTTATGGTATCCTTTTAATACTTCATGACCCTTTCTTTCTATAAAATAATCCTTTCCATCTATTTGAAATTGTAATTTACAATTAAAATTATGTTTAAGATTATTCATAACACCTTTAGGATGTGATGCTCTACTACATTTATCAAATAAACAGTATGTTAATGCATCTAGCATTGCACTTTTTCCAGAAGCGTTGGGTGCAAATAATCCATACGCTCCTTTCATGTTTTCAAAATTAACAATATTATCTGGGCCATAGCTGAACATATTTGCAAATTCAAATTTTATCGGTTTCCAAGATATATTACCAAACATATCTAAATTAGATAATTGGCTATTTAATTCTTTATTTATTTTTTTAATTGTTTTTATTATATCATCATCTAAAGAATAATTTCTTTCAAGATAATCTATAATTAATTTATTTTGAAAATTTGGATCTCTTACATCTCCTATTCCGGCATCTTTTATATTTCTATTTCCGCTCTTCTGATCTAATAATCTATCCGTGCGTATAATTGACACATCGGATATTTTACATTTTTTTCTTATTTTTGCTAGTATCTTTTTTAATTGAGATTGTTCCGTTCTACTTGTCTTTATTCTCAATCTAGGATATTTAGGTAATTCAATATCGTTTATAATTTTACCATTATCTATTTCAAGTGTAATGTAAGTATAATCATTAACGATTTTAATAAATTCAGATTTTCGTTTATTAACATCCCAAATCATATATCCATGATTAGTAGGATGCTCTCCCCAATTTTGACATACTAATGAACCAGCATAAGCTATTGATTTTTTTCTATCAAGATATTGTTGTTTATGTATATCACCTAACAATACCATATCATAACCATTAAATATATCAGATTTTACTTCACCTGGTAATTTGAATCCCACATCTGTTGTTGCATTTTCTACTGAACCATGATATAATGCTATTTTTGTTTTATCAGTTTTTATATCTTTTGATAATATATAATCTTCAGGTTGGTTAAAAACAGACATTACATTAAATGCACAATCAGCTATTTCATATACACCATTATCCCTTAAATAATAAAAATTATCTAAATTAAGAGAATCTACTATAGGTGATAATGCATCTAACCTACTTTTATTATTTAGATTGCAATCATGATTACCTGCTATAAGAATTGTGGGCCTTATCTTCGATAGGTTGGTAAATAAATCTGAAACCATTTGTATAAGTTCTGGAGACATTTCTGTTTTTGCATGAACAATATCGCCCGCAAGATATATAATAGAATTTTGTGGTAAATTCCTTGAAGATAAGTCTTTATATAACTTTCTAAATACCTGCTTGTATTCCTTATGCCTTTTGAGGTTTCTGATATGCACATCTGCGATATGTATTATCGAATCTATATTATCAAATCCTATATCAATCTTATTCACCCTATACTCCCATTATTTTCATTTGCATTAAATCCATTTGAGTCATTAATTTTGTATCTTTAATAGTTTTAGTAATTTGCTCAAAACCTAAATCACTTGGATCCTGATCTTCTAATTCTACCAAAAATACATTTATACCATTATTATAAAAATACTCACAAACATCAAGAGCTTTTTTTCTTGCATCTTTATCTAAAGCAACATAAATATTTTTTACTTTATTTTCTACCACCATCTTTTTCAGATTGTCTAAAACTAATTTTCCAAATAAAGGTATAACATTTCTTTTTACTGCCATTGCATCAAATACACCTTCTACTAATACAATAGGTTCCTGCCAGTTTATATATAATTCAAATCCAATTATATCTTTCGATACCTGAGGATTCTTATGTTTGAATGGTGCTTCCTTATAATATGACCTACCAGTAAAGAAATTTAATTCTCCATTATGATCATAGCTAGGGATTATTACCATTTTTGTATATGGGCCATTTTCACAATAACCAATATCATATTTTAATATATCTTCCTTAGTAACATTTCTATTTCTTAAATAATGTAATGCGTTACGAAACTCAGGATTATTTTTTTCTACATCTGTTAATTTTTTATATTCCATTGGCAATTTTATATTATCATATTTTTTATCTGATTTTGGAGTATAATTATTATCGCCAGTATAATCGTTTAATTTTTCAAATACTTTTTTTGAAGCTTTTAGTTTACGAAATAGTTGATATATTTTTCTACCTTTAGCACCACATACCCAACATTGCCATAATTGAGTATTAAGATTAACTTGCAACTTTTTTTTATGGTGGTGGCAAAAAGGACAGTGAAATGCTGTTTCTTCATTTCTTAATTTTTTACCTTTGCCTAGTAATGATTCTATTAGTGTAAGTAATTTATTAATCATTTATTTTTTATTAATTCAACAAATTCTTCTAATCGAATTGCTACATATGTTTTTGTTCTATTTCTTTTGAAAACAATTGCTGGTTCATATTCGGATGCATTCGCTTCCGCTTGTTCAATTGCTGACCATATGTTTAATCTTTCTTGATTTTTACATTCGAATGAATATGGTATTTTAGTTCTTGCTAAAGGGCTTAATTGAATATCCTCTCCGGATTGGCCCATACCTGTTGAACGAATATCATCCGGTTGTAACTCTTCGAATGATTCTACTAATAACGATGCAACTTTTTGTTGCAATCTTCTTCCTTTTGCTTTTGCTGATGATGTCTTCATAACTAGTCCCTTTGATTATTATAATATACAAAAATAATTTGTAATAACCAAATATTATCTATCAAATCTAACTACAAATGTAGTGTCTACATTATTAAGTTTTTGTATTGGTTTAGCCAATTTAGCTACTGCTAATAATCTTAATTCGTCATCATATAATCCTACTGTTGTAACATAAGGTCTAAATGATGGATTTTTAGCTAAAGAATCTACCTCACTAGTATCTGCTCTTCCATCCTTACGTATAGAAGGATTCATAGTAAGATTATAATCGGATGCTTTTACTAAACATTTTACTTTCTGTTCGTATAATGTAGTGGTGCCTTCAAATCTTATTCTAAAGTTTTCTGAAAATAATCCTGTTTCTTTATTATTAACTTTTGCATCGCCATTATGTAATGAGCCGGAAAAGTATCTAGGATAATTATTAGATAGTGCAGCCATTCCATGACCATAGAACATATTACCTACTGCGTCATTATGGTAAGCTTTAGAAGCTCGCCAACTATTATCTCTCAATGCATCCATTTGTTCTTGAATTAAACAAGTGTCATAAATACGAACTTCATCTAAACTACCGCTAAAAGGATTTTTATGGTCACCTCTAGCACCAAAGAATAAATCTGAATTATTATGTATTTGATATTTGGTTGTATCTCTTACTTCGTCCATTAAATAACCATCTTGCCATAATTGTAAGAAGAATCCCTTTTTCTGGAATACTATATGATGCCACTTGGTTGGTGTTAGTGGAATTTTCGATTCTACATAAACATCATTAGCACCATCACTTCTACCAGCACTAATGCAATTAATTTCTAATTCACAACTTTCATGATTATTATTTCTTAATCTAATATGAAATGGAAATTTATTTAACATATCCTGACGAGTATCTTCTGTAAATAATTCTCTAGATACGGCATTTTCAAAAGATAGCTTTCCTAATCCAGATTTAACAATTATATCACACCAATCTGTTCCCTTACCACTTCCTGAAAAATGGCAACAACAATCGCTAGGAGCATTGCCTGATATTGTATGTGTAGCATCTGCATTACCTTCTGGAGTTGGCCAATGACCTCCTGATGATGTTACTGGGTGTGCTCCATAATATATTACATTAGGGTGATCTTCTTGTTGTTCAGGTATTTTAATCCAGCAAGAAATTGCAAATTCATCTTGTTTTCTAAAATTAATTTCATCATAGTGATCTATACGAATACTACTTGTAAATGTTCCTTTTGTAAATTTTGGTACTCGATTAGGTTGACCCATTCGACCAGTATACGAATTATTAAATCTTGCAGCTATACCAGAAGGCACGTCTGTATAATAATAATTTATAGCTTTAGTATTCCAATTACTACCACTCTGTTCTGTTACTCTTATACCATCTTCAAAAGAAACATTATATGTTATACCTGTTTTTTCATATACATATTTATCTGTTTCAGTGTTAATAGATGAAGTGAATATTTTACTAACATAATTTGCTTGTCTATTTTTTAAGCTACCCCTACTACCCAATCTTCTATATTTTTGTTTATATTTTTCATTGAATCCCCAGTAACCAATTAAATTACTTTTTGAAACAAAAGAACTAGTAGGGATATTTCTATCTCTTAAATTACCCTTACCATCATCATATACATCTATTGATGATGTTACTGGTGGTACGTTGTCCATATCCATATCTGCATAGTGCCACATGTTATCAGTTCTTTCTCTACTTAATACGCTACCATAAAATCTTATATCATCATATGACCCTGACCAGTTACCTTCTTTAGGTTCAATAGTATGTGAAAATTTATCGTCAATAACTGCGCTGGCGCTGCAGCCTAAAACTACATGTCTATGATATTGATTAGATGATGTAACATTCGTAAAGGATATTTCTTCGCCAGTAGACCCACTTCCAACACTAGCCCCTGTTCCACCTGCTTGCATAAATGAAGAAGATTCGTATACAGAGAATCCTCTAGGATCTTCAGGATCGGTATGATATATTCGTAATCTAGTTTCTCCTGAATATCCCCATGCTGGTAAATCTTTATACTTGCCTACTGTAAGTAAATCATCATTTTCTTTGGAACCTGATGTTCCTATATGAGGCCAAAATCTTTGTGTTAAAGTAATCAAAGACCATGAGCCAGATGTTAAATATAATCCCTGATCAATTGCCGTTGTATTGTTTGTTGTTGTTGCATTACTTGCAGACGCTCCCCAATACATTTGTAATCCTACCCTACCATTGGGTTGATCAAATGATGATGTCAATTGTCTTAATTCAAAATATTTATGTCTATCTCTAGATATGATTACAGAACCTGAATGCACTCCGTTAAGATCAGAAGCAACTGGTCCTGCAGAATGACTTTCATATGCAGGTGCTGAACCTGGTTTTAACCACATTGTTAGAGTATAGTTTTGAGAACCGGTTAATGTAAAAAAGTCTGGTCCAGTAAATCCTGCTGCAGCGGACGCTGTAAAGAATGATTGCGATGGAATTAAAATTGCACCACAATTATTAGTCGTCTTCATCGATCCTGAACCTACTCTTGAAGATGGTGTATCGTTTAATGGGCCATTAAAATAATTGTAATTATTTACACTGTTACTACTTGTAAATGTTGAAGCATAAGGAGTATTTCCTATATACTCAATTGATGATGTCAATAACATATTAGTGTTACCGCCATTCCCATCTATTGATGATGTTTCAAATTTCCAATGTCCTAATAATCTAGAACCAGTAGAATCCCAATTAAGATTTGTATGATAATGATCTGTAAGTCTAAATGAACTCTTCTTAACTTGTTCATCATATATAAAAGAGGGTATAGATATTGTTCGTATTTTTTCGTATATGAATCTTTCTTCATCTTCAGGAACATTTGTTCCAAAATTTTCAGATGGATTATTTGGTCTTTCGTAATATAAGTGATTTTGAGAATCCCATATAATTGATTTATATAAACCATTACTATTAGTAGGCTCAAATTTTATATGCTTACCACGCCTTGTATCAGCAAATGAATATGAATGATAATTGCCTTCTAACATTTGGACACCATAGCTGGCTGAATAATTACCGGCATTGATTAGCCAATTCTTATGAACCTGGAATGGTGTTACTTTTACGTCGTTTGATGCTATTTTTTTATATATTGACATTCTTACCCTTAATATTAAACCCTCTATAATAAATATAAAGGGTTCAAAAAGTTCTATCTATCATACGCTAAATATATGACAATAGTATATTAAAAATCAAGCTTTACTTTAATTAGGGCTTCTCTATCAAAAGATTTAATTAGCGGCTTACTTAATTTAGCAACAGCTAATAATTCCTGCTTATCATTATATAATCCAACTGTTGTTACATATGATTTTGGATTATTTACCATAGAGTTATGTCTCAATGCTCCTAATGATCCAGTAGTAAATGTTGGGTTGTTACTAAAGTTATAGTCTGCATTCTTAACCCTTACGTAATAGAATGTTGATGTAACCTCTTCCTCATTTCTTGCTGCAAACCCATAATTTGTTTGAGCGGAATCATTTGGTGATATTGAACCACTAATCGATTCAAATAAAACCCTATTCATTTGGCAATCACCACCTGATGCAGTTACTGCTACATTAAATGAATTTTTTGGTCCTGTTAATCCAAAATCTTCTCTTAACATTCCGGCATGCAATATCATCACACCTAGATCAGGATATACTAAACCATATCCTTTTGTGTTACCTGTATATGCTCCGTTAGCTATTGTTCCACTTACTATATTATAAACTCTTTTGCCATCTGTAATAGTAGCATTAGATGCACCACTATCATCGATAAGTTTAACAATAGGTTTATCAGTAGTTAATACTCCTGCAGATCCATTTGCGGTCCATTCCGTTCCGTGATCAGTAGCAGCTGATGAACCTATACTACCACTTAAACATAATTCCCAGTTACCCGGATCCAATTTTTCTTTTAATCTTGATCTTTGGATATTGATAACATATATTTCATTAGCATTTCTACTATCCTTCATTGTAAAATTAGAATCGCCTGGTGCTAATAATAAATTTCTATATTGTCCATAAATTGCTTTTGTAGGATAATCGCTATCATTTATAACACTTCCACTACCAGCTATATGACCATATCCAATTGCAAATTGAACTGATGCACCTACAGATGTAGATGAACTTTGATATACATCCCAATAATATTTTCCTGCATTTGAACCTGTTTGTGTAGATGATGTATAGAATGTATCTAATTCACCTGAACCTGCTGACCATAATCCTGCCGTAATAGTTTCTTTTCTATTCGCTATAATATCAGCTGCTGGATCGAATCTAGAATAAATTTTCCCTGTAGATGTTCTCGCTTCAAACTGATCTCTTTCACGGATTATTTGAGTAGCTAATTTTTGCGCTTCTCTAATTATTGCACCTTGTGCATTATCTGTTGCAGATGGTAGGCCAGCAGCTTCTCTTTGTTCTTCACGAACATTCGCGAGCTCTTGCTCAAGTATCTGTCTGTCTCTTTCTACCTCACCTGCTGGTCTTGCTGGTTGTCTATTAATTGCCATATCTTATCTACCTATTTTTATCTAGCAACGATGTCTCCACCTGATGTTGCTACTTCTTGTTTGTTAACGGTTAAAGTAATTGTAGTTCTACCTCCAGTCTCATTACCAATAATAGTAATAGTTGCTGTCTGTTTAGCTATCGGTTGATTTTTAGCAACAATATTAAATGCAAATCCTACTGCAGTAACACTTTGTGCAGATTCATCATCTCCAATAAATGTTGGTACTGTTGCTTGTGCTAATAAAGCACTTTGAACTGGTTCAGCTACATCTACAAATGCTACATCTGAATTACTTAATATAGCAGTATATCCTAATGTAGAATTTCCTCCTTCAAAGTTAGATGTATTAGGTCTAACAATTACGGCATCTCCTCCTGCTACTAATGTAAGCGAAGTTTGTGGAACAGTAACAACTGGAATTCTAGTTGTTCTTTTTCTTAATGTAACCAATTTATATTTCATTATTTGTGTTTCATCCGGTATTGCTTCAATTAACGGCATATTGTCAATTGCAATTCCATAATAATTGGTCCCCAGTGGATGAGCTGGATTCCATAACGTATAATCAATTTCGTCATCAGCTAATGCGAACTGTGTAATTCTAAATTCATCAGCTCCTTTTGCTAATATTTCACGACCCTTCTTTGTTAGAATGGCGTCTACTGTAATTGATGTATTGTCTAAATATCCCATTTGTAATTCCCCTTGTTTTGTATGTCTATAATAAATATTACCATTTCTAAAAAACCAAGATTATCTTATACTTAAATCTCCTTCGAATCCTCCGAAATTAGTAACTAATTTATTTGGATCAACCGTAAATACTTGAACTACCGGTGATCCGTTGTCTGTTTGTAAACTTTCTATATTAATATCCAATCCAGATATCTTACATCCTTCATATCTTAATCTTCTTTGAGCTGTTGGTCCTTCTAAATTATAATCCGATATTTCAGCTCTATGCAATGACTGGCTATATGCATATTCACTCATAGGATAAACGAATGTTCCATTTCTTTCATGTGTAGAACCCAATGAGGCGCTATATGATGATGAATAGAAAAATCTTGTTGCCATACGAGCATGACCTCTCCCATCCTTATTGTGAGAATATCTTTGTGTTTCAATAATTGCACCCGTTGGAGAAGCCTGCCAGTCTGGTGTTTTACTTGATGTAAAATCTCCTGTAAAATAATGGCCATTTGCTAAATTACCATAAGCTGGAGCTCCAGTTCCTGCATACTTTCTTTTCCATTGAGTATAACTATATTTTGATGATGATACACTAAGTCCTAAAGATATTACATCGCCTATCTCAATCTGCATACTTCCTTGTGAATCACCTTCATGAGATAAAACTTTGGTTTGTTGCCCTCTTTGTTTTACAGCTTCAAATCCTTTTCTCTTTTGAGTAGGTAATTCATTTCCTATAATTAGGAAAGGATTATCTTTAGAGCCAATATTTGCAACAATTTCTAAAGTATTTTGAGTAAAATTATCTGCAGTTTGTTTTCCATGTCTATCTATTTGACCAAATTGAGGTTCTGCTTTGAATTGTTTCAATGTAGCATATTGTCTATCTCTTTTCGGTTCTATCTTTACAGGATTTTCCTTTTTAGATTTTTGTGATAAACTAGCTGATAATACAGGTGTATCTATTTGAGGTCCTATAGCTTGAACTTGTGGTTTAGGAATTGTTGGTAACGTAGGTGCTTTAATTTTTACAAAATCAGCTGGCTTACGGATTATCTGTTGCGTCTTCCCACTTCCTAAAACTCTTAATTTTCTTGGTGGTGTTTTTGATCTTTCCAATATATGGGGTTCTATTACAATACCAACATCAGCATTTGCTCTTGCTGGCAGCATTTGCTTTATCATTGTAAATAACGACATATCATAATTTTTTAATACATTCAAATATGCTTGTGAATCGTTTTCCTTATTAGTATATTTTTTGAAATATTTTTTTGCAAATGATTTCAAATCAGGATAGTCTATGGAATGTCTATGTCTAGGGTCACCTATATAATCATCTAAATTAACTCCACCTACATGATTAAATATATCAGTATTCGTTAAATCTGTTGGTGAAAAATAAACACCCATTTCATTTGTATCTAATGAAAATTCATCTCCGGTAGCTCTTACTGCTCTTCCATCTACATGTAACTCCTTTACCTTTTTTTGATTTGTTTGGACTCTAATTTTATCACTGGTATACATATTAGGGCCGATCTCTGGAGTATCAGTATAGTGCCTATCATTTACAACCTTATAATTTATAGTGTTTGATGCGTTCTGCACAGTTCCGGATATTGGATATGATCCTGCAGTGTCCCATGTTCCCCATCTTTGATCTGGTTGTGAAGAAAATAATTCAGGAGAACTTCCTGTTCTATTAGATCCTGAATAGTGAGTTACTGAATCATTCATTCTTAATCGCATTAATAAATCATCATAAGATGATGTTTCATTATTACCATTATACATATGAGGAGCTAATACATGTTGATTAAAAGTAGATTCTGATAGCGGCATTGCCCAATATCTAAAGTCTCCTATACTTCCTGAAAATAGTTGCCCAAACACGTGATTAGAATATGGTGACTTATATCTTTCTACTGTAGCAGGAGCAACTCCAGCTGCACTTGATGTTATCCATCCACCAATATAAGCTTGAGTGGATAACGTTCCAGAGGACCATGCGTTGTTTATACTAGAAGAGAATCCTGTTCCTGACATTAATTGATCACTTCCTGTAACTGAAAGGCTTGATGTAGCTATTTGATCTATTGTTCCATAGTTAGCCCTTTTCATCATTACTTCATATGTGAATTTAGATGATGTATGGTATTGACCATACCTCCATGGCTTATCTGTAGCGTGTCTATTTAATACAATAGAACACCACCCTTCACCTTCTGTTTCATTTGAAAAGTCAAACATTTTAATTTTATTAGTAGATGATGAAACATATCCATCTGAACTTGATACTACAAATTTAACATATCCAAATTCCGTTCTACCTTCTATACCAGCTGGATATGAGAATGTAGAAGATTGGCTTCTATGTAAAACCAATCCCATTCTATTTTCAACTTGCCATAATGATTGACTTTCTTCAGTAGGTATTCCCCTCCCTGTATATGTTCTTGGATTAAATCTAAATTCAATTGCATTTGGATATACTGCAGATGATGTTACATATCCTGTAGTCTTTTGATGTTGTTGCCATGGTGTTGATATCGATTCAGATGCTTGTAAATTTAATACATAAGTGAAATCATCATTTATATATTTTGCAGTTTGATCTCCTTTGATTGAAGAACCATATTCTCTAATTCTTAATATACTTGATGGGATACCATAGCAATTTATTAACGCTCTAATACCACGAGCTGTTCCCTTTGACTTTAATAGGAAAGGTAAATTATTTATTATACGCCTCCAAACTTCTGACGTTCTTTCTTTGGAAGACATTGTTTGTAATGATCCGGTAGCTTGCTGATGGAATCCTGTTTCGTTTTTACCAAGAAGATAATACCATAATTCTTGATTAGGGTCTCCATCAACTAAATTCATACCATAAGATTTAGCTACGTGATATAATATATCTTCATGTAATCCTGTTTTCTTTTGATAAAACTCATCATGCTTTCTATTAGATCTATCTGATAAATGTTTTATATATGTCCATAATAAGTCATAGTGATGACCAATCATATTTAAGAATAATCCATAGGTCTCATTAGCTACCTGCCCTCCACCTTCTCTCAAATACTCTGGCATTGTATAAATTAAATTATCTTGGTTTGTTTTATCAAATGCACTTGCTGATGCTATTGCTGCATTATACCATGTAGTAACTGCAGATGAAGTAAGATTGAATAATTCATAATTCCTACCAGGGAGGAAAGCACTGTGTAATGCCCAATCGTATTTATCATCATCTTCCCAAGTTAACCAGTTGTTTTCATAATTATCATTTTTATAAGATCCAGATATTTTTGGATATGGTGCGATTACAGATCTTGACCAGTCTTCTAATCCACCATCCATAGAGCCCGTTGAAGTCATATACTTATCATTTGAACCACTATCATAATAAACCCATTTTTCAAAATCATCAAATCCATTAAGGACTTTATATTTTAGATCTACATATTTCTTTTGATAATTATTTACATAAGTTTGATTGGTGTATGATCCAGTCCATTCTTCACCTCCATTATACTTTCGTATTTCTTTATCATATTGCCCAATTAATTGTAATTTATATTTGAAATTTTTAACTCTTTCCTCTGCAGAACTAAAGTGAATATAATTTTGAAATATTGAGTAATCTATATTTAACGGAATACCTTGTAGACTTGATGAAAAAGTTGTATTGATAATTTCTTGAGAAGTATCATTATCAGTTCCTAATAAATCATTCCAGCTTCTATAATCTGATTCGACTCTAGGAGTAGTATCTAAAGATAAATCAAAATTAGGTTTTAAGGTTTGTTTTAATCTAAAATCAGAATCAGGAACTAAATTTATTCTTTCTACAACTGGTGGAGCTATTTCAGTCGATAACCAACACTTTTGTTTTTTGGCAATTCCTGGTGGTAATGGTTCATATAATTTTAATACTATAGAACGTGGGATAGTTTTGGATGATGCATCATCTACCTCCCATCCAGAAGCGATTGATATATTATTCTTACCAAAGTTTACTATTAAATCTACCCATGAACCAACACAGAATGGAATTGACTTTGATTGACCACTAAATTTTTCATAGTCTCCATAAAATTTTTGCTGCTTATCAGGATTCTCTCTTACAGTTGGAACTATTCGTATTTCATCCCTAGTATCAGAAATTTCCTGTATATAGAATTGACTTTCTAAATTTGGAGCTCCTACTCGATCTCTAAAGAAATTATAAGCTACAGTAAATGCGCCTTTCTCAAAATTTAATTTTTTGAGATTTTCAGCAAGCGTTAAATTTATTGATTGTTCTTTATCCTTGTCAAGAGCTACAGAAAAGTTTTCTACATTATGATCGGATGAAATTAATTTTCCTGCAAGATCATATATATGTAATTCAACCCTATCTCCTGGATCCTTACCAAATTCGGGATTTAGTAATTGCCCATTAATGCTAGGCATTAAATCTATATCTTCAGACTTATACCTTTCTGCACGAGTCTGACCTCTTAATTTTATAGGGTCATCTATATTTTGGTATTTTATAGCCATAAATTATCGCTTTCCGGATTTAATTCTACCAACTAATGATGATGGCCTTGTATCTATAACCTCTCTATATTTTTCAGCGTCAAAAAATCTTCTATTTAATGATATATTTAATTTAGCCGTCTCGCCTCCTCTTATCAATATAATACCAAGATTATTTCTATGATAAGAAGTTTTTAATTTTCTAGACGCTGCATACTGCGGATTATCTTTATCTAACTCAATTGGAAATTCTACTACTTGTTCATCCCAAATATTTTTCATTTCACTATCAAGATCTCCCCCGACTGCTTCTCTTAAAGCTTGTCTTTTAGCTGAAGATAGTTTCTGTTCAGTAGGGAAATATTCTGCAGCGCAAAGCTTTACCTCTGGTGGTTCAGGTTCTTTTATCTCTTCTGTAAAGTCTTCTACTACCTCTGCTGGTTCTTCTGGATACTCACATCTACCGTTTTCTTTATTGGCAGATGGATTATAATTTAATGCATTTGGATCTGTACAACCAAGTATAGGGATTTCTATATTAGCTATTTCATCTTTTATTGAATCGATATGATCAATAAGATCTTGAATATCATCGCCCTGATCAACTGGGCCATCGCATGTCTTTTGATTTTGTGCAAGGATGGCTCCAGGATCTACTGTTCCAAGAATATTAGTAGCAGTTGGATTGTCTGCAAATATCTTTGGAGGTCGAACTGGTCTAGGTGTTGGTATTTCCTTTTTTGTATCAACCGATAATATAGCACTTTCTGAATTCTTAATTATTTTATCTACTACAGTTCTTGGAGGTGGTGTTGCTCCTCCAGTTTCTTTAGATGGTCTAATAACAGGACTCTCTCCTTGAGGCCTTCTAACTGGAGATACAGATGCTCTTGATGGAGATGCTTGTCTTATAGGTCCTGCAGGAGGTAATGTAGATGGTGTTGGTCTTCCAACAGGCCTAGCCACAGGTGATGCTGAAGGACTGCTTGTTCTTCCAGCATTGGATCTTAATGATCTTCCTAATCTATTACTTCTATTTACTGCCATTATCTATTTACCTTAAAATAATATCCGTCATCATATTCTACATATGTTCCATCGGATTGAGTTACGTGAAATCTTAATTTATAATATCTTTTTGGTAAGAATGTATCCATTCTTAAATTAAAAAATGATCCATCGCTGTCGCAACTTAATTTTGAACCTGTTGGATCATAAGGTATAATTATATCTTCCGTTAATGCATCCGTTACTGAATAGTAAGAATGGCTTGGTAGATATTTTGTAGTTTTATAATTTGATGATGTTTGGAACGTTCTAGTAGGATATCTTTCTCTAGCAGCTACTCTAATCTTAGGTGTTTCTCTAACTGAATATTCATTTTTAAGATTTTTAAGATGTAATATATTATCTGTATTCCCCAATGCTGATAAAGTGCCTGTATCGAAGCTTGAGTCGTCATATACAACTTCTAATCTAGGTTGATATATTGTATTTGTTTCTCTAGAGAAAAATGTTAGGTTACCATATTGAACTGCATTAGTTTCTTCAGAACCAGATCTCATAATAATAAATCCTTCATTGGCTACAGGTGTAGTATTTGTATAATTTGATACTGTTCCCATCCATCTAATTACTATAGCAGATAATTACATTCTTACA
>Ga0098059_1000906_pt1 | contig 15715 bp, 21 predicted proteins | sample 20_taG_FD_92580 | JGI IMG/M metagenome (GOLD analysis project Ga0098059, IMG submission 92580) | Marine viral communities from the Subarctic Pacific Ocean - 20_ETSP_OMZ_AT15318 metaG | ecosystem: Environmental > Aquatic > Marine > Oceanic | place: Subarctic Pacific Ocean | collected 2015-01-19
GGTTTGATACCATCATTAATACAATATTTGGAGATTAAAATAAATGGCTAAATTAAGTCAATTTGCTCAAAAGTCTTTAAGGGATTCTTTTAAAGACGCATCCGGAATGTTAACAGGATTTGGCCAAGGAATACCTCCAGTTCAACCTGCACAACAGTTTAATACTGGTGGTGGTGGTAGTTTAGGCAAATCCGTTAGGAATATAGCTGGTATTTTAACTGGTAAAGATTTTGATACTGATGAGGAAATTTACAAGGATAAACTTGAATCTGCTACTGGTACAAGAGCAATATTAGTTGTTCAAAGAGATTATGCCAGATCCAGAGGAGACACTGCTGGAGCTTTATCAGCGCAAATGAAAATAGACGCTTTGGATGAACAACGAAAAACTAAATTAGCTGAACAAACTAGAGATCAAAATTTAAGAACTTCTCTAGCTAAAAGAAATAAAGCAATAGGTGGCCCAGAAGAAAGAAACGACAGTATAGCTAACGCTACAGGAGAAATGTTAGTAGACATTCGTAAGGAAATAAGAGCGGAAGAAATTGCAGCTATTGCTAAAAATGAAGGAAAAGCAGGAAGGATTGCTTTAGGTAGGCAAGCTGGACTAACAAAAGAACAAGTTAAACAATACAGCAATTTAAACGACGAAACATTTGCTAAAGTTTTATCCGGAGAAGAAGCAGATTCAGTAGCTTATCAAGACGCTCAAGGAAAAGTAGAAATTTACAGAGAAAATAAATATGGGATGATTGCGGATACAAATGCCGACGGTGTTACAACGTGGATAGAGGCTAGCGACAAAAAGTTAGTAGAAGCTCCTAAAGTTACTGAAACATACAATAATGCAAACGATTTAACGGCTCAATTAACAAAACAATCTGTAACTGAATTTAGTGAGTTAACAAAACAAGCTAGACAAGCAGTAGAAACATTAGTGCTTAACGAAAAAGGTAGAGAACTTTTAGCTTCCAATGAGTTTGATATTGTAGGTGGTCCTTTAGCTAATTTAAAATCAAACCTTTTATTATTGGCTGAGTCATTTGGAGCTTCCGGTTCAGCTATAGAAAGTACTGTAAATATTCAAGCATTTATGGCTACTAGAGTAAGAGAAATTGGAAACCAAATACAAATGTTTGGTTCAGGTACAGGTCTTTCGGATAAAGACGCTGCGTTAGCTGCAAAAGCCGCAGCAGGAGAAATGGAATTAACTGTAGAAAATCTTAAAAGATTAATGAAAATTGGAGACGAAGCTGCTAAAAGAAAAATAGAAGTTCAGAAAAAAGTATATGATTCATATTCTAAAGAAGGAGTCGGAGGACAGGCTTTAATAACTTTTAAAGTAGATACTGCTATTCCTACACAATTATCTGAAAAAGCAAAAAAATATATACAATGAATTACACTAAAGAAAAACTTACTGAAGCTATAAACAAAGCTTATGCTGCTGAAGATATAAGTTCAGCTAACGAGTTGGCTGACGAATTAGAAAGACTTTATCCTCCACAGCCTGTAACTCCTGTACCAGACCCTGTTGCTGATTTAGAACCACAAAGCACTTTACTCCAACGAAGTGGAGATGTTCTTGAAAGTAGAACAAGTAGTATTCGAGAAACTTTAGAAAGACCTAGTTTTGGTATAGAAGACGATCAATTATCGTTAAGTGCAAAACTAGTTAGAGTAACTGGTGACGTAGCTGGAGGAGCAGGAGAAATAGCAGGAGACGCAATACTCACGGGCCTAAAAGAAATTACTCCTGACGCTATGGTTGCAGCAGTTGAAGACGCTGGACAATGGTTAGCAAACAGTAAAGCAGGACAAGTAGGATTAAAACTTGCATCGGAAAGTATGGAAGAATACGAAAAGTGGAAAAATTCTTCTCAGGAAAATGAAGACACAGCGGAATTATTAGAAGCTTATTTTAACATTGGAATTATAGCAGCACCCGGACCTAAAGGTGTACTTACTAAAGCAGGAACAACATTAGAAACTACAGGTGGTAACTTATCCAAAGGAGTAAGAGGTAAAATTAAAGGAACTCGTAAAGATAAAATTACTGCTATGCTAGATCCTGAAACTAAAGTAGATATAAAAGATTTAGACGTTACTGATCTTACTCAAAAAGCTGTTTACAACCCAAAACATCCTTATATTAGAGAAACAATAGATATATTAACTGAAGATAAAGTTGTTGACCCTAGTAAAACCTATACTTGGAACGCTAAAAAAGTACAGGAAGCTATTGAAAGAGAAGGTTCTTTTCTTCAAGCTAAACTAGGAGAAGAAACTGTAATTTTAGATAATGCCAGTATTATTAAGCAGTTAGACAATGCTTCTCAAAATATACTAGACGAAAAAAGGTTATTAAGAGGTAATCCTGCTAAAACAATGGAAACAGTTTTTTCTGAAGCAGTTAGGTTAATACAAGAAGGAGATGGTTCTTTAGCTTCTTTATTAAAAATAAGAAAAAATTTAGATGATTTTATAGGAGAACAAAAATCAGTATTAGAACCTTCTCAACTAGGCGCTACTGAATTAGCTAGAAAAGGTATAAATCAAACATTAAATGATATTATACATAATAACGCAACTGATATAGATGTAAAACAAAGTTTAAGAAAACAAACTGCATATTACAACGCTCTAGGCACATTAAAAGAAAAAAGAATTTCAGAAGGACGAACAATTCTTGCTAGATTTCATGAAAAACTTGGACAGTTTGTACCTAAAACAGCATTAGCACAAGCAGCAACAGCAGGTGCAGCAGGGTACGCTGTTTACCAGTTTTGGCCTTTGTTAGCATCAGCAGCAGTAGCTGGTACTGTTTTTGGTGCTGGTCAACTAGTTGTATCAAGACCAGCAAGAGCTTTAGTGTACAGCATGATTAGAGATTCTGGAGCAGCAATAAAGGAAGCTGGTAAAAGAGGAATGGACGACGTAGCTGAACAGATAAAAGCAGACAGGTTAGTATTACTTCATATACTTAACGAATCTCCGGAAGAAAAAGAAGAAAAAGAGTAATGTCTTCAATAGAAAATAATATACTTAGTAGAGTTAAGAAAGCTAAAGAATATGTTTCTAACATTGGTGATAAGTGGTACGACGATAGGACTAAAACACAAAAACAATTTGAAGCTGGTGAAATAACTGATTTAGAAAGAGGAATCAGAAATGTAGCTGGTCACGTAAACTTAGCTTTTACACCATTTTCAGACGCAGCAGGTGCAACACTATCAGCAACCGACGAAGCTTTATTTGGAGGTGCAGTAGGGGAAGGCCTTCAGGACGTAGGAGCATATCTTTCCGAAACTGATGCAGGACAGGCAGTAGCACAATACATACAGGAAAACCCAAGAGCTGCTGAAAACGTAATGGCTGCTGTAGACGTAGCTGGTGTTATTCCTATAGCTAGAATTGTTAAATCCGCTCCAAATATTGCGGCTGAAGGAATGAGTACTGAAATTCCCGGCTTTTATGGAGCAGGAGTAGGTACTCCCGGCAAAGCAGTAGCAGCAGGAAAAGTAGCTTTACAAACAGTACCTAAAACAATAAAAGAAGCATTGTCACCTAGCGGTGTTGCTTACAAAAGAGAAACGGGTATTGACAGAGGTAAAGTAAAAAGAGAAATAGGCAAAGCAAATAGAGAAGGTGAAATAAGTTACGCAGGAGCAGTAGCCTCTAATTATTTGCAAATGCAAACAGGGAAAGGACCAGCTAATTTTATTGATGAAGCTCCAATAGGAGTTGCTAATTCTCATGGAACTTTTAAATTAAAGGATAAAAATTTAAATCAAAAAGTTTTTGAAGAATCCAGCGAATTATTAGACGATGTTCCATATAACGTACAAAAGAAATTTATGCAACATCTTAGGACAGTACATGGAAAATTAAATCCTAACACAACTGACGTTGTAGTTAAAAGAGGTGATAGTCCAATGCCTATTAAAAATGAAGCAGTAATAGGAGGAGGAACAAACAAAGCAGCTTTTTTAAGAAATTTAGATAATGGTCCTACGTCTAAAAAATCTTTAGATGAATGGATAAAGAATAACAAATTAAACCGCGGTGAAAAATCTAATAAAACTAGAATACAAGAAGAAAGAACTAAAATAACTAAAAAAGATATGATGGATTATTTGAAAAGTATAGGACAATCATACAAAACTGAGAAAAATGACAGGTTTATTTACGTTAATACTTCTCACCATTCTACTTCAAAAGAATTAGGTGGAGTTAATGATTACATAGCAATGGACACTGTTTCAGGCGATACTTTTGTTATGATCTCAGATAAACATGATATGTTTGGTAAAGATCCATTTGGGGGAACTTCTTTATTAACTGTTGCCCCTGTAGTTAAATCAAATTTTAAAGCTGAAGCTGGTAAAAGGTTTGAGATAAACAAAGAACAAAAGAAAAAAAGAGAAGCTGAAAAAAGAAAACAACTTAAAGAAGCTTCTGAAAACTTAGAAAAAAAATCAGGAATAAAAAGAAAAGAAAATGAGACTCCTTATAATTATAATTTTAGAGTTCTCGACGAATATAAGCCAAACGTAACTGCACAGGATTATGCTGCGGCATTAAGGAGGCAAGGTATGTTAACAGGTGTTGCTCAATCCACTCTAGGCGCGGAACAAGAAGAGCAAACTTACTAGCTCTTTTTTAGTCTTCCACTAAACCCCACCCCACATGAAAATCCTCTCTGGTGTTCAAGCACTGGCGGTTTCCTGCACGTTAACTTTAGTGTTATTAACGCTTGACATTAAGTTAAAAGGAATAACCTACCAAAGCGAACCGCTCCAGCTACCCAATATGATGACTATAGCAACTAACGAAGCTTTAGTTAACCAATTAAGTGTTCGTCTGGTTAAAGGCTTTGGTGTTAAGCCGGGGGTAGCCTCTGAGTTCTCTGGTTGGATATTGGAAGCCTCCGAACGCCAGAAGATCCATCCTGATATTTTAGCTAGTCTTTTGATCACTGAAAGCTCCTTTAGAAAGAATGTTATTTCCCATGCCGGGGCTGTTGGTCCTGCACAGGTTATACCTAAGTACTGGTCTGAGTACTGTGGTAGCTCAGAAGCCCACCTAAGCGATCCTGAAGCCAATGTACATTGTGGGGCTATGGTACTGGCCTACTTCAAGGATCGTTGCTTAGGGAGCCTCCAGTGCGCTCTCAGAGCCTATAATGTTGGCTTGCATAACCAGCGGCTCTATGAGGCAGCGCAAAGATACTTAACAAAGATTAGAAAGTACTTAGCTAGACTTCCGTGTTATCCCCGCCACCGCCACCGTCCATTACAGGCGGTGAATAGTCAGCCTCAACGTACTCCAGTGCGCTTAGAAGATCCCCAAACTCACCGATGTCCTTCAACTCTTCTTTAATTGCGTCCATAAAGGAAGTATGATCAGGTAGAGCAGTAGGATTTTTCAACATAACCTCCACGTTCATCCTGTGCTTCTCCAGTCCGGACAGGATTTCATTTCTCAATGACTTTATTAAGTCGTCCCTGAAGTTAGGACCATTCCCATTTAATCTTGTTACGTTACTCATTCCGCTGCTACCTCCATAAATTGTACTTTGTCCATGTTACCCCTGAGTCCTGCCTTCATGTAGGATGTAGACCTGCCTTCAAAGAAGTTTTGATGTTCCACTCCAAGCACTGTGTCAAGCCACTCCAAGGGGTTGTCCTTAACCTTATAGTTAGGCTTTAGTCCTAGCTGTAGAAGTCTCCTGTCAGCTATGTACCTGATGTACTGCTGCATTTCCTTTTGAGTCAAACCTTCTATGTCACCCATCTGAAACACTAGGTTAAGGAATCTGTCCTCCAAATCCACCATGTCCCTACAGGCTTGATAAATCTCCTTCTTAAAGTCGTCAGTCCACAGGTCTATATTCTCCTGTATGTACTCCCTGAATAGCTGTGTCATAGCTTCCACATGAAGAGATTCATCACGTATGCTGTACGTTATTATCTGACCCATACCCTTCATACGTCCAAACCTAGGAAAGTTAAGAAGGATAATAAAGCTGGAGAATAACTGTAGACCTTCAGTAAACCCGGAGTAAACAGCCAGAGCCTTTGCTATGCTTTTCCTGTCCTTGTAGGAAACCTTGATATTGTTAATGTACTCATGCTTATCTGCCATAGCTTCGTACTCAGAGAAAGCTTTGTACTCCACTTCAGGCATACCCACAGTGTCCAGCAGAAGACTGTAGGCGTGTTGGTGGATGGACTCCATGTTGTTAAAAGCACCCATCATCATACGTGCCTCAGGCTTCTTAAATATACGCATGTAGCGATCAACATAGCCTGTACTAACATCTACGTCCGACTGAGTAAACAATCTAAAGATTTGAGTCAACAAGTTCTTCTCATGTTCCTTTAAGTCCTGCCAGTCCTTAACGTCATTGTGTAACGGTACGTCCTCAGGAAACCAGTGCATCTGGTTCTGCTGCACGTAATAATCAAACATCCAAGGATGGTCAAAAGGTTTGTAGTAGTCCCTAGTTCCAGTTAAGCTCAAGTTATTCCCCTTCCTCAACCATTGAAGCTTTTGTATCCCACCACGTTTTTCTAGTTTTCATAAACTCCTCATAACTAACAAATTCCTGTGTTTCACTTACGTAGTACTTAGCGTCTTCAAAACTCATAATAATTTCACCTTTTGTAGTTTATCCTTCACAGGCCAAGCACTCCACGTCCTCCAAGTTTATCCTTGGTATTTTTATGTTGACATTCTCAGAGTTCCTAGCTGCGTTGGATCTTAGGTAGTACATGGACTTTAGTTTCCTAGCACCCACCCAATGAACACTGTTAACGTACTCTAGGTATTCATCGTGTACTTCCTGTGGCTCCGTAGCTTTTGGAGGAGCAAAGAACAGGTTAACCGACTGGCTCTGGCAGATGTACTTCTGTCTCTGGTGAGCGTGTTCTATAACCCACAACTGGTTTATTTCCGGTGCAGTCTTAAATACCTCCTTCTCTTCTTCGCTGAGTCCCTTAATATTCTGAACAGATCCTTCAGCAGCCGCAATGTCCTTCCAAGTCCTTTCATTGTCTAATCCTTTTTCCTGAAGAAGAACCTGTAGGTACTTGTTCCTAACTTGGTAGCTCCCGGTAAGAGTTTTGTGCGTAAAAACATTAGCACGTTGAGGCTCAATACTAGGAGTAGTCTCACCGCAAATAATGCTAGAAGAAGCATTAGGAGCAACAGCGAGCAGACAACTATTACGACGATTAGAACCCACCATATCAGGAGACTCCCCACGGCTTTGAGCCAGAGATTCACTAGCTGCCAAGGCTTTCTCTTTAATGTAAGAAAAGGATCTGTTGTTAAAACTTGAGGCGTACATTGATTCAAAAGGAATTCCGTTGCGCTGTAGATAAGCGTGAAACCCCATCGCGCCAAGTCCAACTGCACGTTCTCTGTAAGCTGAATAAGCGGACTTAGTAAACCCTTTAGTGGATTCTTGAACATAACTACTAAACCTCTCAAAGTTTAAATTGTTGGATTTAAGTTTATCAGTAGTTCCACCAATTGCGTTACCTATAAAATGCTCCAGTACATTGTCCAGCATGGTTATTAAGTCACTGATAAACAGTTCTTCATTCTTCCACTCGTCAAAGTGTTCTAGGTTGACTGAGCTTAGGCAGCATACAGCAGTCCTTTCCTCACTAGTGGGTAAAGTTATTTCGGAACACAGGTTTGACTGGTTAATTTCCAACCCTAATTCCTTTTGTTCCATAGGTAATGCTTCATTACACCTGTCAAGGTTAACAACGTACGGTTCCCCTGTCTCCGCTCTGGTATGCACGATGGACCACCAAATATCCCTAGCGGACAGAGTTTTAACTGCTTCCTTGGACTTGGGATCTATCAGTCTCCACGGTAAGTCGTCCTTAACTGCGTCCAAGAATGCGTCCGTTATCGTTACTGCATTGTGCAGGTTAAGACACTTACGGTTTAAGTCCCCACCAGTACTCTTACGCATACCAATGAATTCTTCTATCTCAGGATGGGAAACGTCCATATAAGCAGCGTAGGAACCTCTTCTGGTAACCCCTTGGTTAAAGGCCAGCATCTGTGAGTCAACTATATGCATAAAAGGAATGCTGCCAGTAGACTCAGAGCCGTTAGAAGTAGGAATACCATTGCTTCTAACACCACTCCAACATCCACCCAAGCCTCCACCTCCACTTGCCAGCCATATGTTCTCGTCGTAGTGATCAGATAAACCAGTCCTTGAATCAGGAACGTGATTAAGAAAGCAAGAGATAGGTAAACCACGGCTCGTTCCTGCGTTGCTAAGGATAGGAGTGCTATAAGAGAACCAATACGAACTTGAGTAGTTATAAAGTCGCTGTCCAAGATCATAATCAACAACTCCTTGATAAGTTGCACAGTATATAGAAGCCCTTGCCAAAGCCTGTTGAGCATATTTTTCCTCCTTCCAAAAGTACCTGTCCTTCAGTGTGTCCAAGGAAAAATCACTCAGTGTCTCCTCCTTGGAGTAGTCAATCTCAATGCCAAGGTAGTCTTCAATCATCCTCCTCAGCCTCCTGCTGTTCCATGTCCTTAATCATAAGTTTCAAGTACCATTTGGCTTTCTTTAAGTCCTGTAAACCATCTTTGTACTTAAACCTGTGCATGTACTTAATGACCGCCCCGTAACAGTAAGCCTGAAACTCATGTCCTAGCTGCTGCTTAATATATTCTATGGCTTCTATGTCCCCATTGTTATAATGGATAGGTTTATGTACTGGATCGTATTCCTTTTTCTGTGCCAGAGACAGTAGGTCTGCGTAGGCACTCCCAAGTTTGTTCTTACTCACTTTGTCCCATTCCTCCGGTGTTGCGTCATTAATACTACTCATCTGTATAAGTCTCCATTGTAGTTTCTTCATTCAGGTCTTCCTCAAACCTGTCCAACCTGTTTATTAGTTTGTCCTCAAAGCGGTCCAGAAGTTCTTCGCTGGTCACAGACAGAGCCTCCACCAAGTCGTCCACTTCATACCGCTCAAGTAGTTTCTCCTTAATTTCAAACATCGTTAGTGACATAATTCATCAACTCTTCTTTTTGTTGTACTGTAAAGTATTTAAACCCTTCTTTATCACACCACTGAGCCATTGTTATTTTAGCACCTTTTCTAACTTTTTTAAATGGGTCAGACAAAACAAATATCAATTCCTTGTCGCTACAATCTCTAATTGCCTTGTACTTCAGTGTGTCCCCCTGCCTGAAAAACCCCTTACACTCTATTAGTTTACCCGTAGGATTGTGTACGAAGTCCGGCTTGTATTTCCTTTTGGTTATGTAGGGAATGTCAAACGGTTCGTAAGCAAAGTCCTCCTTAGGGTACAAAGCTGCAAAAGTTTTCTCTAGTCCCGATCTAAACTTTGATTTAAAAGGACCGTTTTTCTTTGATTTCAGGTACTTTCGGTTCATTTTTTACCTCCACTAAAAATCTTGGACCTGTAGAATAAGAGAATGCTCTTAATTCCGGGTAACAGGATCTTTTGAATTGACAATAAGAGCATCCTACGGCGAGTTTCAGGTTCCCACTCTTTCCATCTGGCAAAGGCTCGTAACAGGGTATAGGCCGCTCTTCTACCCCTACCATCTTTTTTACGTGCCTGATCCTTTCAGCTATGTCCTCTTTAAGAACTTCATAAACAGGAGCCTGAGTGTCCTCCAAGTCGTACTGTAGGAAAGTCAAGTGTCCATTCTGCTTGTCCATAGCCAACCATCCAAACTTGGTTTCATTCTCAGAGTAAGCGTATGCCTTTATCTGATCTATGTAACCAAAAGGATCGTCAAAGGCCAGTGACCCGTCCTTGAACTTTTTAAAGCCGTAGGTGCTGGTGGACTTAACGTCAGTAACTATCCCGTCTATACGACAGTCCATGTGTCCCTTGATACCCTCAACTTCGCATTCCTTCTGTTCGTCAGTTACACTATGGCCAGCCAGCCTAGTCAGGAACAATAACATTTCCTCTATCAAGTGGCCGTAAAGAAACTTAACCAGCGTATGCGGTTCTATGGCCTCCTTAGCGACGCCTTTATAATGGTTCCATAAGTATCGATCGTCCCTACCTATGTTGGACAAGCGCAGTTTCCTAGCGTCCCATCCTCTGTTAACAAACTCCTTACGCATCAAGTCCTTCATGGCTTCCCCAAAGCGTTCTATCTCCGCTTCAGCGTCCACTTCCTTATCCACACGTTTAGTCTTAACTAAGCTGTAGATGTCCTGTACTAAGGTATTAATTGTTTTCATACTTTATGCCCTACAAAACGTAATTTTCTATTTTCAGGATTAAAACTCAGTATTTGCACTCCAAGTTGTTTCTGTAATGGGGTACGATAACCTGTGCTCCATAGTTTTTTAGCATTCGGCCATCTCAAGTCTTTATTGCCAGTTTTTACGTCAATAAGAACAATGTCTCCATTTTCACGATCAAAAGAAATCATATCCACAGGCCCAGTACACCCTGAGTTTTTAAACACATCAAATCCTTGATCCCACAGCCAAGTTATAGCGTAATGTTCCGCTATGTCTCCAAGTCTGCTTGAATCTTTATTTTTAGTGGGTTTCATACCAGTTTTTCCCTATCTTGTATTCCCCTGCTAAGGGACAGTTTAAGTTAAAGTGATTCCCGGCAGCCTCTATACAGCTAACTGCCAGCCTACCAAACTTCTCAGCTTGATCCGTCTTCACCTCCGTCTGCACCTCATCATGGACATTACCTACGAACCTATAGTCCAGTTTCCACTGTTTAGCGTAGTCGTCCAAGATTAGCAAAGCCTGTTTCATAACTATGGCTCCAGCACTCTGCAATAAAGTATTCAATGCACTGTGCTGTGACCTGACATGTATTAACCTACCATCCAATCCAGTTACCATTTGTGATCCATAAGAGATTTTGTTCTGTACTCTTTCTCTAAGTACTCCAAATGATTTGAGATTATTGCCAAAACGCTCTCTAAGTTTTTTGCCTGACCTTTTGTTTCCTCCAACCACTGCTCCAAGCTTTGCATCTCCTGCCCCGTATAAAAGGGCATAGATAAAAGTTTTTGCTGTATCTCGTGATTCAAGTCCTGCAAGGCGTTGGTTAGCTGAGTGTATGTCTCCGTGTACCACTTCATTTATGTACTCCTTGTCATTCATGTAGTGAGCCAACATGCGTAATTCCAGACCACTTGCATCAAAACCCACCAGACTATAGCCTTCCCTGCTCGTCCAGCACTCCCTGCATTCCTTTCCAAAAGGACTATAGGAAGCCGGGACTTGAGCTAGGTTAGGACTGTTATGTGTCATTCTCCCGGTGACTGCTCCATTGCTATTAACCTTACCATGCACCCTTCCTGTAGTTGGTGAGACTGCATCAATCCAACTCTGGACCTGTGCTATTCGCTTCTGCACCATAAGGTACTCAGCAATTAGTTTAGCCTCCGGTATCCCTTTTATCTTGGAAAGGGTTCCCTCGTCAACCTGTGGTTGGCCAGTCTCAGTAAATACACAAGGCTCCCAGCCAAAGTACTGTAAGTACCTGCCTATTTGTTGTCTGGAACCTAGGTTAAACGGAGGAAACTCTATCCTACTGAACGGCCCTTCCACAGTACCCCAAGAATCTCCTAGGAATTTGAGGCCCACTGTGGAAAGCGTACCGTCCTTCTTAGTTTTTGGTTGAACCTCCTTAACAAATGTCGGTAGCGGTAAAAAAGTTTTCTGTACCCTGTCTTCAAGTTCAAATTGTTTCTCCTTCAGTTCCGCAAGCAGCATATAAGCTTTCTCTTCGTCCAGCTTCCAGCCGTTACGTATTTGCTCTTGTATAATAAACTGGACTTTGTGTTCCAATGCTATGGATTCGTCTGAAAAATCAACAAGTTCCTCGAATAACTCCAAGTAAACTCTTTCAGTCACAGCCGTATCCTGAACACAATAGTCCTCCATTTCCTGTGAACATTGTGACCAGTCATTGTAGTCTCCTTTGGGAAAGCCCAGCCTTTCTCCCCAAGAGCGAAGGGAATGTCCCTTGTCCCTCTGTGGGTTAGCAAGCCTAGACAACACCAAAGTATCCAACACCCTGTCAGGAGCCACAGAAACGCCCCAGAGCGATTTTAAGACAGGGACGTCATATCCTATAAGGTTATGCCCAATCACCTTCTCAGAGCCTTGTAGAGCGTCTGAGAGGGTATCTGGGGTATAGTGTACTAAAACACCTCCGTCCTTCCTAGTAACCGCCATCCAGATTTTAGTTGGGTTCAGTCCGTCAGTTTCAATGTCTAAGTAGATCAAAACTGAGTCTCCATGTCACTACCATTACCAGTAGGAGGCCCAACCTCCGACATACGGCCTGTGAACCTGTCGTACTTCAGAAAACAGGCAGCACCAGTAAGCCCGACGTAACGATTCTTCAGGATTCTTACCGTAGTGGTATTCCTTTTGTCCTCGTCTTCGTCCTGCTGGTTACGCTCCAAGCCTATAACCATGTCGGAAAGTTGAGCAATAGCTTGTGAACCCCGGAGTTCACTCAAGCTAATCCTACCTCCGTCCTCATGTGGTTTGCCTTGAGTTCTCTTTAAGTGAGAAACTAAAAACAAACCCACGCCTAGCTCCTGAACCAGTGATCTAAGTTTAGTCATTATCGCATCAATGGCTCTACGCTCATCGTCTGATTCCTGACTGCTGACTACTATGGACAAGTGGTCCAGTATGATCCATTTACAGTCCAGAGCCTTAGCCATGTATCGGATTCTGGAAAGTAGGTTATCTTCGGACGTAGAACCCCAATGATCGAACAGGTAGTAACGTCCCGTACCCAACGTCTTGTCCCAATACGGTTTAACCAACTCTTCATCAATGTCCTCCTCTAAATGTAATGGACAGTCCGCTTCTATGGACATAATGCCCAGAGCAGTCCTGCTTATGTCCTCCTCAAGAGCAATAACACCAATGTTGTCCGTGGTGTGGTTAAGAAGGTAATGCTCCATTTCCCTGACAATCTGAGACTTACCCATGCCGGAACCCGACGTTATAGTGACTAACTCATAAGGCCTGAAGCCCTTGGTGTAGTCATTGAGTCCATTCCAAGGATAAGGTATGGATTTGACTTTCATCTTACCTGTGATGGCTTCCCATGTGTCCGTCCCTGCTACAATCCCATCGGGTTGGTAACATTTTGAGTCCCACCATGTCTTAGTAAACTCCCTGATTTTATTCTGCTGGAGCATGTCCCCAGCGTCCTTCTCAGGTAGCTTACAGATCTTTAGCTTGTTAGGGCTAAAAATGTCCTTCACAGCGTCCACCGCAGTCTGTCCGGCCTTATCGTTGTCAAAACACAGCACTACCTTTTCGTAGTTCTCCAAGAACTCTAGCTGTTCCTTGACTTCCTTAACCGCACCACCTGCCCCGGATCTTAGGCTCACTACGTCCCATTTATTACTAAACATCTCAGATACGGCTAGACAATCTAACTCCCCTTCAGTGATGGTTATGTACTTTCCTGAGCCTCTACAAGTATCCTGTCCAAAGAATCCCACGTTTTCTGCGGACCCTGAGTAGGAAAAAGCCTTGTTTTTAACACTTTTTTTCTTATGGCCCTTGACTTCTCCAGAGTCAATATCTTTATAAGGATAAAAATGGTTGTCTATTGTGCCTGTGGCATCGTACTGGACTGTAACGCCAAACTTTCGACAAGTATCCTGAGATATTCTCCTGTCTGGAATGGCTGCAATAACACCCAGCTCATCAATAGTTAGTTTTTCGTTTTTCATATACCCCCACGCATTGTCCGACTCTTGTTCTATTTTGTTACGGAATGTTACAAAGTCGGTGCTAGGTTCATAGTGGCCACACCCTGCGGAGTAGCATTTGCCTGATCCGTTGCTATAACGGGCCAGAGCATCACTAGATCCGCAGGATGGACATGCCTCATGCTTCAGGAACTTAGAATCCTTCTTCAATTCCGTCTCCAGATTCCTCGCCTAGCTCCAAGACCCTAACCGCATTTAGATAGGTTGGTGTGGCATGGACTGGATGAGAATCCCCCAGTTTGTATTGAACCCTGACCAGTGAGCCCTTTGGAATTGCCCCCATGAACGGCTCGTCGTTAGCGTTAACAATCCTAACCGGGAATTTACTAGCAAACTTGCGTTGTGCTATTCCTTCGTAGTCCTTGACCTTAACACCTTCGTCGGACAGTTTGCTGGCCATGTCTTCCTCCAGAGACAAGGTTAACGTATAACGTCCTGTGTCCTGTCCTTGGTAGACTTCCGTTTGTTGTAGGTTTTGAAAAGCTACAGTTCCTTCTGCTAATGACATATGTGTTTCTCCTATATGTTGTCATTAAGTTAGTTACTATAGAATACTAAAGAATACTTATATAGTTAGTTAATTAGTTAATTAATTATAAAAAGTATCTTTAGTTTACTATAGTAATAGTATAGTGGATAAATGTTTCTAAAGTGTTTCAGAACAATGGAGATATAATGGAGATCATCATATAAACTCATCTATGTTAATTCTATCAGCATCATTAGGCAATTCAGTAACGTACTCAATCAGAGTCTCGTTACTGACTTTGTAACAAGTGTTACATAAGTCTATGAATTGGCCTGTTAGTTTGTCCTTACGGGTTAGCTCAGTCTCTTCCAGTAGTACATTGCAAGCTTTGCATCTCATGTTGTTATACTCCTATTTCCTGCTGTTTTTGGGTTATGTAGTTATCAATGTCCGCTTCGTCATCTAAACCTAAGCGTAAAGCTTCTTCGTAAAGGTTTTCTATAAACTGTTCTGTATACGGGTTACTCATGTTAGTGTATCTCCAGTCTGTTGTTGTCTAAGTCCATGTTGAATACTGAATCATATTCATTGTCTAGTTCCATTGCTGGCATATTGTTATAAACTGACTCCATTTGATCCCGGGCCAGCTTAACCATATCCACCATTCTGATGATGTTTAGATGAAAGTCTATTAGTTCCCTAGTCTTTCGTTGTCTTTCCGCGTAGTCTTCGCCTACGTCGTCAGTTACGTCCGCATCGTGGCTATATTCGTCACTCATCTATTTATCTCCTCGTCTTCTCTTTTGTACTCCATCATTTTACCTTCAGCAGCGAATAATAAAAGGTTTTTGCTATTGCCTTCTGTGTCTATTATTTCAATCTCTAAAGTATCCCAGTCCGAGCCTACCGCCTCGACTACTCGACGTTTAACAATTACGTCTTTAACGTCGTGTATCGATTCCCTACTAAATGTACTCATACTAATCAATCCTCGCTATTTTAGTTTCTTTTGTTTCAAGATCACGTATTGCTGTGACTCCATATTTGTAGACTATACACTCAAACCGATTACCTGTAAAGATAACCAATGGCTGTAAATGTTCTTCTTCTTTGAACTCTGATATGTATTCGCTGTTGTCTCCCAGTTTGCCTTTCCAAGCGTAAGTATGGAACCCACCAAAACCATAACAACAATCGAATTCCCTAGTAAAATCCTCTAGGTTATCGTATTCCAAGCGTAAACAATCGTTAAAGAATAACGGAATCAGTCCACAGGCCTGCATCAGGTTGTCTGTGTTTTGGTTTTTAAATTTCCTATTAGGATCAAAGTTAATCTGTCCTATGTATGGAATTTTGATTTTGGTTAGGCTGCTGTGTTGATAATTCATATCTATATTTCCTCGGTGTATTCGCAATTAGGACAATAATAC
>Ga0098059_1000908_pt1 | contig 15702 bp, 9 predicted proteins | sample 20_taG_FD_92580 | JGI IMG/M metagenome (GOLD analysis project Ga0098059, IMG submission 92580) | Marine viral communities from the Subarctic Pacific Ocean - 20_ETSP_OMZ_AT15318 metaG | ecosystem: Environmental > Aquatic > Marine > Oceanic | place: Subarctic Pacific Ocean | collected 2015-01-19
AACTCGTTGACATATTTGTCACGGTCGTCAATCAGAAGTCCTTGTTTTCCGTTCCAAACTCCGTAGGGCTTCTTGCTGTCAGCCAAGTTAACTTTTTCAACCGGGACACCCAATTCTCGCTCAACCCAAATCCGCTTGCCGACTTTGGAACCTTCAGCCATTGGAGCAGACAAAATCTCCAGCCCTGGAATATCTTTGATGTAATCCCAAAGTTCTTTGCCGCCACGCTCCCACTCAAGGTTTGCCCAAAGATCTACATCATCTTCCACAAGACGATACATAAAGTCTCTCGTCCGGTAGTTTCTTTTGAGGCTTCCCTCTTGATCGGAGCGGGCGATGTGCCACTTATCAATCTCAACATCCCAGCCGCCAATCTCTTTGGCTGCCGAACGGGCAAGCTTGTGGTCAGGATGATCTGGTTGATCTTTTAGTTCCTGAAAACGTTTATTCATATATTTTAGAACGCCGCCCTCAAAATTGACGAGGACGCCATCCATATCGCTAAAGACTTGGTACTTCATAGGAGCACCTCCCTTCAACACTATAATACCATATGTTTTTAGTAGGTCAAGTAATTTTTACTTGTTGCGCTTGCGCTTTTCTCTGTTGACTTGTGCGCCAGCAAAAGCCATCTTCTTTTCTTTGGAGATGCCAGGATTTTCTTTTTCAATCTCTTTGGCTATTTTCTCTTGTTTGTCATGGTCAGCGTCCGACCACTTCTTTTCGCTGCGATTTCCGGGCACATCCATTACTTCGTCGTACTCAAGGTAATGTTTGACGGCTCCAATATAATCAGCTATTTTTGTCATCTTGCTCTGAATCCAAGCAGGAAGTTCTTCTCCTTCTTCAATCATGTCGAAAATGTCAGCAGCATATTGCGCAGTTTTAAACATTTGGCGTTTCGCCATACTTCCTTCGTGATCATCGTTGTCATGACCAACTCCCATATCAATAGACTGCATATTTCCGCAACCCTCTCCCAAAGGATCATCTTGACCCATTTCTCCGTCAAGTGGGTCTTGGTTAAGTCCTGCTGTTTTACTTTTCTCAAACTGTTCTTTTGCTTTATTTAGAACATCTTGAGCATTTATATTGGTGTTGGCAAGATGAGACAAGATTCCAGAAATTTGTTGAATCGCTCGATCTCTTTGTTTGGCTTCCGTCTCTTCTGTGAGAGAGGATACTATTTCTTCAGTGATTATTTGCCGAAGGATGTCTTTAGTTAATTTCATACAATAAGTAGGGTGCTAATCTACTAAAACTATCTTTTCTGTTAGGAACCCTTTATTATCTTTATTTCTCAAAAGATATTCACCAGCCCTTGCAATTACCACGGCGTCGGCTCGGTCATCAGTTCCCTTTTTATAGTTCCTGCCGCCACGAGCCATTTCATATTTAAATGCTGCTTTTTCTTTTTCAATGACTGCTTCAATAACCATTTTTTTTCTTTTTGGTCCTTTAGTTCCTCTGGGGAAAGACAACCCATAAAGAGAGCGAGCACGGTTTACATTGAGATAGGTCGGCTCAAGTCCAAAGGTGTCATAACACATCCACGACACGATCCCGTTAAATTTAGCTAATTTCATAATTGTATCTGCCCTAGATCTCCCAGGTATAAACTTTTTTAGAGCCGTCTCAATGAAGACATGCTCTATGCCTTTATCTCTCAATTGCCAAAGTTCTGATCCTATAAGTTCTGCTTTTTCAAACAAACTATTTGCTTTGGAAATATCCCAATGATTACTTAGGGTAAGCACTCGATCTTCAACAAGAGCAACACCAACTATGGCGGTGGAAATATCTAAACCTAATATCATAAAGAGATTATATCAGAAATCCAGCTTTAGTTTAAATGTAAAAGAATCCTCTTCGGTGGTCAAAACAGGATTGGCTAATTTAGCTATTCCAATAAGATTTTTTTCGTCATCGTATAGTCCAATCTTGCTTATAAAAACTTGCTTTTTAAATTCATCCTCGTAACGACAATATTGACTTTGGACGGTGTTTACCAAGGACAGATCCTCTGGTTCAATATAAGTACCACTGGTCGAAGTAACTTTGTTTCTCCATGCTCCATTAGAAGAACTTAGCCATGTGGGGTTTTGAGAATTATTAAGCTGCCCAGGCTGAATCGTAGAAAACAAGGTCATAGTAGGAACTTCATTAGTGCCACGAAAAGACACAGAATATAAACTTGAACTAGGGGGCGTAGATGAACCTGTATATGCTCCAAAATACAGCCAAGATGGATTTATTAAAGTATGGTCAAACTTGTATACGTCCCAATTGTGAGTGTCAATTGGAACACTCGAAGTCAATAAAACAAACCCTTCGTTATAAAGAACCACCCCGACAGTAGATCCACTTGTATCTCCCATGGTGGATATGAGTTCTCCGTTTTGTCGCTCATCAAGAGCTTCATCCATCAAAGTTCCACTAAAGTAAAACTTCAAACTTACTGATCCTTTTTTAATTCCCGAATCATAAAAAATAGAAGGAATACTTATCATATTTACGTCGGCCGTCATATAACTTCCTGTATAATGATAGGCATTAGAAATATTCCTATAATAGTTCATAGTATTTTGAAGAGCTAGGAGTCTTTTTCTTTTGTTAAAGTAGGAATCGGTTGAGTCGGTCGTCGTCGAGGGCAGTGCAGCAGCCGGGATTAGTTGTCGTTGTAGGCTGGCTGTAGCTGGAAGGGTGCCTGTCAAAACAGCACCGGGCAGAGCTTCATTGAAAGCGGAAGTAGAGACGTTGTTAAACGTCCAAAAAGTCTCCCCCTTTATAAGATAGGGATAAATTGTTGCAAAACCTCGACCCGTTCGATCTACATTGGCTTCGTATAAACTTAAAGACCCAGACGGAACATCAGAACCCTCATATCTTCTGTTATTTATATAGGCGGAGCCGCTGAACATCATGACCTCATACTGAGGTCTTGTTTTCATGACGTTTATAAATTTATCTTCAGGACCAATTCTGTAGAGGTATGGCACAGCCTCCCTCCATTTTAATAATCTAGTCTTACTCTTAGAGTAAACTCATTTGAAGGTGTCTTCTTAAGAGGTTCGCTTAATTTGGCTACAGCCAAGAGTTCGTTGTTTGCCCCGTACATCCCAACAGTGGTAATATAAGATAATGGTTCATCTGTTGTTTGTTCCTTGACACGAATTTTACTAGCTGTTATATAAGTTGGATTACTACTATAATTAAAGTCATTAGCGTTGGCTCTACAGAAATAAACTGTAGAATTCAACTCAGTGGTGTTAGAGTAACTAACATTGTGTATTCGTGCCCTTAACCCATTACAGGATTCCGATATAGATGAGGAAACCAACGCATGTCGGATATCCTTACAGCCATTGTCCGGATTAGATCCAGTCTGCCAAGCAATCTCTCCAGCCATGGCGGCACTATCAGCTATAGCATTGGATACAAGTCCTCCACTTGCGGCGACAGTAAATAGGGAACTGGTTAGAACCACAATACCTGCTTGGTAATAAATGTACCCACAAGGAACTTTGTCTACTGCTAATGCATTGCCTTTTGCTCCGCCAGCAGACGAACTCGCTACCAAAACATTATATTCTCCAGCAGGAGAATCAACTCGATAGTTGTTAGTTCCACTTACATCTTGAATGTATACAAGTGTGTTTTTTGTTCCAACAACACTAACTCCTGTTTTTCCTGAGTCTATGCCGCCTGACGGCTGGACACTTACAAGCATAGAGAACGTGCCTTTTTGTATTTCATCTTTACCTAACAGGCGGGCATAGTTGATAAAAATAGCATCGTTCAATTGCGTTTCTGGGGCGGAACCCGAGAACGGTTTAATGCTCCCCGTGGCATCGTAGCCAACCAAGACTTGCGCCATTTGATTGTACATGTTTATTTTTTGTTCCATCTGTACTGCTGCGCCGGCTGTGGCTCTGACAGCAGAAGAAGAAAGCGACTGAGCGGCAGTACTATACCCCACGGTCAGATCAAAAATATGATTAGCGGAAGAACTCAAATAAGGATAATCAAAACATGACTGGAACATTCCATGGGCATAGTTTTTAATATTGCTTCCATTTGGGAATCTGCCGCCGGAAAAATCAACGTATGTTCCCGAGGTGATACTTCCTGTGATCGGAATAGATTCGTGAAGTTTATTGCGGGTGGATTGAATATCTCCATTGCCAAGTGTTTTAAATGATGTAGCCATAATATTTCCTTATGTGTATGTCTTGATCAGTTTAATCGGGATGTCCACTCTGTATCCCGTTGTATATCCTGTCACTCTAATAACCGTGTTTATAAATTTGTAATTCTTACTGGCTGCGCCGGCCCCAGCGTAAGCCCGGCTTTCAGTACTTCCCAGCAAATTGAATAAGTATGCGCTTGTTTGAGTATTTAATGATGCCCCGATGCGGAATCCGAAGCGAGTACCGTATCTCCCAGAGGAATCGCCTGCGGTCGATTGACCCAAAACACTATTTGTATCGCCATTTCCATTAATGATAGAAAAACCATTCATTGTGGTTCCTACAGAGTCTCTAGGTGCAAAATACCGGGTGTTTGGACCAGTAGTATTTCTTGCGAAAAAATAGCTTGCTACATTATCATCATCTATATAAGAGGGCAATGCTTTTGCAGCTTGTAAATTTTCTCCCAACGGTGGGTAGAGGTCAAACAATCGATTATCTAACTCTACGATAAATGCGGTCTCTTTCCGAGCGTCGCCATCAGCTAAAAACCCAACGCTCAATTCTGTTGTGCTCAATCCTTGATCAAATATAACTGGTCGGGATCTAAAGGCGTCTTGGGTGGTTATGGAATCTCCCTTAATGAATCCGGCAGCGGTTCCCGCCACATAGGCGTCTTCAGTGAAGAGAGCACTAGTAGTATTATCTGCCGTCATCAAATAACCACCTCGGGGATATCCGGCTGACGTAGCGGTAGGAAACATGATGTCATTAAGTAAAACAACCGGCAGATACAATAAATCATTTTGAACATAAGAAATTAATTTAGACTTCAGAATAGAGGTATTGTTTGTAAAAGCTTCTAAAATTGGAAGCTGCAATATATTAAGGTCATAATAAGCTGATCCGCTAGGGTGAATGCCCTCAATGCTGTTGGAGTTTCTATAAAGAGAATAGTCAACTTCGTCGTCACCGAGTGAAAATTTGACTATTTTAAAACTTCCGTCTCCACGAGCCAGCCGCTTTCTTCCTGTGTCGGTCAAGACCGCATCAAGTATAATGTCTCCACTGTTGTCTAAAAACGCCATATTATTTTCCTCTTATTATCCTTGTGTTTGACCATCGGGTCTAGCTCTTAATAAATAGTCTCTGTTAAATGTTTTTAAATATTTTAATGTCATTCAACGTCTTCTATTTTTTTGGTTTCTTTAAATATAAGCTTGAAATCTAGTTTTCTTCCTGTATCTTTTGACGTTAGACGGACTAAGAAATGATTATTTCTAACGTCTTTGGAACTATCTGTAACAAATCCTTTTCGACCCGTGGTCATTCCGTTTGGACCCTCTTCGAAATGAACCATTGTCTGAATATCTGCTGCTTCAACTTGTAAAAAACGAGCAAAACTTTTATTTAAAGTTCGTGAAGGTTCTGGAGCACCGTCAAAGAGCGTTATAGAAGGCATATATATCCCACTATTATATACTAGTTCTACTTCGTAAATAGCTGAAGGATTAGAGTAATTGCCATGAACATCAAGTGATCTAGCGACATAATAATAAACCTGATTGGGGATTAGATTGTCGCAAAAATCAAACGTTTCAGAACGGTTATTTTCTGGAATGTCTGAATTCTCAGAAACGTCTAAAACTTTGTAGGGCTGGTTTCCGAAATTACTATATACAGACTCTCGATTAACTGGAATCTCGGTAGTTCTAAAAAATTCTATAGTTTTTATTTCTGCTGAACCCTCTGTCTCGAATTCAAGATCGGGACTTTGTAGTTGAAAATATTCAAACTTATTTTGATATTTGCCCAGTTCATTACGAGCAATTATCTCTGATTCAGCTAAACCGATAAAAGGAACCGCATCTTTCCTCAATAGTGCTCCTTGTCCTGCTTGAGCCATGATTAGTAGTTGTTCAGGGTTGTTCGCATAAGGATGAATTTGTAATTCAGGAGGCATAGGCGGTCTATCTAATATTTTTACATCCTGAAATGATGTTCCAGCTATAAGATAAGGGGTTGTGTTGTTTTTTCGATGACCATTGTGGTAAAGGCTAGAGTACACCGGATATTCCACTATTTTCACATAGGGAAATTGCTGGACATTAAGATGGAGATAAGGGCTTTGCCGTCCCGAATAAGAGCGGCCCGCACCAGGTTCTTCTCCTACAATTATGGCTTCAACGTTTTCTATGCCACCATCTACATCCGCTCTTAATGTGCGGCACCGCAACATGGAACCATACACTATTGCTACGGCGTGAACTTCATATTGATATTCTTTATTGTACTTCACTTGAGTGTCTACAAACCTAATCACGCTTTCTTTTGATGTGTTAGGAAAATAAAAAGTTTGCAGTAATTTATTTTCTCGGAGACCAGAGGGCTGTACGATGCGAGTAGATTTTTTAATCAATTTATAGGCGATGGTCTCATTCGTACAAGGAACATGCTCAATGGCATCCCTGTATGTTTCTATATGTTCTTCGCTCAAAGTTGTTATTAAGTTTCTAAGTGTTTGTATAGATAATCTGTCTCTCAATGAAAGACAACGGCGAGGAAGCCTTTCATTCTCATCAGTGCCGTCACCGATTGGAACTCCCTCAATATTTTCTACCATGCCATTAATCCACCCCTCAACCGAATAAGTCGATAATGACGCACGATTGGTCGTAATCTCTTCTGGACTAAGGAGGTATCTGGTTCGGAGGTCATATGCCTCGTTATACATAGTAGAGAGTTGATCCTCGTTCGTACCGGCATTCTCCCTGGTCGTATAAGCATCGGAGATCATCTCAAATACTTGAGTTGTTACTTCTCCAGTTATTATACCGTTCAAAGCGGCGCTACTAATACCTAAATTTTCTATAAGCTTGGTTGCTCTCCCTGTTGGAAGAGTTGGGAAAATTGTTTCTATATACATTGGAAATTGAGTTTTTTTATAATTTAGCTGGTCGTAAATACTCATCTCGGATGCAGGTGTGTACATGTTATAATAATCTTGGGCCAAATCACTCAGCATGTTTGTATCTAAAACAATGGCAGAGCTTTTTACCACCTGCCCATATTCATTAAGCCAATTAGGAAATTCTCTTGAAGCCTGATCCGTTAAACGTCTCCAACCCCGACCGCCCCTAATTACTGGTAATGTCCCTTGCATCAGTTCGTTCATTGTAATTAAGCGATCATATCCGTCTCTTACTTCATTCAGTTGGTTTTCCCGCCTTGTGTTTTGCCAGCCCAATGAAGCTGGACCGGGGTTTTGGTTTTGTGCGGATATTAGCGAATAAATATACATATTGGGCAAGACAGCCTCGGGCACATCTCGGTTGGCAATTCCCTCTTCGTACTCTTTAACATAGTAATTATACTCAGGATTTTGTGATGAATACTGTTCATCCATATTTTCGATTACACCCTCAGACCGATCAAGCTCAAAATAAGTAAAGTTGTCTCGCACATAATAAGACTGAGTAGAAAAATCACAGTAATAATAATCTTCAAATACATGCTCTTGAAAATATGGTAAGACTGGTGTTATGTTGTGAAACCCGCCGCCCCTTGAGGTGGCTATAATAAGCAACTCCAGCAAGACCCCTGGCGTAATTAACGCTCTTTCTGTCTCGGTCCCGTTAAGAGAGAGCGAGCGGGCAAAAGCATATATATCAGCGACACTTCGAATGTTTATATACTTCGTAATAGTGATAAGAGGAGGCACCGGGTCGGTCAAGTCTGCCATCCTTAATCCCATTTTTTTATCATTGAGGTTGTGTTGAGAAAGTAAAAGATCATCGCCCTGTGGTGTAGTTCCGGCAATATCTGGACTTTCTGGCAATGCCTCTGGCATTCTTTTGTTGACCGGGGCTGCATAGTCAACATCTGGGGGTTCACCACCTACAGGCATTAAAGCAAAATTACTTCTCCAGGTTCTTTGGTGAACCTCAATATTTTGAGGATATCCCGACATGGGTCCTGGGACGCCGGGTGTAAGCGGGTTTATTTTTCCTGAGAGGTTTACTAAATAAGCCGACATTGTTTCCATCAGTTCAAAATCAATTATCGGAGCCAAAACAACATCTATACTCGTTTGTTGTCTATCTTGTGCATAGCTTGCGACAACTCTATCAAAAACCTCCCGTGCAATCGTAGGTCCAGCGTTGGTTTTAGATACAAAATTCCGAAGTTTTTCTTTAAAAATTGTCCCTTCTTGGTGGGTGGCACCGTAGATGTGCTGTCCCTCTTCATAAAGTCGCACAAGACTATCACTAGCAAGGCGAGGTGTTCTACGAAATTCAGTCTCAAAACCTGCCAGGTTCCAATGAACATAAATAGAGTTGGGAGCCGTGAACGATTCCTCTACAGCATAGTCATGTCCATTACTGTCTCTCAGTATAATTGAAGAATGTTCCGGATAATGAATCTGATCGGTCGGCGATTGATCTGAAAAATCCGAATATAACTGCATTACGGGATCATAAATATCCTGAACAAGATTTGTTCTTTTTCTTCGTGCTTTTATTGTTCTAGTTGGCATTTATGGGCTCCTACTGTAACTTAATTAGTATCCACTACCACCGCCGCCGCCAGGAAAAGTGGTGTTTCGAGACATCAGACGACCAACAGCAACCTGAGTGTTGTTGGGTATTACTGGTGATACACTAGACATAGACATAAGATCAGTTGCCAGTTGGGGGTTGAAATTAATATTTTGCATCCTGGATGGATCGATGCCTGACGGATTAGTAAGAGGATTAGTAGGCGTGGCTCCCTCAGGAGCTTGAGCCGGAGGAGGGGTGTTTCTCGGTGTAAAATCAAAGTCTTGAATTGCTGGATTTTCTCTTTCTTGCTGCGGGGGCATATACCCAATCCCTGTTAAGTCAGGAAGAGTCATGAGGTCCGTTATATTGTCGGGTAAGTTAATCAAAATGTCCGACGGAATGTCTATTTCCCCCTGATATATGTGCTGGGGTGCCTTTTCGACACCCTTGAAAAATTGCATAGGTTGATTTTTCGACAAGACAAAATATTGATCATAAATTGGGAGATCGAACACCTGAGAGAGGGACTTTTCAAATCCCGCATCAGAATATCCTACTATATTTCCTAGTTTGTCGTGTATGGGGCTGTCCTGTACATAAGGACGAACCCGACAAAGGAAGTTAAAATCACTATTATAAATTTCTACCAATTTATCAAAAGTCAATTTTCTCCAGACAGGCATTTTGAGCTTTTTACCGTAACACTTAAAGTGAAAAGGATCCGGCGGAGTGAAATCCATATTTCCTCCTATACCCTCCAAAGAAACATTTACGCCCGAAAGATCCAAATCGGGAAAGACGACCGTTGACTCTGGTGGCGGATTAAACTCTGGGGTTGATATATCAGCACCAGGCATTCTACCCAAAGAAGATCCGCCCTGATCCACAAAGGCGTTAGAGACCGACTCTAGCACCCCAGGGGACACTACTACCCCTGGCATACTGCTTTCTTCGTAATTTCCAAGAATTCTAGATGCTTGATTTTGTTCGTTAGTATCGATCGGAGTATCTACTTCAAATTGACTTGTGTCGGACTGGTTCGCCGGTTCTGCCCCTTGTGGGTCAGCGGGGTAAGGAGGGGAATTCTCATCAAGAGGCGGGTCCAAATAAAGAGAACCCTCAAAAGAACCAACTCTCTCAAAACCATCCAAATATTCTACACAACCTATTTGTTTGTAATTCATCCAGAAGGCTGCTAATTTTGCATAAATCTTCATCGGGTCTTCAGTTTGAGAAAAGCTAGGAAACTGGAGCGGTAAGGCCGAACTAACGTCCAATTCTTCACCTTTTGGGTCTTGATCTAGCAACATTGTTCGTTTGGCGTCAAACCCATTTTCCCCTAAATCTTCCATATTATTTTTTCTAAGGCTGAAAATTAACATAGATTTTATTTGATTGGGAAAACTTCTAAAATTGCCCTCTATCTGGTTTGCGATACGAAATTCAGATGTCGCAGGAATTAAATTTTTAGCCTGGTTTTTTAATGAATTAAATAATAAATCCATATATGTTTCTGTTTCGTCTTCTGTGTCTATACGAAGTTCAGGATCTAGTTCTAGTTCCCCTAAAATGCCCATCGTTAGTTTTATCGGGGGCTCGACATTAGGTGGTGCAGGGAAATCAAGTTTTTCTAGAGTTACATCAGTTCCCTCAGATATACCTCTAGCTGCCTCTACCAAATCAGCAGACGAACTAAGTGACCAATTTCGAGGAAATGTAGACCTATCGTTGAGAGCCCCTTGGATAAGTCGTATGGCATCAGGTCCTATTTCTGTCGGCGGAGCAACTCCGGGCCACGTAGAATAAATGCTCGTATTTCCTAATGCTTCCGTATCAATTACAAAGTTTCTGTGTATCTGCGGTACGGAAAAATACTGTTGATGTGATTCGTCTATAGTACAGCCATGGTGTACCTCAAGACTATCAACAAGCCCATTAAAAAGCTTTCTGTTTTGGGTGTCTAAATTCGTTCCTCTGTTTTGCACCTTCATATAAGGCTTGTTCAAATATTGACTGCCATATTTTATTTTAACTAATCCTGACAACAGATCAGCATAATCATCTATGTCGTATTTACTAATCTCATTTTGTTGTGTCGAATAAGAGGGCTGAACAACAGCATCCACCAGAGATCCGGGTGCCCTAATCAAAAAAGGAGTAAAATATTGGACTGCTGGATCTGAGAAAGTTCCTTGTGTCCAATTCGGGAGATCTCCTTTTTTTGTAAAATATTTGTTAAACTCCATATTTGAACGCAAAGCATAAGCCCTAGGATTTATAAATCTTAGCCCGTACATATCCTCGCCGCCGGTCCCTTCGATGTAAGCGTAGCCCTGACCATGTTCTCGTCCATATTCATATATGTCTTTAAAGTAATAATTCAATTGTATTAAGGGCATTTTTCGCTCACAGGTTCCTCGTCTTTCTAAAACATCTTTATTAGAAATGTTTTCACTCCCGGAATTATCAAGAAACTCCGAGGAGGATATTTGTTCTAATTCATATGCCAAGAACTCTATAGCACGGTTGATTATTTCGAGGTTACTGATGGGTATGAGTCCATTTTGTCCTGTTCCTTTTACTAAAGCCATTAATGTTTCGAGGCAACTTTCTTTCTTTATTTTAAATTTTAAAAGACAGGCGTCGTAAACTTGTACAGCCTTTTGGACCATATTATAGACAGTCCCCTTGATGCGCCCCCTATCATCTACAAAATTAATCTGCGTTAGTGGTTTCTGTAAAGAGTGAGTATTATAATTATATAAACCAATCCCAGATCCTGCATTATCAGGGTCGCCAGGAGGAGAATTTACAATAAAGTCAATAACTGTCTTAACAATTTGTTCTTGGTGGCGCAATTCCTGCGCTTTGTTTCTAAGATAGAACGCAGCCGGATCGGCAATCGTCAACTCAACACCATATTGATACCTAGCAACTATTTGTGCGCTATATTCGTGGGCATAATTGTCAGTCCCGTGGTAAAAATGAACACCACTTTTGGCATGTCCCGATGAATACTTAGAATAAGCCCTTTCATCGTCTTCACAGGATACACCTCCAGATATATCAATCTTTATACGAACCGGGGTGGACACAAATTTTTCTGGAAACTGGTGAGTTGGGGGCGTTTGTTTTTCTCTAGCTGTGGTGCCTAAGTTATTAACATCAATGCTCCCCTCAAAATCTATATTTCTTTTTTTCATCTTTAGACTAATAATCTCTGATATTGCATTAAATTTATTAGTCATAAGAGAGTTTTGAGCGGTAAATCCCCCGAATAATTCATCAGCTATGTCGTCATCGTAATACAGCCCAGAAAACCTGCTCCTAGAGATCATAAAAGACTGAAGATCAAAAAAGAAACCATAACGAGCGTCTTCGGCTGCTGTGTATCCTTTGGTAATCCAAAAGTCAGAAAAGAAATTCTCACCATTAACAATATCCTCAATAGATGTTTTTGTGTTTCGCAACAAAGATCCATCGAGTGAAACCCTTAAAGATTTAGGGTCATATATAATACGATCGAGATTTAAATTATCTCCGTCATTATAACTGACAACCCCTCTAAGGTCTTGAAAAAGTGCAACATCTGGTGTCTCTATTTTTCTCATTACACCATACCCCAGTTTGAAATTGCAGTAGGACTCACCGGGTTCGCCTCAACCACAACCCCGTCCTCTACCGTTAGAATTTCGCCCTCTTGTACTGACCGGACAACTCCCAATAATGGTTCGAAAATAGTTTTCTCCCCTATGACAGTAGCGGTTGATATATTCCCCATACCGTGAATTATTACAGGAACATTTACGCTTCTATCCCCCACATCTACTCCTTCTAATCCTTGGACATATGAAGCGTAGTCAAAATATACAAAAGCGTACACACTTAAGTGATTTGAGACCTTTTCTATTTGAAATGTTGTTCCCATGTGGACGGTAGCAGGATCAAGATTAACTTTTCGATATACAAAAGTTTGTTCACTTCTTCTATCTGAGGTTTTTACCTCTTCGATGTTTTGAGGGCTTAGTCGCCCAGATTCTAAGGGCGGGAGCATATCAACCACTGGTCGGTCATATACCACAATATGCTTAAGGTCATTGTCGTAGAATCGGCAATCGTCATTCGGAGCGGCATGAGGCAGGTCGTCGTGAGAATTGTTAAAAGGCATATGTTTTCCCATATATAGATTTCTGAGTTTTTGCCCTGGGTTAATGCCGAGTCTCGGAAGACCATCATCGTTCATAAGTCGATCGCCGTTGGTTTCCAAAGTTTCATTTAAATTTTGTATGTAATTTTCCGGAGACATATTAATTGCAGCCCCAATCAATGTATTATATTCATTAAACCGTTGAGATATAAAGTCTAAAGCCGAAGCTAAACTGTGTACATTAGATCCAAGACCCGTAGGGAGATCGTTACGGGTACAAGCAATTAAACGAAAACGAAAATGTTGAAAATTTTCTGGTTGTTCCATCCACGACAAAGCGTCTCTGCCGGTAATAGACTCCTCTAGAGACAAATTAACCGATAGTGTGTAATTTTCTGCGTTAATTGGAGAATTATCCGGAACTAGAAAAATAGAATTAATTCGTGTTGATGGCGCAAAATCCGAAACGGAAATGGCACAGATATTATCACTCATCCCTACCTCCTTTAGGTTCTGTCCCACCCAGCGGGTGTTTGCGGCCTGTCTTGGCATATTTGGGCAGGATCATCCGGTCGCCCAGAAGCATATGCCACAGTTGAACGAATTGGGGGAGCCTCCTGTATTTCACCATCTACTCGAACATTTAAATAATATTCTACATAAGTCTCGTCAAGACGAGGAAATTCTTGCTCTACAAAGTCTTCAGAAAGACCTAGAGAAGTTGCCGGATCAATGAATATTGAAGGATCTTGCGACTGAGCCATTAACATTCCTGAATCCGGAGAATATCTATTAATGAAATTCAATCTCTCAAGACGATCGGGCTCTTTTTCCGGATTTGGAATTCTAAAAACTTCAATATCATAGTTTGCATTACCCTTGAAGATAGTGTTCATCTCTAGAATATCCAAAATAAAAGTGTCGTTTTTAACCAATATCGGAAGTGGCGGGGCTTGATCCCCGGCATCCTCGTCTATAAATTCCTCATATTCAATTTCAAGACCCGAGGTTAAAGTTGGAATAGCTGAGTTTGCTTTAAATTCAAGTAATTTATTTTCCGCAGACCCAGAAAAGCCACAACTACTACCTACAGAAGCTATATTCCAAGCAGGGGCGTTATCGGACCAAGGACTATTGTTTCCTAGGGGTCTTAAAAATTTTACATTTGCAACCGTTGCAGCATCTACTGTTTGTTCTTCTAGTGGGTTTTTTAATCCAGTATTTCCTATTGTCGAAATTCTTTCCGTATTTTTTATTCTTTGTACAATTTCATTTTGAATTTCAACAACTCCGCCACAAATCCCATCGTACATAATATCATCATCAAAAAAAGAATAAAATTTAGGATCGAATGAACCTTGAGAAAAAAGAGTTTTTCCTCTTGGGGTTAATTCAATCTGAATTACTTCTTCTTTTTTATTAATAAACTTTGTCATATATTATGTAGCCTTTATCTAGAAATTAATGACGACATTATCCCAGATCCCGCCAAACTTTGTGCAGAAACTGCCGGCTGTTGAATAATTGAAGGCATAACAGTCAACCCGGTCAGTCCTGCCATAATGCCTGTTCTGCCTGAGTCATATGTAAATATAGGCATCTCTTTGCTAAGTTCGGGCCTAAACCCAACGGTTGTAGATAATTTTCCTAATTCTATTAGTGAAAAATAGTCATAAGGCCAATTATAAGATTTGGAGTGTTTAAATTCATAAACTGCTTTTGCCCAGGAATTTTTTCTTCTGCGTAAAGCGTCCATTTGATCATGTGTCCACCCTTGAGTATTGACAGTTCCAAAGATTTTTTCGAACTCAAATGCCGACTCTCCATTTAATTCCTCCATAATGAATTGAAGATAATTACACGGTCCTCGTTGTTTTACCTTGAATACAATCCACTTAATAGTGGGCTGCATTCCGTTAAATATTCCTGGTGGAGGAACATCCAACAGGTCTACCCTCGCATGTCCTTGGTTGGGGAATCCTGCCTCTATTTGAGCTTTCAATAATTCTGGGAATTGGGGAACAGGCTCGTCGTCATTTCGAGAATTAGGCATATAATGATCTATAGAGGTCATTTGTAGTTCCATTTTACCCCCTACATCTGGCAGTATACCCTGCCAAATGTCTGCTAAATCTTGACGGCTTAATTTAGTTTCATGCTCTAAAAGATAAACAACCGGAACTCGACTTTGTGTAATTTGCGATAAATCGTCAGACTCTAACATCTCATTATAATCATCTGATTGAGGATCAGTGGGATCAGCAAATGGATTAATATAGGAAGGCGTGTTAGGATAATTTGGAGGAACTAAATCTAAAAGCCTATCCGCTAGTTGTGGAGGTAAAGAGTATTTTGAAAACGATCTTCTAAATTCTTTAATCTTGGGTCCAAGTAAGTTTGGGTCCCCAGTTAATGTCATGGCAATTGCTTGTTCTTGTCCCGGCTTTCCACCAATATAGAAAGGAATAGCTACAATCGCTTCTGAGAGTGATTTTTCTTCATTTTTTCCTAACTCTCCTAGACGTTTAGCTTTGTCTGGTTCCCAAGCAGTCACACCACCACTGGATTTCATCACTTCCTCATTTGAAAAACCGACCAAAGAAGCAAGTGATTTAATGCCGTTGGCTATTTTATCTACTGGGATCCAAGACGGGGCTTTTCTTACTAATCTTCGTGTTCCTGAATTAGTTCCATCACTAGCCCCACTAAATGCAGTAGGAGTAATAGCTGCCGATGTGGCTGTTCCTGTAATTGTTTTAGTATTCATACCAGTGCCAAGAACATCGGCGGTTAAATTAACTTGATTGGCTGTTGTGCCATCCAC
>Ga0098059_1000910_pt1 | contig 15670 bp, 21 predicted proteins | sample 20_taG_FD_92580 | JGI IMG/M metagenome (GOLD analysis project Ga0098059, IMG submission 92580) | Marine viral communities from the Subarctic Pacific Ocean - 20_ETSP_OMZ_AT15318 metaG | ecosystem: Environmental > Aquatic > Marine > Oceanic | place: Subarctic Pacific Ocean | collected 2015-01-19
AGTTATTTACAAACTTAGTGTAGGATATGAAAATATGCCAACAGGTGTAGCAGATTATCAATACAGCCTAGCAGATGTTTATACACCTGACTTTCAAGCAGTACCATACGAAAAATTCACAAGTACAACAACTGATATAGACAGATCAGCAATATGTGATAACAATCAATTCCCATATACACACAAAGCACAATTCGGGTGTGAAGTATTGTATGATGGAAAAACAGCAGAACAAATCAAAGCAGAGAATGAACTACGATTTGGAACTGATGGAAAGATTGGCTATCAAAGTGAATCATTAGACAGATACCATGCTTTCATGGAACAATATGGTAACAAGTACGCAACTGTTGAAGACAAGGCAAACGCTGAGAAGTTAGCAGAGCCAATAGCACAAGAAATGATTGAAAGTAATCCTTTCGTGCAACACGACAAAAATAGGGAATAACCCTTTTTTTCTTTTTATTTATATACAAGTAATACCATAATAATACTAATGGCTAAGAAAAAGTTAGCATCAAACGACTATTGGGCTCAACACATAATTCGTGCTCAACAAGGTGGCAAAGACTATATCTTTGCACTTGTCAGAAGAAAATACTCTGATGATGATATAGAACCTGTAGGCCCAGGGGAATACTTGGGATTGGATCAAAAGAAAAGTTATCCTAAGATAACAGACAATGACCCTGACAGTGAAACATTTGGTAAAAGAATAGACAATCCAAATGCAGAACCTACTGGAGTAAAAATCATCTATAAAGACGAGTTTACACCAGAAAACATTAAAAAATACAAAACAATGGTAGGTATTAATGATTTTGGTGAAACAGCATATCTTTATAAATTCAAACAGATTACAATACAAGCTGACAAAGTCAATGAGTTTTGGTCTACCACACAGGATGATGCATACAACAAATACATATTAAAAGAACAGGTGATAACTATTGAAGAGAATAAGTCTGACACTAGACGAAGAGTCTCTAAAAAAGCTGGATAAATGGGTTAAAGACTTTGAACTAGATTTCCGAGGAAATCGTTCAGGGTATATAAACTCATTAATTCAGAAACATACACCAGAAACGCCTGAATAAGGCTAAAACCTTTTTATTTCTTATCAACAGTTAATAAGTATGGCAGTAGCTACAGCAGCATCCATTCAGGCTCATTTAATAGGTGCTACATATCCTGAAGGCACATTAGATGCAAACAATATCTTCGATTATGCTCAATATACCACCAGAAGACGATACCCATCTTGTGAGGTTATAACCACTCAGCCTGAAAGTACGGTAGAGACCAAAAGGTCTACAGATACGACTGTTGGGTTTGAGATTAACTATTATGATAAAAATTTGGGCCTTAGAACAGATGACGTAAGCACACAAAGAGAGGTAGAGAATGTCATCAGGGCTAGAATGGAAACGATGGTGTTACAAGACTATAAGGTCGTATTTGAGTCAAAGTCATGGAGCAGACAGTCAGTACAGAGAGATGGTGGACATCCAGCATACTTAATATCAACATTAAAGATTACAGTAAAACAGGTAAACGTAACAGAAATGCCAGTAGACGGTGTTTTGAAATTTGTCAAAGTAGGAAGTACAGTAGACAATACTCCTAGTGCAGATTATACATATACTAATGTATTTGACGTTGACTTGCAATCTGGATATAGAGATATTGAGGAAGGATATACAGGAAGCAATATACCAAGACATTTTGCAGGCCACATACAAGGCAGATTTATCTGTAATATCATGGTCAAGAACGCAGATCTTGGTTCAACAGGAGACAAGCTAAACAAGATGCCATTATTAAAAACTAATGGAGAAAAACCTGAGATTAAATTTGTTTATACCAATAAAACAGCAGACGAGGTAGCAATTACAAACACATTCACAGCAGAGCCAGAATCAGTACAAATGCTATATAAAACGACTGATGCTGTGGTATTCAGGCTTATCGCTAAGTTAATATCTGATAATATTATAACATAATCATAGAAAGGCTAGATCCTAATTGAGAGATTAGGCGAGGTGTGTTACTTTGTATAACCTTCATTGATGCCTTTCTGTAATCTTTTTATATCAATAACGCACTTTATATATCATGGGTAATTTTGATACTGGCAAGGAAGTCAACTCCAAGAAATTTCAAGTGTTTATTGGCAGTACGTCTAATGAATGGAAGTTAGTACAAAATGCAAGAGTTACAGTATCACATCCTATTTTCAGAGAGCCAACTACCAGTGGTGGAGTGGTTACTTTTACAGGTGCTCCAGATAACAGCATATCAGGCACATTACTATTTACTTATGACGAATGGACAACTGCAAACTCATCAGGTGTTACAAACGTAGCAGGACTAAAAGCATTACTTACTCCAGATGCATCAGGAGAAGTTTTACCTAAAACATGGTTGATTAAATTCACATCTATGGATGCATCAGCAAGCAATACAACATTAACTTTTGCTAATTGTAAATTAACAGTGGCAGACATTTCCAAGTCAGTTGAGGGAGCTGTCAAGGTTGATATATCCGTAGTTTGCCCAAGTGATCCAAGTTAGTGGTGAAATTGAATGAGTTTAGACTTAACCAAGCAAAGGTTACAATCTGCTAAATATAGGATTGATACCCACATAGACCAAAACATAGTGTTATGGGCCACAGAAACCGTATTATTGCCAGGTCAGAATGACATAGCAAATAACATATCACAGAGAGCAGCCGATGCATTGTCATTGGAAAAATCAGGATATATGAAAGTAGACTTGGTATGGGATTTTAGAAACGAAGAGGGTGCACCTATACACTTCTTCTTGGAATATGGTACAAGGCCACACGAAATAAGAGCAAAGGGTAGAGAGCATGGTGGAGCTGATGCTTTGCATTGGACAGACACAACAAGTGGAGAAAGCAGATATGCCAAAGTAGTACAGCACCCTGGAACACAGTCCAGAGAACTTATAGCTCAGATCAAGGAAGAAAGAACACCTGATCTAAGACAAAGAATAATAGATGAGACACAAAAATTTATGGAGATTAATTCAATATGAGTTCAGACAGTGGTGAAGCACTTCACATTCCAATAGAAATTAAGACAGAGGATTTAGAAGAGATACGAGAACTGTTAAATCAGTTAGATAACGCACAGGGAGACATTAGGTCAATCACTCCAAGAAGAGGTAGGGGTACAGGAGACATGTCTAGCAGAAGTGCATTTGCAAGTCCAGACGAAATAGGAAGTGGAATATTTGGTGGAATGACAGGAGAAGCATTACCGTCAAAAGGCAGAGACAGATCATCCAAATCTCCATTCCAAAGAGAGAACGAGTTTTCCAAATTAAGAGACAGAGTTGACCAACAGGAGCAAAGAATTACTGCTGGTCAACAAGTACAGCAAGGTTTAGGTACTTTAACTCAAGGACTTGATTATGCAAGAATTTTAGGCCCTGATGCAAATCAATTACCAAAAAATCTAATCGAAAAATTTGGTAATTTTGCTGGTGGAGCAGTTATACCATTAGCAATTATATCAACAATAACTGGAATAGTTCAACAATTTCTTGATTTCGCTTTTTCCCCTGGTGGGCCATTTGATGTTAGATTCAAACGTGTATTAAAAACAGAAATGGCCAGTACAATGAGTAGAGAAGAAAAAGCACAAATAGCACAAGGTATAAAGATAGTTAGGATGACAAGTTATGCTGGTTACAGAGGTGTAGCATCTTCAGTAAATGGAGAGGGTGCAAAAAGTGGTATTCCAGTATATGACATAAATTTAGAGTTAGGAGCTAAAGGACAATGAGCAGTAAGATATGGCGTGATTCTAATTCTGTGCCATCTAGCAATATAATTCACTTTAACGGTGGAACTTTACCTGATGCTACAGGAAACATAGCACAATCTGACATAACACTTACTTCAGCAGTATCTATCAATACCAAACCAAAAGGTAAATTAGACGAATTACAAGATACAGGATTTTCATCATTAACATTTGCCATAACAGGATTCATAACAAACGCTTCAACTTCAACAATTCCAGCATTAGTAAAGATATGGATGTTAGAAGACAAGACTACTGCTTCATATCCTTTTGGAAGATTCGGTATAGTATTAGAGGATTTTCCATCATACAACATACATCCAAATACAAACAGAGGATGTATGGTTACGGATTGGACTTGGGTAAGAGAGGGTCAAACCAAAAACAAAGCTGGATTTGTCGCAACAGTAAAATTCAATTCCAATGCAACAGGACTTAACTCAGGTGGGTCTTTTGTATGGACAGGAGCATAATAAATGGGCTCTAGATGGAGTTATGTTGTTGACCATTATGATAAATCAAATTCATGGGCTCAACAAAATTTAGGAAGCAATAACGGTGGAGCAGTTGAATCATTACCATTGTTTACAGATGTAAGTGGTGGAGAAATAAATACTGCAATAATTGAAATAACTGCAAACAAAGGACATTATATAAGACCAGCCAGATCGGGAGAATCTGGATTTCCTACAAAAATAGACCATAATGACAGAATAAGAATCACAATGGCAGACGGTGTAACAGTAGGGGGATATAACCAGGTATTTGAGGTTGTAAAAAAAATACCAATTAAAACTAAAGACGGTGGAACTAAACTAAGAATAGAATGTCAGGGAATAGAAAGACATTTACAAAAAGTACAATATATCAAACGATTTATTTTTTCAACACCTAAACAAGCATTAATTGATTTAGTTGCATATTATCAAGCTAACAAAACAACATCCATGCCATCGCTAACAATAGGAACTAATGAGTTGCCAGATTCAGGAGTTTATAATTTTGACTGGGGTGTAAATGAAGATACAATATACAATAGAATTACCGAATTAGTAGACTTGATGGGAGATGCCAGTGGAACAGGTGGTGTTTTGGATTTCTTTGATTTCAGATTTACATATTCAGGTGTAAATGTAACAGACTTAGTAATTAACGTATTTTCATCAGGCTCTCCTAGTTCTGGGTCAGAAGTTATCATAGATGCTGATACTGTAAATACAGGAGACGAAGCAGGGGGAATAGATGAAGCCGAGGGTACATTAATTGCAGCATGGGGTTCTAACGATGCAGGAAGCTTGCCTATAGACTATTCCAGATTCAAAGCTAGACAAATGCTCTTACCCTCAAACGGAACATCATTTTATCCACAACATCAAACAGGCACATATCCACCAAATTCCATAGTGCAAAAAACAGGTATAACATATACTACAGCATCAAGTACAAGTGCTGTGCCACCAGCTAGCCCTTGGACTGTCTTGACTACAGTTTTAAGTTATGGTGGAAGTGCAACATCAGGTTCAGGAATACAGTATTCTCCTTGGACTTCAGGAAAAGCAACATTATGGAAAAACAGTAATGCCAATCCTAGAAGTACAGGTTCAGCATTTGGGCCAGCTATATTTGACGGTAATTTAGTAGTAAACGATGACCAAACGTTTAGAACATGGGTAGATATAGAAACAACAGGTGGAGCTCCAAGTACAGATTGGACTTATGGTAATTCATCAAGTGGTTATTATGACGGATTTAGAGTATTAGTAAATGGTACAGGAAGTGGGCCATTTGCAGGAACAGATTCAAATGGTAATTCATTTACAAGAAATATTGCAGAATGGAGTAGTGTTGATCAAGCATTTAGGGTAAAATATGCTCCATTAGGTAATGTCAGTCTAGACAGTATGCAAGTGGCAATATTTGATTCAGGTAAGATTAAGGTATGGGATAATCCAACAACAGGTCAATGGAATGATATAACAGCATTAGACAATGGCTCAGACTGTTTCCATCCATACGATTCTATAGGCCAGACTACAAGTGTTCATATTGACCAAGACACAGGTAATGAATATGTAGGTGCAAACAACGGTTCGGGTATCAAGGTTGTATACAGTTGGACACCAGCAATAACATGGCTTGAAAATACATTTAATGGTAGAACCTCAGCAGGATATTACAAGTCAGGAGCATGGCTAGGTGTTAGATGGCCTTTCCCAAGATATGATTACGGTATAAGTGAAAACGTTGGTGAGATATACGGTGGTGGTAGTAGGGGTACAACAGTAAAAGAACCAAGTGCCATTGATACGCAGAATATGCACTTGACACATAATGGTTATAGAGGATTTAATACGGATAGTTCAGATTCATTGGAATCAGAAGATTATGGTCAGTTGTCAAGCATTGACTTTTTTATGAAATTAATTTTTAGTGAAACAACAGGTGCTCAAGCACAATTACCAAAAGGTAACTTTAGAATGAGGGCTTGGTTGTTTGACAAATCTGACCATGTTGTTTTCCAAGACTTTGTAATTCAATTCAATAACAACTATGAAGCTATTTCATTACCGTTAGACGGATTTCAAATTTACAGAGGTAGAAGACCTAGATATGATTTGTCTATCATACCACTAAATGACATAATTCCACCAAACGGACTTGCTGCTGCTGAGACATTTGAATGGCAACACGTTGTTGCATTTTGTGTTGGCACGTTGGAATCGTATGACGAATTTGGTAGATACCAGGCTGGATTAGGCTCTTTTGGTGCTGGAGAGGGTGCAATATTTGGCAGAAAAATAGAATTATGGATGGATGGATTAAGATTTACCAAACCATTATTATCAGTAAGCGATGCTATTACTGATGCTAGTGGAGATTTAGTAAAAACACCAGAATTTTTACAATTACCTGAAATATTTAATTATGACCAATTAGATAATATATTAAAGTCTGAATTGCAAAAATTAAAATTTAAGAAAACAGAATATGACTTACAAACGGAAGTAAGAACAGATATACCATTTGGTTCATTCTTCTTTTTTACTGATGATGAAATTATTGACGAATCAGATACAGCAGACAACAAAGTAAAATTGGTAAACAAGGGAACAGAGTATTCCATAACAAAGCCTATAGACGGTAAAGGTGGTGCATTAAGAAGAATAAGAGGAGCAAGAAGATTTGTCTAACGGTAAAGCAAACACTAAAAAATCACTTGTAGATGAGATTATAAAACTTAAACGTCAAAATGTCAAATCTTACGGTCAACAGAGACAGAGAGTAAGTTCAGGTGCTTATATAGGAACATCTGGACAAAAAGGTGGAAGTGATAGTAATGACATTAGTACAGCTTATTTGAAAACTGCTGGTGACACTATGATAGGCCCATTAGCATTTTATCCAAAAACACAAACCATAGCATCAGGAGTAATAGATGTTGCACAATCAACAGGAGCATATTCCAGTAGAGTATATATTATAGGTCAAGGTAGTGCAGCAGATAATTTAGAGGTAATATTAGGATCATCACACGCAGGACAAATTTTATTTTTTCAACCTATAGTTGCTGCTATCACATTACAAAGTTATTTAAAAACAGCAACAGCATGGAGTAGTTCAAGTGTTTCATATAATGTAGGAGATGTTGTATTATACTTAAGCCAAAGATATACCTGTTATGTTGCACACACATCCAGTGGAAGCATTACACCAGCAGATGCAACAAAATGGCATAGAAACAACATTCGTATCACAGGTGCTACAGAACAGGTCGTGGCAGTAGACGAGATAATCTTACTTCAATACGATTCAACTGATGGAGTATGGACAGTTGTTTCAGGTGGTGGGTCTGGAAGTAGTGGAGCAGGACTGGCAGACGACAACGTATGGACTGGCATTAACACGTTTAACGGTACAGCCACATCAATCAACAGTGCCACAATAAACTTGGGTGATTCGTCAGGTGATGCAATTAACATTATAGGTACTGTGAGTTCACTTGGAATACCAATGGGTGGTAATGACATTAATGATGTTGGACAGATAGAGTTTAGCAGTACAAGTCATTACATAAAATCAAATTCGGTTGGGTTCGAGTATCGTGTTCCAGTTGGAGATACGCATGAATTTTTCATCAATGGTGTATCAGAGTTACTGGTAACATCAACTTCCACGACACTTGGGGGAGATTTGGACTTGGCAACTAATGACATTCAAAACGTTGATCAGTTAAACTTTGAGGTTACAGGACAGAGACTTAACAGTACGTCATCGTCAATACAATACGAGGTTCCAACAGGCGACTATCATAACTTTCTAGTAAACTCGTCATCAGAAATGACAATCAGAGACACAGGAGTCACCATCACAAATGACCTAACAGTAAATGATGACGTGACATTAGGTGCAACCAGTGCAGATTTGACCACCCATAACGGACTGGTCAACTATGCAACAAACTATTCGGCAGTAGGACAACCAGCATCTACATCAGCAGGCTACATAACAATACAGGTCGGTGGGGTAGCAAAAAAATTATACTATTATAGTTAGATTTTTAACCAAGTGTATATAAATAGATATATGACCTTAATAACAAAATTAGACGAATACATTCTACAGTTAGAGAACGCTGTAAATCAACTTCGTCAAGAAAACCAACAATTAAAACAGGCTCTTCAAGAAAAATCTGAACCAGCACAAGATGGCTTTGAAGAGTAACCTTTTTATCCTAATCTATTTCTAGTAATACTATGAATGTTACAAACGTTTACACAAAAAAAGAGTACACTTGTAAAAAGTGCAACAACCAGGTTTATTACGGTCAAGTAACTGATGAGTCAGGAAGAATCATCACAAAAGACGGTAAGATACCAAACAAAAAATATGGAAAGGAATCCAACATATTGTCAGGAGCAGTAGAAAGAGATAACAAGTCAAAATTTCACGAATGTTATCTATCCAACTTGCAAGAGCAATACAGAGAAGCAACAAGTCAGCCACAACAAGAAAGACCTATTATCAACAACATGCCTGATGTATCAACTGATAGATTAAGGGCAAAAGATATAGAATCTTTCCTATCAGAATGGAATGACATCTATGTAAGATCACAGCCATTGATAGCAAAAGTATGTGGCCCAGAAGCAAACGCAACATCAAAGCATATTGCAACTTGTGGTCTAATACACGATTACTTTCAAAACAAATCCAATTAGGTATCTTTTAATACCTAATTAACTATATATTTTTATGAAAGATTTCAAACTAACCGACTTGGAAAAAGTTGGCCCAACTACAGAAACCAAACTAAACAAAGCAGGTATTTTTTCCCCACTTGATGTTGTCATTAGAGGTGCAAAAGAGTTTTCCAGAATCAGTGGACTGTCAACAGACATGGCACACAAGCATTTGACTACAATGAAAAAAATGCTTGCAGAAGATGGCAACGACATTGAGGTAAAGGATATTGCATCATTAAAGGCATTAAGACACAGACAGATTAGAACTAAATTACAAGTAGAGGAACTAGACGAGATGACAAAGGGTGGATTTGAGACACAGTCACTTTATGAAATTTACGGAGACGAGGGTAGTGGCAAAACACAGCTATCCATGACACTTGCAGCAGAAGCATTGGGTGCAGGACATGGAGTAATGTTCATAGACTGTGAAGGTGCATTTGACTTGGAAAGACTTGAACAAATATGTGAAGTTAGAGGTATTACATACGATGAGGACAAACTAGGATACCATCTATACGGTGACGAAGCAGAGTTGGAAAAAGGTATTCAGAACATGACAGACGAACTGCTAGAAAGAGACATCAAGTATCTAGTAGTAGACGGTCTTGTAGGACTTATGAGATTGGCTTTTGAGGGCAGGGGAGAACTAGCAGACAGACAGATAGAACTAAAAGGTATTTTGAAATATCTAAGAAATCTGTCAATCCTGTTAAACTTGGGTGTGATACTAACTAACCAGGTTACAGCAAATCCAGATCCGTTCGGTGCAAAAATGAAACCGATTGGTGGTCATGTGCTAGGACATTATGTCAAATATATCTACAGTATAAGCAAGGGCATGAAGAACAACAGAACTGTAAGAATGGTAAAGTCACCAAACAGTCCACAGGGAGACTATGTATGCTATCTCAACGAAGAGGGAGTAAGTGGTTATGAGTCGCTAAAGGCTAGGTTAAAGGCCAAAAAGATGGATGAAGTGGGCAGGGAAGATACACAAGGATTAGTTGTAAAGGACTTGCTTTTAGATTGACAAAATCCTCTTCATGGGCCAAGCATAACATGAGGGAAAACAGAAACAACCAATACAGACCCGAACAACTAGAAATATACAAACAACTTAGAGCAGTTAATGCAAACAGTACCATACTCATGGAATACTCTGTGACATATACAAACGAGCAAGACGAACAAAGGACAGCAATAGGGGATATTGTGGATATTACAAAAAAGGTGTTTTACCGACTTAATGGTGCAATACACAACAGCAACAAAAGTGAGGAAAAAGACTGGGAACAAAAAGTATACCTGGAACAGCTTGGATGGAAAGTTGTAGATATAGAAACATAAGCTGAATTAAAAGTTAATAAATAAATTATTAACTTATTAAAAAATACAGATAGATTTAAATCATAACCATTCCTAAATATCCTATGTCAAAAATAAAGAGTTTTTCATTTCCAAACAACTGGAATTGTCTTGATAATGTTTTAGAAAAGTTACCAAGAACAATAAACGGTTCAGGTGCAGTAAGATTGGCTGTAGAGGAATACGCAAAAAAATTAGAACAAACACCCTATGTATCACTAGACGAGTTTTCAGATGATAAGATAATACCAAGATTAGACCTACCAAGAGACCAATGGAATAATCTTTTCAAAGCTATGAATACAACAGAACTAAGGGAATTGGAGTCAAATATACAGTCTAAACTTAACTTGGTAAAAACTGAGATATTTGAAAGAACACTATGACAGCAACAGAGTCAGCCTATGCAGAACAGATAGCAGAGAAACTGATAGATACAATGCCAACAAGAGTATCTAAGATAAGACCGTCACATACATTCACATACGAGATGGACAGTGACGACTTGTTGGTGTTTGCAGAACATCCAAAGATAATACACAAGATATACAAAAGAGCAGTATCAATGGCCTGTGAAAGATATTGGACAAGATACAAAGTACGACATATAGAGGATGAACAGGAAAAACAACAGGAGATATTCAGACATAACAGCCAGGACTTTAACAAAGGTCTGGAAGCATTTGACAGAGTGAAAGTAAATCTAGTGTTTTATTCCACAACGTCAATGAGACAAATAGGCCCTAAAGTAGAGGGTCAGCCGATAGTCTTTGACGGTAGAATAATGGCAGTTGGAACAAAGAACGGATACATCAAGGAAGCATGGGCATATTGCCCAAACAGGTGTGATGCTGACATTCAAGTCAATGCAAATCCAACACTTAGAACATACATACCAAAATGTCATAGTTGCAACACCCCTATGAAAATCAGAACAGATTCAGCGATAACTGACTTTGTGCAAGTGGTAAAAATACAGGAATTAGACAATACGCTACAACAACAGCCAATTACCCTAGACATGAAGGTAATAGGAGATGACGTATTCAATACATGGATAGGCAAGAGGGTAAGAATAGCAGGACACTTCCTTACAGACATAGAGTCAGCAGGAAAGAAGCATGAGCACAAACAGTATGTGTTTGTAAAGTATATGCATGAAATAGAAGAGGTAGACAATGTTTGCATATCCAAAGAAAGGTCATTAGAAATAAAAGAAATGCTGAAAGACCCAGAAAACCAGACAAGACTATTCAAGTCATTTGCACCTGAGATAGAGGGCAGACTAGACATCAAGGAATCACTATGCTATGCCTTTGCAGGTGGATCACAGACAGAGGTAAGAAGAACAGACATCAACATACTTGAGATAGGCAACGCAGGTCATGGAAAGTCTGAAACTATCAAGCAAATACCTAGGGTAATTGCCAAAAGTATGTACTTCCTTGGAAACAATGCAACAAGTGCAGGCATAGGAATTGGAATGGTAAAGCTTGACAACAACACATCAGTACCTCAAGGTGGGCCACTTGTTGTATGTAACCCACATGGATGTGTTGCCATAGACGAGCTTGACAAGATGCACGCAGAGGACAGAAGAAGTCTACTGTCAAGCATGGAGCAACAGGTTGTAACCAAGGTAGTAGCTGGAGCAACACTCAGTCTGCCAAGTCAGGTATCCATTATTGCAGCAGCAAACCCAAAGTACGGAGAATGGGATGAGTCACATGGCATAGTAGAGAACATTAACTTTGAAGCATACCTCTTAACAAGATTTGACATCGTATGGTGTTCAGTAAAAAACAACTCAATAAAGAAACAGGCTATTGCAGCAAAGATACTCGGTCTTGCACCAATAACAAAAGACCAACAGTTGACACCTTTACTAAGCGAAGCAGAACTGTTGCAGTACATCAACTACTGCAAAAAGGGAATACCAAAACTTAGCATGGACTCAAAAAAGATGCTAAACGAGTTCTACCAACAGATGTCAGAATTGACAGAGGGAGAGGAGAACGTCATACCAATGACACCAAGGGAACTAGAGGGTCTGATCAGACTTTCAACAGCTAGAGCAAAATTACTGCAAAAAGATGTGGTAGACGTTGAGGATGTTGATGCAGTTATACAGCTAAAGAAAAAGGCTATGGAATCATTCCCTGGAGTGACACTGAAAGGAGACGGTAGACAACTACAACTCTTGTCAGAAATGGACTCCAAACAAAAATCAAAGATGGATGTACTGTTGGAATGTGCAGACGAGGAAAACAAGGTATCATCATCTGAAGTATGTGACAAGTGGGTAGAAGAGGGTGTATACAAAACATTACAAAAAGCAGAAAGAGAGTTCCAAGCATTAGTGGGAGAGAAACTGTTCCTTAGAGGAGACAGGTATGTCTACAGACATTAACCCTTTTACCCCCATTATTTGTTGGTATATTTTTATATATAAACGCCACATTAGTATAATATGAAAACAATGGAATGTAAAATAGTAAAACAAGACAAATCTTTTTTCGATGAAAATGAAAAAGGATTTAGAAGTATGCCTTTGTTTGGAAGAGGTCACCAAACATGGTACAGATTAATTGATCATATCGATGACGAAGATTATTGTTTTGGTAGATACTCTATTACAAAATCATTCATTGATGATGAAGACGATAGATGTTATACTGATGTACCAATTCAAGACAAAGAAGCCAATCATATTTTATCAGGTGGAGTATTAACCATTGATGAAGACCACATTGTAGCAGACAGACGTTCTAAATTATTTAGAAACTTAAAGTCACCAAGCTATGATTGGAGTGGAAAAATATGACCGAAACATTTCAATGCTCTAACTGTGAAGAAATGTTTCATATTGATGCACAATTCTATAGTGAAACTCTTGATGATGCATACTGTGATGACTGTGGCCAGCAAGCAGAGGATGACGAAAGAGTTAATAGGATGGAGTATATACAAGATTTAGATTGACGTACAACCGTTCTTTCCCTAGAATAGAAAAAGCATTGGAACTTGTAAGAGATAACAAGGTAATTGAACTGGAATACGGAAGAGCAATAGTGCATGATCTTGACATACCATATTATGTAAATTACACAAGTGAGACTTGTATATGCTATGACAATGTAACTAACAAATTCAAGTGCAAGCATATTTGGGCTGCACAATTTCAACGCCAAAGAACTGTGGAGTTAAAATTACATGACAGGTAAAATTCACACTGGATGCGAACATCCACCAGTTTATCACGAAGAAGGTTTATGCTGGAAAGTAACAAGTCCTGAACTAGAGAACGAGGACACAAATGACAAATACTGTCCTTGTGCAATTAACAAGGGAACAATAAGAAGGTATGACAGAGTAGGATATATGGAAGTACAGCCACATGACCAAATGATTACCAAGAAATGTTCACTGTGCAATAAAGAAGGTTTATTCACTTTAACAAACTCATTATGTTCATCTTGCAAGGTATTGTCACATTACAATCCTGATTAGGTAAGTATATAAAGTAAAAACACACTTTACCTTATATATGGTAGAGTTAGAGTTTCTAAACGAATTTAGAGACTATAAATTAAATATAAGATATAAAAACAAATGTACCTGTGGCAGTATGCTAGGATTACACATGGTTGATGGGTCTGTTAATCAAATTTGCAGCAATAACTATTGTAGAAAACAACATGATATTATCAGAGTATGTTCAAAATGTCATTCAGTGTATGAGTTTGACGACATCAACTGTGACAAGTGTGAAGTAGAGGTAATAAGAATAGCCGAACTTAATCATAATATAATAAATTCAGACAAGGCATTAAAGAAAATTAACAGGGCCTACAAGGCAGGAAAGATAAATGAAGAGGATTGGAAAGCAGGGGTATTGCTATACAAGGAGACCAAAGAAAGATGCGAAAGACAGCTCTAAAACTTGTATATGAGATAATCTTTGAGTTAGGAAAACTTTTTGATTCAGAGTGTGCAGTATGTCTAAAGAAGATGAAAAAGCCCAAAAGTGGTTTTACCATACACCACCTGGTTTACAGATCCAATGAAAAGAATCACAAGCATTTTACAAGCAGGCTGGAATACTATACATACCTAAAACCGATAGTATTAAAATACAAAAAAAGAGGTAACTTGCACTCAAAATTCATGTTCCTATGCAACGCCTGCCATCACTCAATAGATGGGCCAAGAGGACTAAACAGAAGAAAGAGAGAAAACGTGCTCAGACTGTTCCTAGCATACTACTCTACAAATACTTAAATTCAATAACAGGTAATTAAATACATGGTATTGTTTCAATTTACCAAGGTAAAGTCAGTCCTAGGAGAACTAGGTACAACCAATGATGCGAAAATCAAGCATTACGGTGAAATGGCAGACAATGCACTTATGGGTGACTTGATCAACGTAAAAGACCTGCCAAACCCCTTAGCTGTAACAGTTGATGTGTTGACACAAACAGAATTAGATGACATCAAGTCATTTGCATCACAATACTGTGTAGGCTATTTCTACAAGTTTGAATCAGGAGACGAAATGACCATAGCAGAAGCCAAAGAGAATTGGAAGAACTGGTTTAACAGTAAATTTAGAAGACCAAGTTTTAAAGCTCGTGGTGGCGAAATCTAAATGAACTACGAACTCTGGAGAGCTGGAGACGGTGGAGAAATACCTGACACTGTAATAGGAGTTATATTTAGAGAGCCTTGGCAAAGACCAGCACCAGGTCAAGAGATACAAATCAAGGGGAAAATATTTACTATACTAAGATGTGTTCCATCAAACAACCCAGACAATGTAACAGTAAAATATTATGTGGATGTTCCAAATGACAACTGGCCATACAAAAGAAATTCCTAATAAATAGATTTATTAGTTTAGATAACTTATAATATAACGTATGTTTTCTAAAAAAATTAAGATAGAATTAGAGAAAAAAGACGATATTTTTCACTTAGAACCGTTAGGAGATATACATGTTGGTCATGCAGGGTTTGACGAGGAGTTATACAAGTCAAGAATCAAGGCAATATCAAAACAAAAAAACAGATACACATTGTTCATGGGAGACCAGCTAGATGCAATTACAGTTTACGATAAACGATTTAATCCAGATATGTCAATAGAGCATGACGTAGACAACCAAAGAAAACAGTTTCAACAACTAACGCAGCCATTGTTTGATGCACATGAGAAATCAGA
>Ga0098059_1000912_pt1 | contig 15634 bp, 14 predicted proteins | sample 20_taG_FD_92580 | JGI IMG/M metagenome (GOLD analysis project Ga0098059, IMG submission 92580) | Marine viral communities from the Subarctic Pacific Ocean - 20_ETSP_OMZ_AT15318 metaG | ecosystem: Environmental > Aquatic > Marine > Oceanic | place: Subarctic Pacific Ocean | collected 2015-01-19
ATCATAACTCTCGTCCCAAAATTTATTAAATGTTTTGAATCCAACACCTTTCAAATATTCAAGTGTTTTTGGACTACCCAAGATAATAAACATATGATAATGACATAATGGTTTAAATGTTTTCTCTGTAATCTTCTTATTATTATAAAAATTAGTTTCTGTCACAATACTAAAAAATGTTTTTTGATAATGTTCTGGAGTTTCATATTGAAATCCCTCAAGTGTATTAAAATCTTCATAATCTAAAATTCTTTTAGGTATTTTTAATAACTTATCAAAAATAACAGTTTCTTTTTGTGTCAAACTATCTCTTATTCCAGGCATCTCATTAGTATCAAAATCAAAATTATATGATATTAGATTTTCTTCAAATAAATTATTCTTTTGACAAAATAATAAAAATTTCAATCTATGTTGTCTATACCATCTCCTATTATATGAAAGAAATTTTATATTCTTTTCACTTACATTTGGTATCGAATCATAAAAAGAATCTTTAACTAATTCTATTGATTTTCGTACTAAAAAATATGATGCTTGTTGACTATAATCTAACGACTCATGTTCATAAAAAATTCTATTCAATTAATATTCTTCTCCACCTTCACCAACAAAGTGTGAAGTACTAACTTCTTCTTCATATAACTTACTATGTGCATAATCATTACTTGAATAAGTACTTCTATGTGGTGGATCATTTGGATCATATTCACTTGTACTAATATAATAAAAGAATCTTATCGCACATCTACCCTCTACCGTATCTGGACAATTAACTTTACTAACTGAATGATATGGGCCTTCTTTTATGTTTTGAGAAATAATAAATCTATTAAATTTCGGTGATACTGAATGTACTAACTTAGCCTTTTTATCAACCTCTACATTACCTGTATATAATTGATGATGGCCTCCCCAATCATCTTCCCAATCTGGAGTTATGAATAATAAAGAAGTTAATTTCCTATGTAACCTCAATCTATCATTCCAATTAAAATCATAATGACAACCAAGATGACTTCCATCTCGAAATATAGAAAATCCTGCTCCAACTAAGTGTGGGTCTGGCATTAATCCAACTATACCAGTCATTTGTTCTAAATCATATAACATCTCACCCGAATGCATCAAATCATATGTAAGTTGGTGTGCTGTAGGACACGAAATTAAATCATTAAATTCTTCCATACGAGAACCAGCCCGAGTGAAAACTGTCCATCCACCTTTTGGTGCACTAATACATTCCTCATATAACTTTAAACAAGTTTCCTCATCAATAAAATTATCTATTACTGTATATGGAATTCCAATTTCTTTGTTTTTATTCCATTCTCGTTTTTTACTAATCATAACACACTTCTAACTTTGATTTATAACGTCCTTCTTTTCTTCCCCACCAATATAAATCTCTACACCATTCTAAATAATCTCCATTATAATTTTTAGATTCATACATACCATCTATTTTATAGGTATATCCACCATTCTGTAAAGGTTTGTTTTCTTCAATTACATCTTTTATATTATAAGGATAAAACTTTTTATATGGATACTTTTTATCTGGTTGAATTAATGAATTTTGTTGATAATCTATAACTGTATCTAAAACATCTATATCTTTTATTAGATTACTTTTCATAACGAAAAACTTAATATCTGTATAGAACCTATCAATATTTTTCCAGATTCTAACGACAGAGCCCTCATCAAATTCCCAAGTTCTTTTATCATCTAATAACCATCCCCAATGTCTTTTTTCAGTAAATACTTTTCTCAAAGCAATATTGAATTCTTTCATTTCTTTACCTAAAACTGTTTTTGGGTTATCACTAAAATATTGATATAACTTATCATAAAATTCTCTATATCGTATATTAGAATGATTGTTTAGAAATCTTGCAACAAATTGAGTCAAACCAAAGAAATGATTTATCATCATAAACCATCTAAACTCATGTGCCTTTAACATTTCATCTCTACTCATTGTATTAGTTTCAATGGCTATTTTTTCTTCTTCACTTTCGTCTACTTCAGTCTCAGTTATATGATAATGTAATGCCTTTGTTTTAGTATACTTTATACCATATTTTTCAATATATTCTGGATCACCAAATGGTGTATTTGGTAATATACTCAATGGATATAGTCCTACATAATTGTGTGCACCAAACTCAATCAATTTTATTATTCCATCTTTCAAACTATCTAACGTTTCTTCTGGTAATCCAATTATAATTTCTGCATAAACTGCCAAGTTTACATCTTTACATTTTTGTAAAAATCCTTCTATATCTTTACTAACTATATTTTTTCTTTTTACTGCTTCAAGGGTTTTAGGATTCAAAGATTGTAGTGCCATAGTCAATCCTTTATTCATATCTCCTTCTGATAATACTTTTGCAATTGGAATACATTGTTCTCCCTTATCTTTTGCCCAATCATTACGAAATGTCGTAGGATATCCTGTAGTCTTTTTTAAATGAACTAATGTTTTTGCAATTTCTAAATCTCTATCTGCATATAAACCAAAATTGGAATCTGCATTATCTATATATACAACTTTATTCTCTGACATCCAATTAAATTCTTTTTTTAATTTTTCAATACTTTGTGGTTTTATTTTTTGAAAATATAAATCACCAATCTCACAATAAGTACATCTATAAGGACAACCTCTAACAGATTCTATAGTGGTAGTAAATGAATATTTATCTTTATATCGTTCTACATACTTATCCATCACCCCATCTAAATACGGACTTGGCATTGAATCAACATCACCAATTCTAATTCTTGTTTTATTATTTATAAATTTATTATTATCTATCTGATAACTTATACCATCTACTTTAGACCAATCTTTATCTTTTATATTTTCTAATAATATATCTTCAAATGTTAACTCACCTTCTCCATGAACTAATATATCTACATATGGGTGTTTCTCAAAGAAATCTGATTCATATTTCAATCTCTTTACAGTTGGTTGATGTTGCCCACCATAAACAATAAGACAATCTGGATATTTTTCTTTTACTATTTTAGCAACTTCATTATTAAATGCCCAATTCCAAACAAAACAAGAAAAACCAATTATTGTAGGATTATCAAGTCTATCCACAAAATCTTCAACTGTAGTTCTCGCAAATAAAATATCACCAAATTCATAGTTATCAGTTATAGTTTTATTTAACTTACAATAAGACCAAATCAAACCAGTTGAATAAGGCAAACGAACTTGAACATCACCATAAACATATGATGACTCTATAAAATAAAGTTTATTTTTCTTATCTAAGACCATAATAAGTTCCTATAGTAAACCACTCATTTTGTAATCTTGAGTTATTAGGACTATAAATCTCAATTGGTTTTAAAATTGATTCATCATAGTCAGAAAATTTACACCCTCTAAAATCAAAACTAACTCTCGTATTATTTGATTTAGAATATTTTTTAGAACCGTGTGGAATTGTATTTCCGTTAAATTCAAGTAATTCCCCATATTTCAATAATTGAGGTTCTAAACATCTCTTATCATAATTATAAATACTCATTGTATTAAACTCATCTACATCAGTCAACGGTAGCCAAAAATTAGTTTCAAATTTAGGATGATAATATGGTTTTTGACCATCAGTATGTATTGGCGATTTCATAGGTGTAAATTCGATTGAACGTTTTGAAGGAAAAATCTTAATACTTGGTAATTTCTGTAAGACGATACTTTCTTCATCTAAAATTTTCTTCATTATATCATCAGAAAATCTATTCCAAGCTTTCAAAAATTCTTCACTTTCCATAAAAGTATAAGTTTTGGCCCAAATATCATGACTATCGGGTAACACTAATTTTGGAAATTTTATTTTTTCATGTAACTTTTCAAGCTCTATACCAAAAAATTCTTCCAAAATACCCTTAAAGTCATATTTTTTAGTATCGTATGTATGTATCTTCATTTATATATAAACGGATCTCTCTTTTTTAATTCTCTAAGTTTTTTTCGGTTTTTCCATTTCCAAAAAAACAGTTCAAGTTTATACCAAAATTCAGTTATTAATCTTATCATATAACATCTTCCATATTTTATTTTTATATCTATTATAAATATCAGTACTAAGTGTGAAAATCCTATAATTATACTCACATATACTTTTTGAGTTTTGATAAAACTCTTTAGCATTATCACCTTCACATAAATGTCTTACCAAATCATAGACCATTTCATATCGTATAGCATCATCACGTTCATTATCATAAGACTCATCTATAATTCCATCAAAAGTTTTAAAACCCCACCACCTATGTTCTTTTAATATATTGTACGGGCCTAATACAACCATAGGTATTTTATTACATACGTGATGTATAGTCTTATTAGTATTAAATGTAATATTACCAGTCTTATATTCTGTACCGAAGTTACTATGAGTTGCCAAATCGAAATATACTTGAGAATAATTATATGAAGTAAAATCAAATTGTGATATACCCATTTCAAACCATTCTCTGTCATCAATATCTCCATCATGACCAAGTATCATTGGTGTTTTTTCATATAATTTATCAACACTTGATTGTAAATCACCATAATCTTGTCCCCACCACTCTTTATCCATATTTCTCGATTCATGTGTTGTTCTGTACATAGAAATTAGTGCATCATCTAATAAATTATCACGTAATAATCTTGAAACTATTTCTATTCTATGTGGTCTTGGTAATCTATTAGTACATATAAATTTTTTAGTTCTTGGCAAATCATAAGACTTAATTTCATTTTTTATAAGATTATATTTATGTGAATATGTTCGTGAATCCTCACCACATAATGGTGCATAAAAACTTATATCTGTATTATCTTGATATAGTTCAAAATCAAAAGTTGCGTTTATATAGTATTCTTTGGGTATTTTATTTTTAATTAAAAACTTATCTATCTCTTTTCTTGATTGTTTATTCCACATACATATATGATAAAATAACAAAATAATGTCACCAGTTCTTATTCTATTTTGTAATTCCTCTGAATAACCTTTAAATAATTTTGTAAATCCTGGTTCTTCTACCTCTTCAACTGAATTTACTGTCTGTTGGAAATAATATCCCCTTTTAGAATATTGATTTATAGGTAACATTTCAAAATATTTTCCAGTTTCATTTCCTATATAAAAATCGTTTGGAATCTCACCATCCCACATACTACTTGTATTATCCCAACCTGGCCCACTATTACTCATAGACATATCCCATATCTGATATATATTAAAACTTTGTTCTAAAGATTTTTGTATAGTTTCACCATAATCTCTATATATTACAATTCTATCTCTATCCACGTATAGTCCTTTCCAAATCTAAACTAATATTTTGTACATTATTTTTCAACAAAACCTCGTAATTATACTCACATATCTCTTTATTTGGATTTACAACACTCTTAATTAATTCATCTAAAGACATATTCAATAATCGTTTCAATTCCTTCTTTATCAAACGCATTCTATTTATTCTGTCGATTTCTTTATCATAAGAATAGTCTATATTTTTATATTCTTTATACCCAAGTTGTTTCAATTCATCATGTATAAATGATGGGCCTAAACAAATAAATGGTATTTTGAAAAAAATTGGTTTAAAAATCTTTTCACTCATAAAATAATTACTATCAAAACAAGTTTCAGTAACTATATCAAAACAACTATCTTCATAATAAATTTTATTTAAATTCGAAAAACCATCAACATTATATTGATCCTCAACATCTATTATATATTGATTATTATAACTAAAATATCCATCTTTAATATAATCTTGAGAACTCAAAAAAGTCTTTAAAAGTTTTCTATGAAAATGTGGTGTTTTATTAAATGAAATAAATTTCTTTTTTGGTTTTTTATTTTCAATATCAATTAAATATTTAGTAGGTTCTTGAGAAAACCTTAAATTATATAGATATGGAAAAAAATTGAATCTGATTATATTTTTATTTATATCATTATTACTTGGTCGATAAGAATTACTCAAAAACTTAAACTGTTCCGTTGGTAAATTAAGTGAATCAAATTTTTTAAATATTCTAATAAACTCTGATTCGTCAAATCCCTTTTCGTGAAAACACATAAACAATACGGTACATTTTTTAGAAAAAATATCATCTTTTACTCTATCTAAATTTATTACCTTTTCAAATAAGTTTTCAAATTTTGATTCTGTAGAGTCGTAACTAAAAGCACTATATGACAATTCTATTGGATATATATAATCACCACTAATCTCATCTAAAGAAAAGCAATGTTTTATATCAAAAAAGTCAATCAAATCTGGCATTGCAATCATTGCATCTATACCATATTTTTTTTGACAATATATATTCCACTTATCAATTATAGAATCTCTAACCTCATACGTAAAATTTTCATTAAAATTTTCCTTATCAATAAAAGATTTCAGATATTGAAAATCTTCTTCTATTGTACCATTAGGACAGATAATATTCTCTCCAATATAATCCCAACCAAATTTAAGCATTTAATTTCTCAAACAATTCTGAAAAAGTGTCTGTTACTTTCTCGTTTCTAATACCATCAAGAAATTTATTATATTGAATTCCTTGAGACAATAATTTTTCATCACTTGAATTATTTAATAATGTATTTGATAATAAAGAATAATCTAACGTATTCATAACACCTTTACATTTTTTTAAAATATTTTTCTTTATTATTGTCGGTAAAATCCACGGCGATAAAAAATTAGGATCATAAACATAATTTTGATGTATATGTAACCCAAGTTTATTGGTAAAAAAATCATAAAATTCATCTATATAAAATACATTTAAAAAAGAAATAGTCTGACATACAGAAACATCAAGATTCTTATTATCCATTAATAATTTTATATTGTTTAATACTGAATCCCATTTTGTAGGATATCTCAAATAAAAATTTCTTTTATCTAAATCGTCTATGCTACAGCTTACTCTAATATTTTTAAAATGATTCCAAACTTCAAAAGTTTTTGGTGGTATATTTGTCATATTGATAGAATACCATAAAGATATATCCTTAGATAATCCCGATTCCACCAACTTATCTAAATACTCCCAATGTTTCTTCATAAGTGTTGGTTCACCACCATTTATATAAATCCACTCAACCTTTTTTGAATGTTCAAATAAATCTTCCCAAAATTCATCCCTATCAGGCCAATTATAGTGTTCATTACCCTTTACATCTTGATAACTCTGTACAAAATCAAATTCTTTTTCAACTTTGTCATATTCTTTTACCCATTTAGTACTTGAAGCTGGATTACATGACCTACATTTTACATTACATAAGTTACCCAATCGTAACTCAATAAATTTCAAATCAGTTGGAATTGTTCCATCTTCTTTTGTAATTTTTGTTGCATCATCATAAGTAAAATGTGAATAATTTTCATTTTCTTCTATTCTTTTAGAACGAATACCGTTAGATTCTTCTTGAAAACAACGATTACACGCCTCTGGAACTTCTCCATTTAAAAATTGTTTCCTAACCTCTTTATAATAATCTGAATTCATAATTTCAGATAATGAATTTTTATTAAGATTTAAATATTCAATATATCCATCACCATAATTACGAGATGTATTTTTAGCGTCTATCATATCACTAACACAACATAAAGTAACTCCACCATACGGATGTGTAGCCAAATGAATCCAAGGCAATGTACAAAATGTTTTACTCATCATTTGACCCCGTATAATAATTTATAGAATCTAAGGTTTTTTGATCACCACAAAATAATTTACAAACATATAGCTTTTTTTGTAAAAAAAGTTTTTGAAAAAATTCAGATTCTATAATAAGACGTAAATCTTTTTCATGTACATTTAAATTTTTCATATCATATTCAATAATAAAATTTCTTAACTCCTCACTAACATAATCAGAGTTTTGATAAAATTTTGATGCAGTAAAACAACAAGGAAATAAATTACCCAATGAATCAATAAATACCTCTGTTTTTTCATCACTCACTCTACAACTAAAATCTACGTTATCAAGATATTCAAATTCATTGGGATAATGAATTGTTTCAAAAAAATTATCTCTTTTTTCTATAGATTTCCACTTAGATAAAAATTTACTCTTCTCAACTGAATTATCTAAAAACTTCCAACTATCAAGTGTAGATTTTATTTCCTTTCCTCGTACATCTTCATTTTGATATTCTTCTATTGTAGATGGAAAAATTTCATAATCTACATCAACATCAGGAGTTAGAGCCACTTGGCCTGTTCCACTACCAAATCCCATTGGTCTTTTAAATACAAGTTCATTAATTCCAATCTCATCTGCTAATTTTTTTACATCTTCTATCTGATGTTCATTATGTTTAAATACAAGAAATTCCCATATTGCTCGTCCACCACCCTCTACATAACCTTTCATTGCATTAATTACATTTGGCCACTTGACTTTTCTTCTATATATGTGATTTGTATCTTCAAGTCCATCAACACTAAAAATTACATAATTCAATGGATTACGAGACATCTGATTTCCTAATTTAAACCACCAATCCTTTGACCTAGCACCACCATTAGTATTAATACTAATTTCAAACTGTTTATTGTTGTCCATAATATATTCTACTATTGAAATCAAATCATCACACATTAAAGGATCACCAAGATTACCACAAAATGTAAAATGTCTCAAATATCGTATCCACCTTTTAGTAAATACTTTTTTAAATTTTTCAATTGTCCAAGAAGATTCCTTAACAAATGGTATTGTAAAACTACCTAAGAAATTTCGAGAACACATAGGACAGGCAGCATTACACTTACTTGATAATTCTATATGAAATCCTCTTATATTTTTTATATCAATCATTTTACAGGATAATTTGGAACTGATTTATCTATAGGATTTGGTCTCATCCACCACTCAAATAAACCTTCATGATTTTTATAAATATCCTCTATAGTTAACTTACCATTAGTACCATCACCTCGAAGTTTTTTTAATCTTTCATGATGATTTCTACCATCAAAAAACTTTTGTTCATAAATCTCAGGCCATTGTTCTGCAAAAGTTGGTCTTTTCTTCATATTATGTAAAGTATTAACTAAAGTTTGTTGTTTTTGAGTTACTCGTGGTTCAATATATTTCAATAACTCATCTATCTTTTCATGTAAAATTTCTTTTGGCCAGGCAAACGGTGAGAATATAATATCGGGATGAAATGCAAACATAATTTTAGTTTCAATTCGTGTATCTAATTCTATAGAATAATCAAATAAATCTTTCAACCCAAACATTCCAGGTCCTGTAATAGTTAAATCTAATAATATTTTATCAGGTGCAACTTTTTGTAATCTTCTATAGTTTTCATCAAACTTATCCCATACCAATCCAGTACGTATGAATTCTCCAATTTTTCCAATACTATCTATTGATGCACACATCAACCAATCTTTAAAATGTGGTAATAATTCACATAAATCTGAACCATGATATTTTATTCTCCATAAATTTGAATTATATCGTATAAATGCCTTTTTAGAAGTATTTTCCACCACCATCTGTTTCATTACTTTCCAATGTATTGGCCATGATAACGGTTCTCCACCTACCCAATAAATTTCTTCAACAATTCCCCTATTTACAGCATCAAGAAATTCTTCTTCTACAGTATCTTTAGTAAATTTTTTAATTTTCTCTCTATTCTCATCAATTAGCCACGGATCATTTTCTGGCACCCAATAACCATCAGATTTGTTTTCTACTTCCCAAGAAGATGACAATAAATCTCCACACATTCTACATTTAAAATTACATTTATTATCTAATCGATAATCAAACGAAATAGTTTCCATTGTAGTATGTCCATCATCATCCGTTGTTTCAAAAGCCTTATCTATATACCCTGGAAATAGAACTCCCGTAAACCAATGTCTATACGTTGATAACGAAAGTATTTCTTCATTACAGACATCACATTCAGGCAAAGTTTCTCCTGCCATCATTCGTTTTCTAACAGATTTTATATGTGGTGAATTCCAATATTCTTTTAATGTAACTGGATTATAATCATCAGTACTATCAGTTACCTCACCATATCTTTCATCATTTGATGCATCAATATATTGTTTTTGAAATGAATGTTCTTCCCTACTAGCACAACACAATCTTCTTTCACTTTGTGGTGAAATATAAGTGTGAGTCCAGGGTGCCATACAAAAAGTTTTATTTGGGGATTTTTCATCCATTCCACCACCACGTTTATCCCAAATAGGTTTTATTCTTTTACTCATATAAATTTATTACTTCTCTCCTCATCAAAGAACCTTTATTAAAATATACACCTTTCTTCATATAACTAACCAAAAATGTCCTTCTCCATCTATTTTCAGATATATTATCATCAGACCCATGCAAAACATGAGAATGAATAAAAGTTACAGTCCCTTTTCTTACAGGACAATATACTTTATTATAAATATCAACCAACTCACCATTGACATAATCTTGAGGAATTACACACGGTTTACCTCTTTCATGTTCCCAACCTTCTGGATTTGTCAAAAGTCTATCGTCATCAAGATTTATCGGTAAACACCATTCTTTTTGTGAACCAGGATAATAATATAAACATCCATTAGTTTCATCTGCATCTTCTAATGAAATTGCCATATTTATAATTTCTCCTTTATTTGCATGAGAATAAAATATATTTTGATGTAGGTCTCTACCAAGTTCTCCTGGTGGTTTGAAATACATCCAAGTTTGAGTTGCCTGTAATTCACAATCAATAGTATTAGTATCATATCCAATAATCAAACTTGCCAACTCTAAAACTCTTGGGTGTCTCATCAATTTATTAAAAAGTTGAGAATCTGTATGTGGATGTTTATAGGGAATAGTAGACTTATTTCTTTCTACTCTAATCCTATCCGATTCTTCAAGATATAAATCACACTCATCTGAAGATAATAATTGTTCCGAATATAATCCAGATTTTTCCCAAGTTTTTAATATTTGAGATTCTTTAATTTTCATTATACGTTTCCTTATACCAGTTTATAGTTTTTTTCAACCCATTCTCTAAGGTATGTTTTCTTTCCCAACCATATTTTTCTTTCATCTTATCCGAACTTATTTTTCTAATTGGTATCATAGATGGTTTACCCTGAATGAATTTTACAGGATACTCATATATTTTTTTACCCATCTCAATTTCCAAACATTTCTCTAAAATTTCAATTATTGTATAACTTTCATTACTACCTATATTTACTACTTCATATTTTTCTTTACATTTATCCATTACTGTTACTAAACCATCTATGAAATCATCAATATAAATTATATCTCTAACATCCTTACCATCACCCCAAACTTCAATTGGAACATGATGTTCAATTACTTTCCTAATCGTGGCTGGTGTAACATGACATTTATCAAAATCATATTTATCGTGTGGCCCATAACAATTCGCAGGACGAATTACTATACATTCCATATTTGGTGATAAATGATTTGCATATAAATCACATAATACTTCACCATATCGTTTCATCCAACCAACTGCATGATAAACTGGATATGGTTCTTCAAATATATTCCAAGTCTCATCCACTCTTTTTTCACCAGACGGTGGATATACAGTAGAACTACTAATGAAAATGTATTTCTTTACTTTATTAAAATATGCAGCCTCAATCAATTGTGTGTTCACAATTACATTTGGTGTAACGTGAACTAATGGTGATTTAACTGTATCTACCGCATTAGATGTATTTGCGGAACAATTAATCACAATATCCATTCCCTCTGTCACACTATCACAAAATTTTCGATCTTGTAAATCTCCGTACTGATATAAAACTCCCGCAATAGGTTTTATATTTTTATGAATTACTCCGAATACTTCGTGTCCATCTTTCAATAATCTTTTAGATAAATTATATCCAATTAATCCAGTTGTTCCTGTTACTAATATTTTCATTTGTACCATTCCTTTAATTTCTTTGAAACATATTGTGCATATTTTATATGACCACTATAACTTGGATGGTCATTACTATATCCAATATGTTTCAAATCTTCAGTAATTGTTAAATCTCTTTCTAAACACCAAGTATATGGATGTGTAATAAAATTTACATATTCAAATTCTTGATTCAATAAATTTCCAATCTTAGTTTTAAATTTTTTATCCAATCTATCAAATGGATTATTCTTATCTTTATAATCTGTAAATATTAAATTTATTTTTTGTCTTTCACAAAATAAAACTATTCCAATAAAATCTAATATTTCGTTAATAAAAAAATCTTTACAATCTGGATTAAATAAATTTTGATAATGACTTTTCAATGGTTCATATAATGTAGAGTTTTCATCTAATGTTGATGGAATCTGCTCTAATAATAAATCTGTAGTAACATCAGTATTTACTAAAAAATATTCATTTAATTTTGTAGACCAAAATTCTTCTCTTAATCCATATGGATATTGTAAAAAAAATAAAGTATCAGTAATATCATTATTAGTAAAATATTCATAAAACATTCTATGAAGTCTTTGAAAACTTCCACCTTGAATTGAATGATTTTCTACTTTTATATTTAATTCTTCCGATATCCTTTGTGGATATGCAACTTCCCTCTCACTTTTCCAATAAATATCCATCCCAATTTCCCTATAACCATCAACACACCAAGTTGCGTCAGCATGTCCATTATCATATGGAATTTCTAATCCACCACCAACTGTATGTGAACATCCATTAAAATATATTTTATTGAATTGTTTCATAATATTTTATAGTTTCCTTTAGTCCTTGTTCTAATGTAAACTTTGGATTAAACCCAACTGATTCTGCCCTATTAGTATTCATTTGTCGCCTCATATCACCATTTGGTTTTGATTTATCATACTTAACTTCTTTATCAAAATGTTTTCCAATTGTATTTGCAATATCTGAAATTTTTACCTCTTTACCACTACCAAGATTTACTGGTACATTTATTTTATTTTCAACCATATGTAACATACCACGAGCAACATCTTCACAATAAATGAAATCTCTAATTGGTGAACCATCACCCCAAACATTTATCTCATCATCATGATAACCCTTTTTAATTAATGAAGCTATAACTGTAGATTCATCACCAAAATTATCGTGGGGCCCGTAGATATTTGCTGGTCTCACAATAGATATATTATCATATCCATATGTGGCTCTAATAGAATAACAACTCAACTCACCCATTCTTTTTATATAGGCTGGAACTCTATCATTTTCACTTGGAACTTTATGCCAAACTAAATTTTCTCTATATTCTTCCATAGGTGGATATACACCAATAGTGCTCGTATAAAGAAACCACTCTGGTCTATAATGACCAACTGCCTCAATTACATTAGTATCGAATTGTAACATTGGTAGATAATCTGCAGGTCTTTCTTTTGCCCTAAGTGGTGAACCTTTGATTCCTGCTAAATGATATATGTGGTCATAACTTGCAATAATTTTAGCATTCTCTTTAATCGTCATATCGGTTTCTATATCAACACCTCTAATAACATTATATACTTTAGAATCACTTAGAACTCTCATTAAAGCAGTTCCTACCATTCCACTTGCACCTATAACAAGTGCACTTTTATTTGTCATTATAAAAATCTCCCCACTCAACTAACAGGGTAGAACAATCTGTATTATATGCATTTTCAAATTCTGGAAATATTTCTTCAGGTTCATCTAATGACACAACATTAACTTCGTGTAACATTCGTTTTATTGGATCTGTATAATCTTGTGTGTGTTGTATCCCACCGTTTAATGGATTTAAAGAACCAATAGAAGTTCTCATTATTACTTTAGGTTTGAATGTATTCTCTGTCATATGTTGCATTTTATCTAAATGATTTACCAATGAATCCATACATCTCATTAGAAAATCAAATCTTGGAAAACAACTAATTGGAACTAAACCATTCATTGCCATACCAGTACTCATTCCCATTTGTAATTCTTCTGTTACGGGCATTTCTATTCTTTTTTCTTCGGGTAATGTTTTCAACGTATTGTAAATTGCATTACCACTATACTTTACTGATTGTCCAAGAAAGATTGTATCGTCTTTCTCACCCAACCACTCCATACTTCTAATTAGTTCTTCTTTGTATTTCATCTATAATACCTCTATCGTTAAGTTGTTCATATAAAGATTTGGCCTGTAGTTTATTCATTTCTGGCCCTGGGTGTCCCATATCACGTGCAATATCACCAGCCTTTTTCAATCTCTGTTCTTCTTCATAATAAGTAAATTGTGATAAATCTTCAAGCTTTTCATCTTTTCTTATATTGAGTAATTCTTGCCACCAACTAAAACCTTGTTTTCCTTCTCCAAATCCAGCGTTATAAGAATAACTTGAATATAAAATATCATTATATTTACATACATTTATAACCGAATTATACAAGTCCATAAACTCTAATATTGCATTAGATTTAGTTTCAAGGTTTAACATACTTTTTACAAAAGTTAATTTAGATTTACCTTTTTTGTAACCTTTCCAATGTTCTTCCATCATATGAAAAAAGTTAGACATATAATGAATTTCTTCAAGTTCCTTTGTAAATGCATGTTTTCTATATAAGTCTGTCCAATTAAAAATTGCAAAATCAAATCGTAAAAATTTAGAATATTTATGGAACACTCTAACCCAATGACTATTTCCATGTCCAGGATTTGCAATAATCCAACACTTCACTTCTTTACCTAATTTTTTAGATAGTCTCTCACAAAACACTTTTGGCCAACTATCTTCTATTGGTACTCCACTTGCAAACGTCATACTACATCCAAAAAATCCAATATTTATTGTATCTTTTGTAAAGTCTAACATATTATCACCTCTCCACCCTAAATCATTTCCGTAATACTTAAAACTATCTTTAGTATAATATGGATGGTGTTTTGCATTATCTATATGATCACTACTCCACCAAGTGCTTGAACCATTAATTGGTAACTTTCCCAGTGGAATTAAATCTGTTTGAACAAAACTCATCAAATGAAAAAAATCTCGTATTTCATTCTGTCCCGTGGCTGTTTCTGGTTTTGGAAATATAACTTTATCATTATCATAATAATTTATGTAGTAATATCTATTCTTTCTGAACCATTCATACTGTACATCCCCATCATTATAATATTTAAGAGTATTTTCAATTATTTCCCTATACCGTTTCGGAATAAGACGGTCATTGCCATATTGTATTTTATTTTTTTTCATATTAAAATAAAACCCAATTTCCTGTTCCGTGATGTGGATAATCACTTTTATATTCATAATACCAAACATCTACTGGTAATCCTTGTTTTCCTCCCCAAGTTTCTTCTGTAGGTGTATTTGTGGATAACCCATTATCTTCAACCACAAACTCTAAAGGTAATTTATGATTTCTACTGTATTTATAAGTTTCATAAAACAACCCACTCTCAAAAGTCATATCTCCAACAAAACACCAAACCTTATTCTTTTCACCCTTCATCTTAATTGATTTTGCAACACCAAGAGCTATTGGTAATATTCCACCAACTATAGAAGAT
>Ga0098059_1000913_pt1 | contig 15633 bp, 19 predicted proteins | sample 20_taG_FD_92580 | JGI IMG/M metagenome (GOLD analysis project Ga0098059, IMG submission 92580) | Marine viral communities from the Subarctic Pacific Ocean - 20_ETSP_OMZ_AT15318 metaG | ecosystem: Environmental > Aquatic > Marine > Oceanic | place: Subarctic Pacific Ocean | collected 2015-01-19
AAGCAGTTGCAGAAGCATTTGTACTAATAGAGCCAACTATTCCATTTAGATTTGAAAAAGTTGCTAAATATCTAAGACTTGTAGCATCATTCATCAACTCTAAAGCTACATTACCATTTGTTGCATTACTATTACTTAAAACCCTTAATGCACCTGTACTTTGAAATGTTGAACTTGAGGCATAACCACCAGTAATTTCAACATCACCTGCACTTGTGATACGCATACGTTCTGTAGAATCTACACCATTAACCCCACCACACTTAAAACTTATAAAAGTTTCTCCTGTTCCATAAGTGTTGTTTTGTAACACAAAATCAATTGCTGATGATATATTATTTGCACCCCCATCAGTTCTAACATTAGTTAGTTGTAAACCACCTATAACTGTACCTGGACTTAAAGAACCCCACCCACCAGTATATGGTGCAGAAACTTTGCCTTTATAAATAGGAAAATTTGAATCAGCTACAAGAGTTTCAATAGTTGTTGATTTATAAAAAGTTGTATTTCCATCGCTTTTGATACGCATACGTTCTGAAGGTGCTATATCATTTGTAGAATCTCTAGTTAAAAAAACTAAATCACCTTTTGTAAAACTACCTGTAGAAGTTTGTTTAAGCCCAATGTAAGCAGGAGAATTTGTTGCACCTCCTGTATATCCTAACCCTATTGCATATACTGCACCCGAAGTATTATAACTTGTTGTACCTAACTGTATATAACTATTAGCCGTAGTAAATGATGTTGGAGCAGAACTTCCACCACCTACATCAATAGTTAATTTTGCAGAAGGCGAACTCGTTCCTATTCCTACATTTTGAGATGTGTCTATGGTTACGGCATCAGCAATAGTACCTGATGAGTTAGAACTTCTTAACACTAATGTAGCACCATCACCTGAACTTGCTCTTTTAAATGCTACTTCAGCTTTAGGAGTACCAGTAGACGTTGAACCTCTTATTACTGCTTCAGCACTAAAATCACCTGATGAGTTATTTATGTGTAATAATTGTTGAGGCGAACCAGTTCCTATTCCCCAGTTTTGTGTACCAATAGTCCCTACTGTTGCAGTATCTTTTTGAAATCTTATAATTTCACCATCACTTGTTAATCTATTTAATCTAGCAACTGTATCGCCATTTACTGTAGTATTTGCACTACCATCAGTCATAAATTGATTACCTACAGTACCATTATTTGCAGATGTTTTACTTACAAGTAAATTACCACTTGAATCTATACGCATACGCTCCCCTACTGCACCTGATAGAAATATTAAATTAGCATTACTTGAACCAGTTGCACCTGCGTTATATATTTGAAACCCATTTGTATTATCTACATTTTTTAAATTAAGAGTTTTATTTGAATTTATATTGATTGTACCAGCAAAAGTTGAAGCACTTGAAGCACCATCCATACTTAAAATAGCAGTTGTATTATATCTTAAATTTAATACTGCACCATCATTGGTTATTGCCATTGGGTGCGTGTCTCTAGTATCGTTTAATATTAAGCCTACTGGATTTGCAGAAGCAATTTCTATTTTTCTTGCAAGGCTGTTATTATCTTCAAATGATGTTCCACCAAAAATTGCATCACCTGCAAAAGTTGAGTTTCCATCACCATTTATTTTTAAATCATATCTTGCATCTGTAGAATTGTAAATTACGAAACCGTTTGAATCTATACCTAACTCTACATCATCATAAGATGTTGGGGTGAATTTTAATAACTTACCGTCACCATTAAGTATTATATTTCCCGCAAAAGTTGCTGCTCCACTTTCTGACATATCAAGATGTAAAGCAGTTATTACAGAACCACCATCATTACCTTTTAATCTAATATCATAATCCTGTTGTGTTGAAGCTATATTTAAATCTCCATTTTCAAGACCTAATCTACCCATAAAAGTAGCACCATCTGCTAAATTAACATCGCCACCATCAGCACTTAAAACTATATCTCCTGCTACATCTAAAGTTAAATCGCCACTTGATACATCAATTTCTTGACCACTAATAGTCATATTTCCTGTTGATACATTACCTGCAAAAGTTGAGTTTCCTGAACTGTCTATTGTTAATCTTTGTACATTATTAGTAGCAAAAACAATAGTGTCATCTCCAGAAGAACCAGAATTAAAACCAAAATAAGTGTTAGTATCGTCTTTGTGAAATATATTACCTTCTAAAATAATATTAGAATTAAATGTGGTATCTGATGTCATTGTTCCACCTGATGCAGTTATACTTCCTTCAAAAGTAGCATTTTGTGATGCATCTAGTGTTAAAATATTTCTTGTAGTTGAACCATCCCATTGTCTGAAAGTATGCGTACCATAACTATTCTCTGCTCTTGAAGTGTATAATGAATTTAAACTTGCATCGTGTCCTATTAATAAATAATCATTTGTAGCACTTGGGTTTGAAATTGTTAACGCACTTGATGATTCTTTATTTATAGTTAGACTACCGCTAAAAATTGAATTTCCATCAACATCTATTGTCAATAAATCTGTACTACCAAAAACTCCGTAAGCTAATTTAAATTTATCCTCATCACTGTTATCAATTCCCATTGAATATGTGTCGCCTGTAACATTAAATTGAAGTAATGAGTCTCCAGTAGTTGCATTTATTTTTAAAGTATCAACGATACTAATTGTAGAACCACTCTCTGACATTATAGAATCTCCTATGGTATCTGAATCTGTCCACTTTGTTATCTTACCTGCCGTACCACTACCATCAACTGCACCGCCACCGATAGGAATTTCAACAACTTGACCTGCTGATGTCACACCAAGTCTTTGTGTTACTGTACCAGTAATACTTCCACTACCATATTGAGCAAGAGTCAATCCAGTCGTTTGATGTAACGTTAATTTTGTTGCACCTTGTAAACCGAGTTGTATATTATCAGTTGAAGTTGTACCGCTTATATAAACGTCACTTGTTCCAAATTGTATTTTGTTATCATTAGATAATTGTATGTTACCACTAGATATTGTCAAGGCTTCTGTAGGTGTAACGCCTATTCCTAATTTAGATGTAGATAAATATAACGGTGAATCTGTACCATTACCGTCAGTTAATCTTTTTGCAGTAGAACCAATGACTGCATTATCCGTAGTTTTTAGTAGTCCGAGATAGGTTGTACTTATATTTTTTCCAGTTAGCGATGTACCCATAAGAATATTTTATTTACAAATATACTATTTTTTCATTTTCATTATATGTTTGTTATGATGTACACGATGACAGTTAGCACATAGTATTTCACAATTCACCATTATCTCATATAAAATATCATCTACCTTGCCATCAGAGAAACTTTTTTCAGATAAGTTTCTCAATACTCTAGCAACCTTATAACGCTTTTTTTTTATGTGATGAAAGTCTAAAGCACTAAAGTTTTTATCATAACCACAACGCACACATTCTATAGAAATGTGTTCACTTAACTTATAAATAAATTGTTGTTTCCAATATCTATGTCTTTCCTCTCTATATGTATTTCTACATTTTTTACATTGTTTCTCAGGATTATTATGTTGATTTTTATAGAACTTATCTATTGATAATTGTTTATTACATTTATCACAAATCTTATCTCCCTTGACCTCTGTACTTTTTAACATAGTTTCTAGATGTCTTACTATTAGAATTATTATTTTTACTATGTACTCCTTTTCTTTTTTTCTTTTGTTTTTTTATATATGTAGGAGTGATATATCTTTTAGCCATTGTTCTTTACCTTTTCGTATGACCTACCTCCAAAATAAGCTGAAACCGTTACCATTAGAAGTACCTTTAAAAGTTCTATCCATTCACTAGATACCTCAAACTTTATACTACCTGAATCAACAAAAACTAAAAGTACAGTAGAAACAATTAAAAAAAGTAATACGATAGGTCTAACAGATTTAGTAAGAACATTACCATTTAACATATCATACTTCCATCTTTCGGTAACATTTTTTTGCATATCAGATTCAGCTTGTATCCAAATCTGTTCCATCTCTTTTTGAAATTTTGCTTTCTCGTCTTTAGTTCTTATAAACCTATCTGCTACACCTGCAAGTTTATCAACAATACCTACACCTGCATCACCAAATATTTTTGTTAAAATCTTATTCATTTTTCGTCTTCGTTAGTCCATACATAGATAATAAAAGCACCAGTAAGCAATGCACTACAAAGACTAAATCCCAAAAGGGCATAATCCACATTCTCCATATTTACATCCATTACAATTCATCTATTAAATCAATTAATTTGTTTTCAATCCTTAAAAATATTTCTATTCTTTGTACACCTTCCCATTCTTTTAATCCATCTGCCACATCCATTAAGGTACTTATTTTAGAAATTGTTTGATTAACTTTTAATTGATTATTAACATCATTTTCAGATAGACTTACATCGCTTAACAATTTCATATTAATTATTTTCTTTCGTTTTATTTTTTGCAGGGTTAGGGGCATTACTATTATTTTGACTAACTATTATAGGTTGAGATATATTAGGTTGAGATGTTCCGTAAATATTTACACCATTACTATATTGATTATTAAAGCCATTATAATAATATTTTAAATCTCTATAATAATAATCTCTATATCTATAATTATAATAATCGTAACCTACAACATTATATACTCTTGTTGGTTGTATTTGATTTAGAGGTATTTTAAGCGTGTCTCCTGACTCCGTTACGGCAAGAACGTGTGTAACTATAGATGAACGATATAACACCTCAGAACACGATGTAAGCATTATAACAAATATTGAAAACATTATAATGATAAACGCAATTAATGTTTTACTTTTCATTTCTTATATACTTTATCTTCTAAACTATTTAAACGTCTATTGGTTTGCTCTTCATATTTCTCTAATTCTTTTATGATATAATCAATCTTTTGATTAATAACTTTTGTATCATCTTGCTCTATATATTGTTCAGGTAATGACTTAGCAATTTCTATTTCAGCAGTTAATTGTGAGTAAGTCATTGTTAAAGAAATGACACCACCAACAAGTAATCCTAAAAATTTAATATCAATTTTGATATCACTTTTTCCATCACCATCAACATCAAGTGCAACCTTTTTATTTGTTATATCATCCATATTTTATTGATTTTAGATTTCTTCAAAATTAATAATTTTAATTGATAGTTGTTTTTGAGAATCTAATATATCAGATAAAATTGGGTAAACTCTTTTATAGCAATTTGATGACTGACCTAAAAACGGCTCTTTCGTAGAATTTTGCGATATAACATCTCCAACAAGTAGGCAACCATGTGTATGCTCAGTAGTGTTACCGCAATGGATAAGAATGTGAGTAAAATTAGGAACGTCCCTAAGCTGAAGCATACCTCTATGAATGTTTGGAAAACGTTTTGCGTATTTATTGTGGTAACCTCCTTCTTTTCTGTATTCAATTTTATAAGTGCCTTCAGGTATGCGAGTTTCTCCATAAACTTTTGTCTCACGTTTTTCATCTTCAAGAGTAAAGCATAGAAAATCTTTTTTGTTTGTCTCATCATTTACTGTAAATAATAAACCTAAGGTACTATCTTTTTCAGAACTATATCGGTATAATTCTAACCTCATAATTGTTCAACCTGATTTGTAAATGTTAAAATTCCTCTGTATATCGTTTCGGTTTCTGTATCTTCTGTGATGTAAGTAATACCGTCATTCTGTGCAGATATACATTTGAAACTATCTGAACTTAAATCAAAAAAAGTATTACGTGATACTAATAATTGCGTGATTTGATTCATCGCTAAGTTTGCATCTAATTGACCACCAGTATTAGTGTCAAAGGCAGTTACAACTTCTACTTGTGTAGATATGACATTTAAATAAGTATCCTTTATATTATCACCTATAATATTTGCAATAGAAGTGATTAAAATATATGGATTAGAAGCACTAGAAGGTACTACGTTATAAATAGGAACATTAGCACTATTTAAAGTTATGTTTCCATTAAGAGCATCATATACTTCTTTTCTTATAAAGTGACTTGCATCTTTCATATTCTTGTTTCTTTATTTATTTGTTTTTTTAATCTTTTAATAAATGCAGATGTTGCTTCAGATATTGCGGTTCTAAAAAACGGATTTGCTCTACGTGGTGGCATAGTAACTTCTTTGCCAAAAAAAGTGTTGGTTTTTCTGTTATAAAGAACTTTCTTATTTTTAACTTTAATTTTATATGGACTTGTTATACCATATTCCACAAATGTAGCATAGTCAATATTATATCCGACTGTATAATTAAATGGTTTTTTTTCTATAAAAACAGATTGCTTTAAACTACCAGTATCAACAGGAACTTTTAAAGAAGAACGTAACATAATATCAGTTGTATAAATAGCTAACTCTTTATCAAAGCCACCCCCAAGTTTTCCAAATTTAGATAGCTTTCTCATTTTTTTATTGAATCGCATCCTATCTCTTTGCCTTATTTCTATGCCTGATTTCTTTGCCATGTTATTGTTGTTTGTCTGCTAATATTTTATAGGTATATAAATCTTGCTCAAACATAGAGTTGATTCTATATTGATTAGTGTCATTAGTTAAAAATAATACATCACCTCTTTGAATGTTTGTTGTTGCAGTATTCTTTCTTAAAATTAATTCTATTCCAGTCTGCAATATTCTTTTTCCATCTCGGAAAATCATATTGCCATCTAAGTATGTCCTATCTGCCCAAAAAGTTCCTACCGTAGATTGAGATGATGTGAAGCCACCATACCCATCAGATGAGTTAGTATTTCTTTTTACCGTTACTCTGTACCTTAAATCTCCTGCTTTTATCATAACTCATTATAAAATATATATGGTGAAAGAATATTTTCAATACTGCTCGGTAATTTATTAACCGCTTCTCCTTTAACATAATCCGCTCTATTATCATAGTAAGTAGTAGCGAGTTGTTTGATAGCTAACTTTAAATCATCAAAAGTCATACCTGTAGTTGTATAAACTATTTTAATATTTTTAGTATGTGCAGAAGTTACCTCAATATATCTATCTTCAAAGCCATAATCATCATAATTTATAGCAGACAAAGTACCACTAGAGTCTTGTGTTTGAACGCTAGTGATTGTATTTATAGGTGCATAAGGTAGTACAAGTTTTACTCTACGTTTATACAGATTACCGTATTCTCCTGAAGGGTCAACATTACTAATAAATAATGTTCTTGTTTTAGCAACAATATCTCTATTAATTATTGCTTCACATTTCTCTCTAGCCGCCTTAATTATCTCAGCAATAATAGTATCATCATCAGATGTTTCTATTCTTGCATAAGATTTTAGTTCGGAGGTTGAAACAATTTCACTTCCAGTAGTAGAGTCAATTTGTACGCTTATCATTATTTGCTTTGTTTTTTAACTTTTAATTCTTTTGTTTCTTTAGTTGCTTTTTCTTCTTTCTTTACTATAACATCACCCCATCCTTTAGCAACCCATTTAGAAACATTAACTTCAGGTATATCTATAGTATCACCTTTCTTATAGTCTACACCTTCTCTTGTTATATCTATTTTACATTTAATTTTCATAATATTAATTTTTGATTTAAACAAAGATAAAAAAAAAGGACAACTAATTTGTTGCCCTTTAAAACACCGTAGTATTTTTTATTTATTATTTAGAGGATAGACCATATGAACTATATATATTATATCTTAAAGCTTCATCACCAACAGCATCTTCATTATATATCTCATTCTCTAAATCTTCGCCATCAATCGTAAAATCACTACCATATTTATTATACACACCAACTTGATGTAAATTACCACGAGCATCTTTATCGTGCCATATAATTTCATAAATATTCTCGGTTTTTTTATCAAGTATTTTAGTTCCAAGTTTTACATTTTTTCCTAAAACTCTTTTAATAGTATTTAATTTATTCATTGTTTTCATAGTTTTCATTTTTAATTATAATTCAATTTAAAAATTTTTTTAATAAAAACAAAGAAATATTAAAATTTTTTTTAATTATTTTTTTTTACACAAAAAAAAAGAGGGTTATAAAAACCCCCTTTCTTATTCAATTAGTATTACTAATTATGCAGTCTCTAAAGCAGTTTTAGCCGCAGAGAATGTACCAACACTATAAGCGTTTGGTAAATAGACAGAATGTGCAATTCTAGCTATTCCTCTAACAGAAACTAAATACTTAGAGAAGTTATCTGAGTCCTCGTAACCGAAGTCTACTCTAACACCCTCTCTTTGCCATACTTGAGAACCTTGTGAGAAATCTCCAACAATGAAACTTCCAGCAGAAATCTTGTTGTTCATGTAAACTGGAACACCATTTATTCTGAAGAAACCGTCAGCAGATACAAGTGAATTACCTCTTAGGTATTCATTAGTAGTATCTTTCAATAACGCTATCTTATGAAAGTCAGTTGGGTTTAACACAATACCATTAGCAGAGAAATTCGCTAACGCTAATTGATTCATAGCAACATATAGAACGTCAAGTTCTTGTGCTGACTCAATAGCATTTGCAAAACCTCCAGCAGCCCAGTCAGTTCCACCATTTAATAATCCTAATAAATTAGGAGTAGAACCTGAACCACCAATAAGTTGGTCATCAATAGTTGCATTTAACTTGTTAGGGATTCTCTGAGACAAGTAGCTAGAAAGTGCAGGAGTATCATCAAGCATCTCTTGAGAGATAGTCATGACTGCTGCCATTTTCTGTACTACTGCGTCAGTAGCCGTAAGGTCAAAACTAGAATCAGATGGCGCACTACCTTCAGCAGTTGCTCCACCATTATCAGTATAAGAAGATTCTTTAACAAATCTTATTACGTTTGAATCAGTTGAACCTACAGGAATAATTCCCATCATATTCGTTACATTAGCAGGGTCTCTTTTGATACCATCTACTCTAGTAACTCCAGTTGCATCTCTTGAAGAGTTTGCACCTGAAAAATCAGAAGAAATTAAAACATCAGCTTTCAATTCCATTGAAGCATTTGCTCTAGTCCCTTCTTTCATAGCTTTGAATGATTCACTTTTATTAAGTGTATCACCAATCACTTCTGACTTAGTTCTATAAACATTATCAAAGTTGTTTTTCTTATTTTCAACTTCCATCTTGTCTAATCTTTCAACTATTTCAGAGTGTTTATTGACTAGGTTATTAACCTCGCCTTTAATAACAGTATCAACTTCGTTGTTAACGTTATCCTTGATGGCTTTAGCAGATTTCTCTAGCTTCTCATCAATAACATTACAAACGTCGTCTAACTGTTTTTTTATATTATCATCCATTATTTTGAATTTAAATTGTTAAACATATAAGTAATTATTGAATCTGAAGTTATAGCATCCTTCTTAGTCTCTAAGTGTGTATTATCACGAGTTAGTTCCTCATCTGATTGGTGTGTTTTATCACGAGCAATCAAAGATTTTAAAACTTCTAATTCATATTCAATAAGATAACCTAAGTCATCAGAAACACTACCTTTTCTAATCACTTTAATTAAATTATCAAATCTCTTTTTGAGGTAATCTATTTTATTAGATTCTCCTTTAACCTCTAATATTTTTGCTTCATCATTCGCCGCAATAGTAACTGCTGAAATCTCATATAGCTTTACTTCCTTAATCATTCTAACACCATTCTCGTCATAGTCTTTTTTTACTGGCATAATACCAACTGAATTTTCATCTATAACTCCGTATTTCATAAGTTCTAAAACCTCATTTCCAAAAGTGGTTTTAGGAACTTCTGCAACAAATACCAATCCTTTTTCATCTTCATATAATTCTTTCATCTTACCTATAGGCTTAGTAATGTCGTGTTGATATAAATACTTTACACGAGAACCATTATTTTTAATTGTTCTTTTATATGCTCCTTTTTCTATTATGTCGTTATCTGAATCTTTGTTACCAAATACTGAACCGTACCCCTTAACGATTCCTAAATTCTCATCAATATCACTTATCTGTCCTTGTTTATATATTACTTTGCTCATAATTTAAATTTTATTTTCAAAATTAGTTAAATTTTTAAATAAATGTTTTTAATCTCTTTTAACGAAAGGTATTGAAACACATTTACAGTTCACTACTTCTTTAGCTAAAGCACCTAATGAAGTATCGGAAGGAAACATTAACAACGATGAACCTACCATGTAAGGTTTATCACTAGCTATAGGAGTTTTCTGATATTTAGCACTAGCCGTTGCATGAGTATCTCGTATATTAGCACCGCCTGCTATCCATTGTTTACTTAAATTATCTTTACCAAATATATCTTCTGCTGATAATGAAATGCCATTATTTGCAGAGGCAGTAGTTTCAGTTTGTACTACTCGTCTAGCCATCCAACGTGATTTAAATTTTAATCTTTTCATTATCTCTTTAACTCTAGGTTCTAAACCCATAGACATAAATTCTTCATTTGCAGTTAATTCTTTTATAACTTTTTTTAGTGTATTTCTAGCGACACCGCTTATAGAAGTGACTTCTTTTGCAGTAGCTAAATAATTTGAGCGTTGTGTAGCGTATCTATCCATACCATTTAATACAGTAGATTCTAGATTTTGCATTTCTCTTCGTGTAAGTTTTTGTCCTCTTTCTATTTTATCTAACAATCTTTGTATCTCAAATTCACTAAGTTTTTCTACAAATAATTTAAAGTGTTTTCTGTACCACATAAAAAAACGTAATCCAGTTTGTCTGTACATCTGCTTATACATCTCTACCATTTCATCTTCTTTAAATAAAGTATTAAAGTTTTGATTCGTAGCAGTATCTTCTATCTTATAATACTCCATAGCACGAGTATAATTTTTAATATAATACTCGTACACAATAGGATAGTTTTTCTTTTGTGCTATTTTAATTTGTTTAACAAATTCCTTAGATATATTTCTTTGTGCTTGTTTAGTTTCTAATGTTTTTTGAGATAATAAGTTATTGCAAATGGCATACCTCTGAGTTCTTTGTGGATATTCTGATGTCATCACATCATCTATCATACACCTACTAATAAATTGATTGTTAGATTCTTCTGCTCTCGGTTTGGGTAATGGCATTATTCTTCACTTTTATCAATTATACGTTTACACCATTTCCACATTGCATCGTCTTCTACTTTTGACGTTTTAATATTACCACCCCAAAGAGCAAAAGATATATCACCACAAATTGGTTTACCTTTTTCATCTATATAATCACCAGTAACATACTCGTGAGCACGTGATAAATATGCAAATGTTTTTTTAACTATAGATAGTGATAAAGGCTTACCAGCAATTAAATCCGTTGCACGACCTTTGCCAACTAATGTGGCACAAGGATTATTAAATTCTTCATTTATTGACTTACCTCTCTCTGCATTTTTTCTTACTGATTTTGGATAATCATCATAAAATTCTTGTTTTCTTTCCTCATCATCTTCATAATATTTATCTACTGCCTCATTATACTCTTCATGCGTTTCAAAAGGCATAAATACATCTTCACCATCCCAATTATGACTGTGTGAACCACTACCTCCTAGTTCTTCTGCTCTATCTTCCGCCTCTTGTCTTGTAGTGAATACATCTGTCATGCCCGGTACTAACTTTTTGTAATCTAAATTTTTCTTTGTAGACATAGGATGACCTTCAGGTAATAGGTCTTGGTCATGTCTACCACTTTTAAATTTACCATTTCTTAATGCATATAAAAAAGAATTTACTCTAGCCATTGCCCATTGTTCAGGTGAACTGACAGTTGGTCTTACTGATTGAGGATTATTTCTATAAGCACCAATACCTCTTTTATATACTGCATATAAAGTTCTTACATTAGTTTTTTTTGTTTTAGCATCTCCTACTTTTTCATTATGCTCTTCAACTTTTTTTTCTAATGCTTTTCTTAGCTTAGCAGTCATTTCTTGTTTTTGCTCTTCTTCTTCAATTACTTCTTCAATAACATCTTCTTCAATAACTTCTTCTTCTATTACTGGAAACTCTACGTTATCAGAGACTCCCATATCTAAATCTGATATAGGAATAAGGTTTGACGGCACTAAATAATCTTCCATTACTGGATTTTCTTCATCTACACCATACCCTTGTGCTTGTCTTTTTTCATTTGCACTTAACCAATATGATTTTGAAAGAGTATCTACTAACTTTTCTTGTTCAGGCATTAACTCAGGAACGGCACTATAATCAAAATCAAAATATAAATCTTCACCAAACATAGGTACTAACCACCTATTAAACTCATCTCTTATTTTATTTAATTCAGGTATTACTGCATTAGTAAATAAAACCTTTCTAGCGGTTCTATAATTATCATAAGTTGTTGATTCTGTGTTGTTTAATAATTGAACTGGTATCCCATATATGTTACATAAATCTTTAACGGTAGCGTTATAAGATTCTAATAATTGTAAATCAGAAGTTGATAGACCAAAGTTTACCCAACTAAATTTCTTTCCTGTAATCATTACATCATTAGCTGATTTAGTTCCTTGATAATTTCTTCTAAAAGCGTCTTTCATTTGTTGTGCTTGAGTCGGTGTTAATTGGTCATCATCAGGAGTTAACATACCTCTAGCAGATTGATTATGTAAAAATTTTAAATTAGTTTCTACCGCTTCATTACTTGTTGTTAATACTCTCATGCCTGCTTGTATTGGAGATTGACCGTATAAGTGAGAGCCATTACTAGAATAATCAGGATTAAAATCTGAAATATGTAATACTTCTTCGGCAGTTAAATCATATTTATTATCATTATACATCATAGTATATTTTGATACTGGTTTAAATATTCCGTCTGATTTTATTTCTATTAAGTGTGCAGGTAGATTATATAACTGATAATATATATCTCTGTTCTCACCGTTTTCAGGAGAGATTCCATATACATATCTATTACCAGTTAGTTTACCAAAACCAATAAGTTCCTCAAGAAATACTGCCCAAGATTGTGCTGGATTTGGTCTTTCTAACAACTTACCAAGTGCTGAATGTTCAACTTGTTCTAGTGTATGCTTTCTTAATAGCTTTGCTTTTAATACTGATTCTTCATTTAAGCTATTTGATGTTAAGGCTTTGTATTCTTTTAATGCACCGTCATCAACTTTTCTATAAATATTATAAGGTACTGTTACTGCTGATTTAGATATTAATTGAATCAATGAATATATTGTGGGATTGTAAGCATAACCTTTTTCTATATAATCTTCATTATATTGATTATTAGAAATTGTATTGTCACCCATAAAGTTATAAATGAATCTATTGTACGATTCATTCGTCTGTTGAGAATTAAATGCTTTTAATCCGTTTCTTAATCTTTGGAGAAAACTTGCCATAAATAGAATTTATTTTCAAAAATACTAAATTTATTTAAACTATGATAAAATCTCTTGACCTAGCTAAGCCAGTTGTCACACCATAACGGAACGCATCCATTAAATGGTCTTGTCCATTTTGTTTTATCTTATTAATTCTTTGTCCGTCTTTATTAGATTCCCAAACGTAATATTGATATTCAGTAAATAGATTTTTGCTTTCCTTAGAAGCAAAAACTGTATACTCTTTTATAGTTTGTATGCCATTTAAAATACTATCTTTTCCTTTTTGTGATGGTTTAGCATATAAGCCTAGTCTCTTTAACTCTTCAATGCTCTTAGGCTCTGCACTATCGCATATAAATATTTGTTCTTCTAATTTTAGATTTTTAATCTCTTGATAAATGTCTTGATTAGTTAATCCTTTTTTATATAATAATTCATTTACATATAGCCTATCATTCTTTCTTCTAATCTCTATTATTGTGGTAGGGTCATTTGAAAATCCAAAATCCATTGCATAAGCAACTTCACAATGTTCTTTATTTAAAAAATCTTTATAGTCTATCCATTGCCAGTTATCAAATATTGCACCAGTTTTAAAGTTTGCCCTTAATCCTAAACCAAATACTCGCCATCTATCGGTATCTGTTTCTTTCATTCTTAGTATTTCTTTTCTTATTTCTTCATCTAAGAAAGCATTATCCTCAAATGTTGTAATAAATAACTCAGCATCTGAACGGTTACTAATATCATAAAGCCAATGAATAACATCTGACGGATTGAAGTCACATAATATTCTCTCACTTGTTCTAAGTGCTAACTGCTCAAAGTCTGATAAATAAAATTCGTTTGCTTCATTTAACCAACATATATCTCGTTTTCTACCTCTTACTTTCATCTCATTATCAAGAGATATAAATTCTACTAAATGCTTTTTATATTTAAATGTCAATTCTGCTTTATTAATTTCTGCGAAATTATATATACCTACCTTTTGTGCTATCTCTATAAAGTCTCTATAGACAGAGCCTTTGAGAGCAGGTAAGGTTTTTCTTGCAATAGTTATTACAAGTTTATCTTTTCTTGTTGTTAATAAGTATATAATATATTGACAAAGTGCATATGTCTTTCCGCTTCTACTTGAACCTTGATGTATTACTATTCTTTTATCTGTATTTATAGTTTGATAAAACTGAACATTACATTCTATTGTTTCTTTTTTCCTGCTGGTTTCCATGTAATCAATTTGCTTTCTACTGAGCCATTCACATCGTATTCCCTTCTTTCAATGTAGCCTCTGTCCTTAGCCTTCGTCTTTAGATAGAATATTGTAGAGGTAGGGTTACCACCTTGTATCTGTTTAAATAATTGACTCTCTGCAAAGTCTTTTGCTACATTACTTAAATCATCTACTTGACTAGCAAACTCTTTATCTTCTTTGTAATACCTATAAAATGTAGTTCTATCTATACCTACTTGTTTACAAGCGGTAGTGACTACTCCTAAAGATTTTTCAAGTCCTTTTAGCAATGCCTTTTTAGTATGTTGTATTTTGTTGCTTTTCATTTTACAAAATTATATAAATTATTATACGTTATATTCCCAAGATGTTGTTATTCTTTCAGAACTATCAAAATTACCAACTTTATTCAAACCACCATGTGCTTGTTTTCTACCAAAGTTTTTTAATTTCCATTTAATATTTTTTTTGAAATAAAATATTAAACTTGGTGCAGACGTGGTAATTGTAAATCTATATTTTTCTTTTAAATACTTTTTACCTACTTCTTCCAATAGTCTTACACCTATTCCTATACCTTGAAAATCAGGTAATATTACAAGTCTATGTACTCTTTTTAAATTTTTTACTTTTGGATGTGGTGTGTGTAAAATGCTTATAAATCCTGCCAATACATTATTAACAAAACAAACATAAACAATAGCGGCATTATTATGATTATGACTTAAATAATGGTACTTAGCAAACACCTTCCAAATTGACTTATCTTTTGTTTGGTATATTTCAAATTTAACTTTGGGTTTATTTTTTTTTTGCTTTTCAATATTTTGAAAAGTCATTGTGTCTGTGTCAAATATCCAATCAGGAATTAACCAATCTATTATATCATAATGACAAGTTACAGCTATAAATTTTTTATTTTTTTTTCTAATTGTTTTTTGAACTGCTAATGAACCAATTTTTGCTATATTTCTATCAACAACGCTTGTAAATTCATCAAAAACAAAAAGTTCTTTATTTTCTAGTAA
>Ga0098059_1000914_pt1 | contig 15630 bp, 30 predicted proteins | sample 20_taG_FD_92580 | JGI IMG/M metagenome (GOLD analysis project Ga0098059, IMG submission 92580) | Marine viral communities from the Subarctic Pacific Ocean - 20_ETSP_OMZ_AT15318 metaG | ecosystem: Environmental > Aquatic > Marine > Oceanic | place: Subarctic Pacific Ocean | collected 2015-01-19
TTATTTATATCATCAAATCTACCACACCATGCAGCTACAATTTTATCTTTCTCAATAAATGTTTCTTGACCATCTGGGGTTTCTCTTGTAATCTCAACAGGATTCTTATATACAAATATACTACACAATGAATCAGATGTAGTTGTTTTTCCTTCTGATACAGGGTCAATAGAAGCATAATATGTTCCAAAGCCTGGATTCTTAACCGGTCTTTCCCAGACAACTATTGATCCAGTTTTATCTTCCATTTTCTTCTTTACTGGAAAATGTGATATAGGTAATTTCTTTGTTCTTTTTGCAACTATTCCTGTTTGGTCTCTTTCTAATTTAATAAACTCATATGGATATTCTTTATCCTCAATTTTCTTTAGTTGTCTTGCAATAAGATTTTGTGGAAATATTGCTTCCTCTCTATATGCAAATGCCTCTGCAATATTAACTGGTTTCTGAGATATACGTAATTGATATTGTTCAGGTGCCAGATCTTTTTGCCATTGTGCTCTCTCATTTACAATTGCTTTAAGAGATTCTTTAATTAATGAATTACCATATTTATCAATGTGTGGAGGCATAGACCATTGTTCTGGAATGAATAATCCTGCAATACCAATACCACCTTTGTCATCCATAAGATCAGTCTCTATGGCATATATATCATTTGATTGTGGATTAAGTATAAATTCTTTTAATGGATTACATTGCTTAAGGTCACCCACTGAACCTGCTGCAATAAACATACCTGTTGTCATCATACCAGATGTCATTGCGGGTCTAATGTACTCATAGGTCTGATCCATCTTTGGTGCAATACCAGCCTCCTCATGAAAGAAGTAAGTACAAGGTCCACCTACACCTGTTGTGGCATTTTTTTCAAAGGATGCACCTTGTATTTTGGACATAAGTCCTTTGTTGGTTTTTCTATTATTTATCCTTACTTCTATCTTTTGCTCCCACAGTAAAACTTTTTCTGGTGTACATGGTCTATACCAACCAGTGTGTTCATTTAAGAATGTTTTATATTCATCTAAGAATTTCCAGGAACCTTTATCATTAATATAATCTTTAAGTGATGCTCCTATCTTACATATAGATCCTTCTTCAAACCAGAATTGATTTATAATCTTACCCATATGAAAGTATGAAGATGCTATCTGTCTTTTCTTTAGTATAGCTGCATGTTTATAATGTAACTCAGCTAATATTTCATAAAGTGCCATGTGATATTGAGCGTCTCTTACTTTTGCAAATCCATATTTCTTTTCCTCTTTGTCAAAGATTGGTAAGAAGTTTAACCACATGTAATAATCCCTAGTTAAGTAAAATACATTCTTCTTTCCGTGATAGAATACTCCATCTTTACATTTCTTTTTTTGATCCTCCCAATAGTTTATATAATCTTTTGATCTAAATGGTTTATCACAATAGAATCCTTGCTTGTCAAAGATCTTTGCTTGATCATTGAACAATAAGGCTGCTTCATCAAAGTTATATTGACCAGGTTCCTTAAAAAGAGTGATGAGGTAATCCCTAAATTCATCTCTTGTTTTGAATTCAGTGGTACCCCATTCACCATCCTTATATGTTGGGATTGATTTATACATCCTCTATTGCCCACACATCTTGTTGTCTAAGTAGTATATGATCTTCATCCATATGAGATACTTTAACTGGTTGTATAAATTGATTGAATAGTACTATTTCTCCTTCAAATATACCTTCAACATCTTCACCTATACCCACTACAGTCCCTCTATCATCTTTAGTCTGTTGTGCATCAGGAATAAATATACCTGTATCACCATAAGTTTCTTTTGCTTTGTGTTGTCTAATAAGGAGTCTATCTCCCACTGGTCTAATTTTACTCATTTTATTTTGGTTTTAATTATTATAATTGATCATATGCAAGTCCTTGCCCACCACGGACAGAACTTTTTTGTTCATCTTTCATATCATTATATGCTCCTTTAAATGATTGTCTTATACTGTCAAATTTAGCAGCTGTATTTACCAATGCTGTAAGATTACCATCTCTTCCATGTTCTATCTGAGTCTTTTCCATATATCTTGCTAATCTATCTAACATAGTCTTAATACCCTTATATGCTCTATATGTTGGTGTATGATAAAGCTCTTCACAAAGTTTTATAGCTTTCCTGATAGACTCATCTTCTGGTGACTCTTCTAATCCAATCTCATCTATAATAAGTTCTTCTTTCTCATGTTCTGTCATATTGAAAAAGGGATTCATATCAGGATCAGGACATGTCATATAAAATATAAACAAATATATTTGCATATGTGTATCTGGATATTCATCCATGATACTTTTTAAACTCTTTATAGAGTAACAATGTTCTGAAGGTATAACCTTTCCATTTTGTACATCAAATAATTTTACTAGCATTGTGGATTATCTTTAAGCCACATAACAAGACTATTAACTTCATCTTTTAAATATGGCATGTCATACATTTTAATTTCTTTAATAATAGGTTCATCCTGATCATTATATCTAGTGATAGGATAACCAAACTCATTTTCACCTTCTTTTTCAAATGATACATGTTGTATTTGTAATTTACCTATTTTTAATTTAGGATTGTGTTTTTTAATAATATATGCATATAAACTTAATTGTAAGTTATAATGCATCAGGTTACAATCATCTAAATTACTAACTGGATTATACATTTTAGATGTTATACCTTCCCAATTTGTAAATCCTTTTTCTTTTATTTCTTTATTAGTTTTATAATCAAGGATATTAATCTTCCCATTCACAATAGATACAAGATCTGCTTGACCGCATATTCCTAATGATTTTAAATATACAAAATGTTCAGGATATGCACCATCTTCTAGTTTCTGTTCTGGTGCAATCTTAATTCCATTATCATCCACAATAGGTCTTATAATTGGAACTTCTGTTCCATCTCTTTCAATAGTATTAAATTCACATAAGTTTTCTTCTCTTTGATCATGATACCAGTTACCCAGTTTAATTGCTCTAGCCGTTTCAGTATCCCAAGCATCTATTATTTCTTTGGGAGTCATACCATACCATTTAGATCTTTTATTCTTAGATGATTTTTTAGCTTGACCATCTCTATCAAACTTAGGTTTAAATAAACCTACAAGACTAGTCACACTAGTCCATTTGATTTGGTCTTTCTCTAAGTCTTCATCAAGACTCTCATATATATGTCCTTTTTCTCTAAATATTACGGGCATCTCTATCTTTTATTTGTTTATCAAGTCTTTCTTTTTGTTCCTTTTTAAGTCTTGATATTTTTTCATCATGTTTCTTTTTTGCTTCATGACCAAAATATAATTGCTTTTTAAATTCCTCTTCCATCTCTGGTGTCATAATAGCTTTCCATCTACCTTTTGGACAATCAGAAGACATTGCTCTTATCTTTAAACTAAGACTACAACCACAATCTGAACAGCAAGGAGCTGTCTTGGGAACTGCACAGGATCTACCCTCATTATCTATTAATGGGCAAATCTGGCATTCCATAAATCTTAATTTTGCAACAGCTTCAACATCATCTTTTTTAAAGATTTTATTTTTTATTCCTTCTGCAATCTTATCAAGATTTCCTAATGCACCTAATAATTTATTTATTCTCATCTCTAAACTTTTTCTTATTCTTTATGTTATCCTCTAACTTTTCTAAAGCACTCTTCATGTTTTTTAATTTTTCTTTTACGGGTACAGATTTATCATACCCATCAAACTTCATCTTATCTAAATTACCCAATATATCTTGTTGTCTTTTTATACTCTTCTTTAACTTGTTTTTTCTAATTGAGAATGTTCCAAGATTAGGAAGAGCAATTTTTGGACTTGTTAGATTAGATAAATTTTTTCTAACCTTATCATAGAAGAAAAATACAAAGTCAGAAACTAGATCTCTGTGGACCTCAGATTCTTTTGAAATATCATCATAAAAATTTTTATAATTCTTTGGATTCATTTCCTAAAATTTTAAAATCTAAAAACAATGTACCCTCTATCTGAATATCCATATCAGGATTAAGTGATATTGTTTTCTTATTATTTCCCTTCTTAACTATAAGTCCTTTCTTCTCAGCTTTTGATAAAGCATTTCTACAAGATTGAGGACTTTTAAATATACCTAGTTCAGATATTTTTTCACAGAATACCGTTAATTCAACACCTTCCATTAGAGCTAAAGAATAGAGACAATTGAGATCAGATGAACTAATCTGTATATTATTAAAGAAACAGTAAGTAAGGATTTGGTATTGAATTACCTCACCCTTACCTACTTTAATCTTTTTCTCTATTTTATTAACTATAGCCATGTTGTTGGAATGTCATCACTCTCAAGTAATGTATATGTAAAATTATTATTCCATGTATCTCTAGCCTTTCTCATTATCTTCATAAACTTAGTCCAATCATCATTAGCTGCAATTACTTGACAGCCTGCTGACCATTTATCTACTTGTGAAGACTTCTTGCCAGCATACTTGGTAGCTCTATGAATATTAATACCAAATAAACCAGTATCAGTATTCTCTTGATCTAGATTGTACATATCATCTCTATTATTATCTCTATAGACAGTAACAGGATTCTGTTGTCCCAATGCTTCATACCTACCTTGATGCTTTCTAATCTTATGAGACTTTGGATATTGTCCAGGTTTTAGAATTGCACATCCTGTGTTTTCTAATATTGGACTATCCATATAATGAGTTCCTGGATCAGTGGTGCAATCAAATTCATGATATTGCCATTCACCATCTATCTTATATGATAGAGTCATTAAATCATCAAATGCATTTGTAACTTTATTCTTAGTTAAGGAATTTCTTACTCCAACTATATTTACATTATAGTCACCAGATTCAAAAAACTTGTAACTCTTACGTTCTAGTGCTCTCTTTATGTGATCAACACTATACTTCATTAGTTTGTCTTTTTAAAGTTCTTTTAATTTGCTCTGCTGCATCAGCACCTGATGTTTTAGATGCATCAAATGCAGCTTTCATTTCACTTGGTGCTTCCTCTCCTTCTGGTGGAGCAGCCATAGTTTGTGCAATAAACATTTGAGCCTGCAGTCTTTCTGCACGTACTTTTTCAATGTCTCTTAAAAGTTCTTCATACTCTTTCTGAACTTTAAGATGAGGAATATTCTCTTCATAGTATGAAGTAATTTCCTTTCTTCTTGTTTCTAGTTCTTCCTTAGAAACATTTTCTCCATTTGATTCTGGAGCAGTTGTTTTTTTAGCTTTTGCCATTTTTCTAATTTTAAATTAATAATTAAATTCTTGGCAAATATATATAAAAAGTTTAAATAAAAAAAGTTTATAAGGTTTTTTTTAATGATAACCATTTAATAGTTCTAGTAAATCATCTATTGCTATATGTCTATGTGAGTCTTCTAATACAGTTTTAAACACATAATTAGAGTTTGTTAGCTTTGCCATATCATGATATGCTGACCAGTTTTTGTCTTTTAAGTCTATTTGGTATGAGTCACCACAAAATATCATCTTAGAATCTTTACCAAGCCTCCCTATACACATTGCAAACTGTGATCTAGTTAGATTCTGAAATTCATCTACTATGACAACACTATTATCAAATGTTCTTCCACGGAAGTGTGCTAATGATACAAGTTCTATCTTTTCTTCCTTTTCCATCTTTTCAAGGATGGACGGTTTATTATAGACTTTACGCATATTAGAACGGATAGGAACTAACCACGGTTCCATCTTTTCACGCTCAGACCCCGGTAGGAATCCGTTATCTTCAGTTGATACAGTAGGTCTTGTTATAATTATCTTATTGTATTGACGTTTGAAGAACTGATCCAATGCCACTTGTACAGCCAACAATGTCTTACCTGATCCTGCTTTACCTACTATGAAGTTAAAAGGACTCTTTAAGATCTCCGTCTTAGCTCTCTTCTGTTCTGGAGAAAGGCTAAGGGAAAACCTTACTGACCCCTTTGGAGGAGTCTTCTCTTTGTTTGTCATGAATGATTATTTATTTTTAATCTTTTCAAATGAGCTAATACCAAAACATCCTAATGTCACAATGACAAATGAGTTGTATATAGTATTATTGATCACTAATTCCATTCCACACCATCCTGTTATTAGGTCTGCAATTGCAAATAGTACCATTAATATGAATGATGCAAAGCCAACTACAGCCTTTTCATTTATATCATTCTCATCTTTGAATAATTTCCACATGGATTATTTTCTTTTTCCGCCATGATATTCCACGGCATGTCCCATTTCTATCAGCTTGTCATTTACACAGCAGTCAATATCATCTGTCTCTATGTGTAATTTTCCAAGTACACGGCCATACTTACCCACGCTTTCACTCTCAAGAACAAAGTACTCACTTTGGTTTGTCTCTGTTAACATTGTTAATAACGCTTCTTTAGCAGCTAGGCCACGCTTCTTTTCTTCTAGATCCCGGGTTCTTGACTCAGGAGTATTGATCCCCACTAGTCTTATTCTCTTATGAACAGTGATGTCAAACCCCAGGTCAATGATAGCATCTAAGGTATCCCCATCTACTACTCTATCTAGTTTTGCTTTGTATACGTACATTTGGTATTATTTCTTTTAATTCATTATTTATTTCTCTATCCGTTATTATATCACGAATCTTGGCACATTTTTCATATTCCTCTGTTTCCACGAAATAGGCCATCATATTTTCCAACGTTTCTATTGACGGATCTTCTTCCGGTTGGTGGGCCATTAGTGCACTCATCCCATCTTCTCTTTTCTCATCTAATAGATCTTCAAACTTGGTTTCTTTTGTTATCACCTTGAATGAATTCCTAAATGCTGTATCAATGATCATCTCCTCTAACTGTAGTCTTTGTCCGTATGTTAGCCCAGTGTAATCTTCTTCCTCATATTCTTCTGACATAATGTATTTTTTTTTTTAGGTGGGACTTAATCTGACTCCTTTCTATAAAGGATGTATATATCTAATATACAAAAAATTTTTGGGTAATTAAAATATTTCATGTGTCACGTGCTTGAAAGGTTCTTATGAATTGCTCCCCGTTTTATTTTTGGCATGTTGCCACCCCCTATGAATGTAGGGTAACCTTAAAATTTTTTAACTATGTCAAAAAATGTTTTCTTCCACAAGATTGTAAACAACACAGTTGTTGTAAAATCTGAACCAACACAACTAACAAAGAAAGTTGTGAATGGTGTAACTATCTATTCTAGAACACAAGGAACCGTGACCTTCGGTCTATGGTGTCCGTGTGACCAGAATGGTACCAGTATTGACCCATCAACACTTAATTTGAAATCAAATCAAGAGATTGAAGGTGTGTCAATGAGTGACAGTCCGGTCATGGACCAGGATGATAACTCAGTTGAAACTGGTATGTATTGGGCTGGATAGCCTGATACAAGGGGATTAATATCCCTAAATCCTTTATGTACTAATACAGATTAGTGCAAAATATAACTCACTCAAACTGTGAATACATACTGACAGTATAGAATCAACACCAACTTAATTGGATGTGTGTTCATCTACTAAACAAATGTATTCACAGGTGAGTTACATCCAAGGTTACATCCACATACAGGTGTGTAACCACATAAAAACAATTCATTTGTTACAATAAATATTTAATTGTGTGTGTTAAGTTGTGAGAGTGTGGTCTTATTTACCACAAAACACCACTTATTACCACAGTTACAACTGTTAATGACAGTAATATATAATATAGCTATCAACACATGATGAATCCACAAATGATGTCATCTTAAGACGTATGGAAACATACTGGCATATAACCTAACAATAGGTGTCTGTGTTATAGTTATATTCTTATGTTCTCTCTCTATAGGATAAGAGTATAAGTATCCGGAATATTAAAAACCTAGAAGTTAAATCTTTGATTAGAGGTACTCTTTCTTAATCTAGGTAGTGCGGGTCCACTTCAAGACTTACATACAGCAATGTGGTTAACCAGGGTAGTCTGGTTTCCACTAAGCTGTATCATACATTTATTAACTCAAACTATTAATTTAAATCATACTATTATGAACAAGAAATTCAACGCTAACTTAGACTTTAGCATAAACTTTATACCATTCGTTGGTATTGGATTTGGTTATCAAAAATCAAATCGTGATCTAGGACTAATAATCCTACTTCCATTCATGGACATTCAACTCACTTATAACTTTAATTAAAACTACTATTATGAGACATATTAAAACTTGGGTAGCACCTATAAAAATATTTGTAGCTGTTATCTTTTCAACTATTCTATCATTAATTACTATGGTAGCAATGTTACCTGTTGGTTATCTATTTAACATAGGTGATTCAGGAGGATTACTGATGTATTGTGTTATACAATTGGTATACTTACTATCAACATTAAATTATTTCTTTTCATTAAGACTTAATTACCGCAATTGGAGAAATTCAAGAGAAGCGTGGAAATCATGGGAAACAAAATGACTTGGTTAGTTAATTACTTTAAGGGGTTATTATCTAATGGGATTCATCCTTTTGCAGCTGAGGAAGTTGCAAAGGATGATGACCATTTAGTTAATAATATAAAAACTGTATTGAAGATAGATAAACAAATCAAAGGACATACAGGATTTGTTACAACTACACCATCTTCATTTGAAATAGTTAACAACTATTGGATGAGTCATGTTAGACAATCATATAATATTGATGATAAAATAACTCATACATTTTATAATATAACACAAAATGTACCAAAGTATTTATCAAATATATTAAATGGGAAAGGTGATCATACTTATAAAATTAAGTTCAATGATGACTATACATTAATGTTATCTGCATGGAATATACATATTGAATGTAAAGAAGAATATAATGGACTGTTGTTCTACAATCATTATGAAAATATAAGTAAGATTAAAGAAATGAGTCAATTCTTTCCAAAGTTAAAACAATTGATTAAGAATAATCCTAATATATTAGATAAATATACTGAGTATAAGAACTCAGGAATAAGGAAAATTAATATACAGATATGAAAAGAGATGATCAGTATAGATTCAGTGCAATTTTAACATTAGTAGGATACATAGGAATAGCAGTATGTTGTCTTTATTTGATAATAATGGCTCAACTGTGACCTACATAACAACACAATAGTATAGTATTACTATATAGTTGTATAAGAATTAGTAGTCAGTATGATTATTAAGTTTGAGTGAGATGACTTAAGGGTGATGGGAAACTGTCACCCTTATTTCTAATTTACACTCATAGCTCAACTGGATAGAGCAACAGCCTTCTAAGCTGTAGGTTGTAGGTTCAAGTCCTACTGGGTGTACTATTTATAAATTTAAAAAATAATTATCATGGCAAATAGAATTGATGAAGTATGGTATGCATATAATGCAAAAGGAAAAAAGATTCCACCATACAAAAGTATGTTTAAACAACAAAAGAAAAGATCATTAGTTGGTAGAATATGGCACACATATAGATCTAATTGGAAGGAAATAACTGGTCTTATAGTATTTGGAATAGCAATAACAGCTGGTTTAATGATTGTAATAATTCACATAACAGCAGCAATAATACATTAATTATGAAAAGTATAAGTATAAGCACAGAAAATATTAAAATGTTTGTTGGTGATATATTCACCAAAAAGTATAAAGAATCTGCAATGATGGATTCAGTAATACATATGTTAACTGATTCACAATTAGAATTTCTTATACATATTATGTTTAAACCTGATTATGAGTTATTAAATATTAATGACTATGTAAAGTTTAAACCTGGTAAATATGAGTTTGAAGATTGGGATCGTGACATTATGATTGACAAAGGTATAATGAGTTCAGATGGTTATATGTATGGTATTATAATGGGTGATACTGGTTATGGTACTGATTTTAATCCAACTCATTATAAATTGAAAGTTACTGTATTATTATGTCATAACTCTGTAATAGTACAAGATCATGAGGTTAAAACTCTTGATTGTATTAAAATAGATCCAGAAGATGTGAAGTATAATAAACTTATGGAAATATGGAATGAAAAAGTCTGATAGATTTGGGATAGTATCATATAATGTTATAACAGATCCTGAACTTTCAACAAATGCTAAAGCAATTTATACAGTATTAGCTGTTCATTGTAACAAAAGACGTACTTGTTTCCCTTCTAATGGTACTATAGCTGACTTACTAAATGTTAGTTATAGTACTATCAAGAGGGGTATAAGGGAACTAAAAGATGCAAAGTGCATTAATAGAAATGGTAAATTAATAAAATTAATAAGATGAAAAATATAATAATAATATTAGTAGCATCTGTTTTAATAGGGTGCCAAACAAATACTGTAAATAATCCTAATTGTTTAATTTATGGTGATACAAGAGACATAGTAGATACTGTATATTTAAATGATAATGGACTGCATGTTGATATAGTAGTACCAACAGGAACTGATCAAAATGAGGAGTATACTTCATTTGGATGGGGTGCTGAACATTTCTTTATACATGTTCCAACATGGGGTGAAGCAAAATATATAGATTTCTTACATGTAATTATTGATGGAGAAAAAGTTGTAATTCGTGAAACAAAATTCAATAGAAAAAGAAGTAGCTGGATTCCTGTTCCTATTAGTCAAGAACAACTTGATTTATTGAGAGAAAATATACATAATTCATATGTGTATGATGATAAAGGTCATAGAGTTAAAGTAAATGACCCAAAAAATAATGGAACATACTATAGGGCTACAGGTGAGTATTCATTTTTTTATAATTGTAATACTTGGACCAATGAGATGTTAAAAGAAAGCAGACTTTATGCAAGAAAAAGAGCTAATTTAAGTAGAGATATAATAAATCTTTATAAATAATATCAATAGATAGCTATACTTCTGTTGATTAATATTGCTGAGACAATAAAACTATGTAATAGAGACGTGTATTTTTTCTACTTTTGTTAAATGATTTATCAATTACCAAATGGCAGAATAATACACTTGTCTCTTGAGCAATACTTAGACATGAGTGATCAAGATTTACAAGAGCTTAATTGTCTTGGTAGTGAATATACTAGTGAAGTGACTGACCCTTTTTTTAAGTCAACACTTTCATCTGGTACAACAAGAGAACCTAAAGCGGATAAATATATAGTTCAAGGTGAACCGCAAATTGAACATGAGCCAAATCTTACTGAGATTTCGGATATAGACAAGTTAGAGGATAAGTATTTTTATCCTGATGACATTTAAAATGTACCAAACTGGTACACATTAACACAATTTTTTATTAATTTTTAAAACCAAACTGACATGACAGAAAATGGTAAAGTAACTATTGTTGCAGATGACAACGGTAGTGTAATCAGAGTATCTAAGAACAACCCAGAATTTGGGCACGTTAGATTAACACAAGAAAAAGTAGGATTTGGAAACCAAGGTTGGGTGAAGAGATCTACAAGAAGTACATTAATACATGGTACTGTAGAAGATTTACAAGCAACTGGGCTTGCAAATAAAAAAGAATTACCAGGACAAATTGTTATTAAAGAGCAATTTGAAGCATTTAGTAATAATAATCCTGATAGAGATCTTAAGATAGCTGGAGATACTGGCGTTATATGTGTAGGAACTAACACTGAAACAGGAGAGATGAATTCTCCTATATATAGAAAGACATTTTATTCAATGGATAGTGATGAACAAGATACATTAATCACACACACTAATGGTGCTGCTATTAGAGAAGCAAATGGTCTTGAGCCAAAGAAAGCTAAAATTAGCAAAGATGAATTAGATGAAGTTGTTTCTGAAGAGACATCTACAAGAAGAAACAAAAAGTCTGATAAATCTGAAGAAATAGAAGAAGTTACAACTGAAGAAGATATAGAAGTTGTAGAAGACTCTACATTTGACTTGTAAGAGTCATATAATACTTGTTTGAAAGAGAGGCCTTAACGGGTCTCTCTTTTTTTTTTATACACTCACTTAATACTAACTTAATAATAATACTAAAACTATGTTTACTAATGAACAATTACAAGAATTAAAAAAAACAGAAAAAACTGTACATCTTAACAAACTAGGAATATTGGATCAATATAATAGTTATGAAGATATTGAATACAGTAAACTAAATCCTAAACAACACTTTTTATTTAAAAGAGTGTTACATGGATTAAAACTCTACAAAAGAGAAGAAATTAATAAGATGCACTGGGATAAGAAGAGGAGAATAATCAAAGTATGGAAAAGATCCCAAGATGTTATTAATAAATGGAAACAATGGCTATGTAATAAGAAAGCTAATGCAATTTTTGCTATATTTGAAAACAGTAAAGATGCTAAAGCATTAATAGCAGTTCCATTTGAATATATGCCTGATTATAAGAACAAAATGAGTCTTAAAGATTGTGGTATAGAGTATGAGCATCTTATAGTAAAATTTATTGAGGAAGGTTTACTTCCTGGTAACTATTTTAATATAAAATGAACAGAGAATCAAAAAAAATGGCTAAAAAGAATAGAGATTACTCTAAACTTAGAAAAGTCTTCCTTACAGATAAACCTAATTGCATGGCCAGTATACCTGGCTGTGCATTAAGGGCATCTGAAGTACATCATAAAAAAGGGCGTGGTGAATACCATAATGATACATCAACATGGTTATCAGTATGTAGATCATGTCATGAATGGATAGAAACACATCCTGAACAAGCAATAGAATTAGGTTTATCAATTAAAAGAGATTAATGAGAGAAGAAATTCAACAACAGGCATTAGATTTAGCCGTAAATAACAAAAGATGTGGTTTGGGTATTTCAATGGGTGTTGGTAAGACAAGAATAGCAATACAACATTTATTAAAAAACTATAACCAATTTATAAAAGTATTAGTGGTTGTTCCAAAGTTAACTGTACAAGAAGCTTGGATGAATGAACTATTAAAAATGAGTTTAACTGATAAACTGATAGATCATATTACATTTAGCACTTATTTATCTATTAATAAACATAATCCTAATGATTATGATATTGTTTATTTAGATGAGTGTCACAGTTTATTAGAAAATCATGAAGAGTTCTTATCAAGTTTTGCAGGTAAGATATTAGGATTAACTGGAACACCTCCAAGAAAAGGAACTGATAAATACAAGATGGTCAATAAATATTGTCCTATTGTATATAATTTTAGTGTTGATGAAGCAACAGATAGTGAAATATTAAATGATTATCAAATCATTGTACATGAACTACAATTATCAAAACTAAAAACACACAAAAAGAAAAATAAGAATGGTGGTCACTGGTTTACATCAGAAAAAGGAGACTATGATTATTTTACTGCAAGAGTTGGAGATGCACAAACACCAAAGCAAAGACAATTTACATCTATCATGAGAATGAAAGCAATGATGGACTATGGTACTAAAGAAGCGTATGCTAAAGGTTTATTAAAAAATATTAATCAGAAATGTTTAGTATTTGCTAATACACAAAAGCAAGCTGATAGAATGTGTAATCATAGTTATCATTCAGGTAATAAAAAATCAGATGATAACTTACAATTATTTAGTGATGGAAGAATAACTAAAATGTCTTGTGTACTTCAACTTAATGAAGGTGTATCTATACCAGAGTTAAAACAAGGTATAATTATGCATGCATATGGTAATGAACGTAAAACTGCTCAAAGAATTGGTAGACTACTTAGACTATCACCTTATGAAAAAGCTACATGCCATATATTATGTTATGCTAATACTGTAGATGTTAAATGGGTTAACTCAGCGTTATCTACATTTGACCAAGAGAAAATTAAATACTATAACCCTTTAGACAGATAATTATGAAAAAAGGAACAGGAATATTAATAGCATTACTAATTTCATTAGGAATAATGATTTTAGTAATGTTTAAAAATTAAAATTATGGAAACAAAAAAATTATTGAAATGGTTAGGAGGATACTTCTATACAATTATAATTATAATGCTAACATTATTTTTATCATCATGTGGTATATATGGTAATATAAGTGATGCAGAGTATATGCGTAGAGCTAAAATACAAAAACAAATAGATTTAGTTCAAGCTGAGTATCAGTATACTATAGATTCTTTATATGTTGAGTATTGGAAAGAAAGTACTGATGATACTGAGCATACTTGGAAAGGAAACAATGGAGTTGAATTTAAAGATTAAATCATGGGTAAGATGAAAGAATTATATCAGGCAATGAAGGAGTGTGAATGGAAAGGAACTCCAGAAGAATATTTAAAATGGTGGATCAATGATCAGGCCAAAAAAATAGATAAGAAAAATGAAAACAATATTAATAATAAGACTGGTAATAATAATTCTAACAGCTCTATTGATACTAAAAATAGATAAAAGAATAAAAGATAACACATGGAAATGGTAATAACACACATATTAGCCTGGGGAGCAGGATTAGTAACAGGAATGTATTTTGCTTCACAAGTAGAAAAACATATTAATAAAAGAACTAAGAAATGAATTATGATGATTGGAAGTTAGCATCACCACCAGAAGGTGGAGAAGTTAGTTCATGTTGTGGTTCAGACTATGAAGATTTAGAGATCATGGGTGAACTAATATATAAATGTCATAAATGTAATGATTTATTTGACCAACCTGAAGATGAGTCAGAATATAATGAAAGAATGAGAGAGAATGCTTTGGAAGAAAGAGAAGAAGCAAGGAGAAAGTATAATGAATAAATAAAATTATGAAAAAAATTATTGGAACAATATTAGCAATTGTTATAGTTTTAGCTGTATTAAACTATTTTCAGGATAAACATAGAGAGTATCAAATGAATGTAGAATTTTTAGATCAAGTAATAGAAATGAAAGAAAATTCTATTGATTCATTGATTATGATACAAGATTCAATTAAAGTTACAAATGATTCATTAAAAGAAGTGGTATTAAATCTTTTGCCAAAAAAGATAACAGTAACTGCAACAATGTATCATCCTGTTCTTGGACAATGTGATGCTACACCAGATATAACAGCTGATCAGACTAAAATACCTAACATAGATAGTTGTAGTCATTTAAACTGGATAGCAGTGAGTCAAGATCTTTTGTGGTTTAATGGAGGACCATTCCACTATGGAGATAGAGTTATAATAACAAATGCAGGTCATAAAGATGGTGTATATACAATACGTGATGCAATGAATAAAAGATTTACTTATAAAATAGATTTTCTTGAAAGTGTAAATACACGTGGTTATAGATATGATGATGTAACAATGGCAAAATTATGAGTAAGCAAAATTTATTTTCCAATCTTACAAAGAAAGATGGCAAACTTGTTTATAATATAAAAGCCCAGGAAAAGATTTATAACAGTTTTGTAGAAGATCTTCCTGAAGGAACCAAAGTAGAAATATTTGTTAGTGTGTCTGATGGTAATGGTACTAATGCACAGATTGCTAAAATACATGTTAGTATTAGACAATTAGCAAATGAAGTTGGTTATAGCTTTAGTGAAATGAAACTACTTGTAAAAAGAAAAGCAGGACTCTGTTTCAATAAAAATGGAACAGAATACTGCAA
>Ga0098059_1000918_pt1 | contig 15610 bp, 7 predicted proteins | sample 20_taG_FD_92580 | JGI IMG/M metagenome (GOLD analysis project Ga0098059, IMG submission 92580) | Marine viral communities from the Subarctic Pacific Ocean - 20_ETSP_OMZ_AT15318 metaG | ecosystem: Environmental > Aquatic > Marine > Oceanic | place: Subarctic Pacific Ocean | collected 2015-01-19
AATGTAGTTTCAAGTAGTGTTAACACTGGCTATTCATCGAGAATCAACAAGTCTGGTGCTTCCGGAGGTTATGCCTTGGGGGTAAATGTAGTAAACTTGCATTCTGATACTACCGATGTTACCAATGAGATTCCAATTCAAGGACCATTCACAAACCAATGGGTTGGTGGGCAACAAGTTAGACACGTTGCAATCTCACCTGGACCGCAAGATAGAACAACTAGGCCTGAACTTTGGAGATTTTTGGTTGGAACCAACCCTTTTTCAGCACCAACAGACACGGATGGTGCAATGGGTTTCACAGGCCCAGATTATGGTGGTGGATATCCTGTTGAGGCAGCCCTATTGGCTCCTTGGTATAGAGAAGGTCGAACAAAGAGGCCGGTCAACATTAAGAATATTCAAACCGTGGTCGGACAAGCAAATCATGGAAACTTCCAACATCAATATGAGGTTTTGTCGACCTTTGGAGATCAAGGTTATTTCTTAAGAAGAGCGGGCAACTTACTTCCAAACCCACTCGCACAAACATTACCCGAGACCACAAATTATGCAACTTTAATTGCTCAACGCGCTGGAACGTTGGGTAATCTTTCTTTAAATCAACCTGGTGGAGAGCCAAGTAATAGATTGTCTGGAAGGTCATCTACTTTGAAAATCACAACAGTTACTGAGGCCGTCCTTTCGGGCGATCATAACAAAACCTTTACACTAACAGATGCTTTGGGCGTCACGACAACGTTTAAGATTAATGCCGGTGGTTCAAGTGTTGATAATTCTCTTGCCTACGCCCCCGGCGGCACAACAGATTTTAACCTTGGTGGACTAGTAACTGACCGAGAGGTTCAAGAATCTCTTGTAACGAAAATTAATGCTGGAACAAATATTGACTATACGGCCACATCAATATTTGCCGACCCTATCGTTCTTGTAACTCAAAACACTGCTGGGCTAGCTGGGAACACAAGAGTTACATTCCCAGCCGGCGCCATCTCTTTAACTTTTACTGGAACAAACCAGTTCACGGGTGCAACTGATGCAGCCAACCAGAAGGCGACACAAGATAGGACAACAGGTTCTGCCCATGTGATTAGGACTCGATTCTCTGCCCCTGGTGGGCCCGAGGTTAACTCCCCTGCATATTTGGATGTTGCAACGCAACAATTCTCGGTTCACAATTCAATGAATTTCAGAAACCTATCTGTTTTGAGCAATGGCTCTGGAGAGCAGGATGTCATCAGAGTAAATTCTCAATCCAACCGACGAGAAGGCTTGAGGACTCTGAGATCTAGATATCAAGGTCAATTTGGCATTGATTCTAAGTATGGCGTAATAAGTTCAACAAATTACATATCTGAAGCCTCATTTCATAAGCAACACAGAAATACTACAAAAGTTGCCATCGGTGCTGCGTCTTCCCCTACGGGTGAAGGAGCAACGGTGTTAATCACCACAGTTGCTGAACCAGCCATGGCACCGAGTGACAACAAGAGGTTTACACTAACAGATTCTGATGGTGTAACGACAACGTTTAGAATTACTGGTGGAGGAACAAGTGCTGATAATCCCAACCCCTATGCTGCTGGTACAACCAAAGATTTCAGCTATAATCTTCTCAGCACCCAAGCCACCGTTCGAGATTCTCTCATAGCTACAATTAATGCAATGACTGCACCCAAAAGCTTCACGGCTACCCCGGATGGTTTAAATGTTCTTGTGACTCAAAACACCAACGGCACCGATGGCAACACAGAGGTTACTTTCCCCAACGGAGCTGGAACCATTGTTTTTGGCTTCTCCGGACCTGATGCATTTACTGGTGGCATCAATGCACCAACAAAAAGGCATGACAATGCACATTTCAACACTCCATTACCAGCATCAGATTTCCAATACTCTTGGATAAACTCTGCGATTAGTGGCTCTAATTGGGAAAATAATCAAAAAGTTTTAACTTATGCACCATCGGATGGACTAATTAGTTCGTCATCAGGGATTACATCTGCATTGACTTTCCCGACTATTTCAAGTTTATATGGAGAAAACTAAATGGCTAGACATTATCAAGATTTCATTGGATTGAACACTTATATTTATGAATCAAATGGCGCCCATCCTGCAACCTTGGGAACTTCCGAAAAGATCACTATTCCTGTAGTTGTCGGCGAAGACGGTCTTGCTGGTTTGTCTCCAAATTTTATTGGGATTTATAACTTGAAACTAAGCGGTGAACCAGACCCAACCCTAATAAGTCACCTTGGTAGGTTTAAAAATTACAGATTCCCATTTGATCTCCCCACTACTGCTTCTTTTTTTAATGCCCTTATGGCACACAGAGGCAACTCCTATGGATATCCCATTTGGAAACAACTTAGGGTATCGCATAATCCTCTCTCTCGATATCAGAGGAGGAACAATATCTTCACTTATGTAAATGAGCCTGGACCAATGCTGAATGGCTTAAGGACTAAGTTCGGCTCGATATCTGCATTTAAAGAGTCTGTTGTCACCGACATTCATCAACCCCTATCTTTAGTGGGAGACATCCAGGTTTATAATGAAAAGCTAAACACTTTCCAAGCAAGGTCGGTCGAACTAAAGACCTCCTTTGGGAATGAAACAGCTTTTTTTGCAAACAAGCAAATAAGTGAATATTATGAAACCATCCTAGAGACAGATGATAATTACGAAGAGCTAAAAGATCTTTATCTAGATGGCGGACTTGATGATAATGGCTCACCAATTGATTCGTTTAATTTGCTCACTTATAGGCAGTCGATCTATCCAAAGGAACAATACATTTTTTTAAATGAAACAAGGTCTCGTTCTTTCTATGTTAACACATTTTGGAGAACAAATAGAGCCAATAGGAATCAAACTAATGTTTCTAATTTTGATGCAATCATTCCACAAGAATCTATGTGGCCACTCGATACACGTCAAGACTTCATAAGTAGGACTGCACCAGTCGGAACCATCCCAGCGGCGAACTACATAACTTTCCCATTCGACTTGGGGGGTAAAATAAATGACAATGCTGAAAGTGGTCCTGGGATTTTACAAAATAGATACACAACATTTACAACTGGAGCCTATAGTCATACACCAGCGTTAGTTGCTCAAGGTCGAGAAGGTATCCCAGTTTTCCCCACCTCCGGCTGGCCACCTGGATCAACAATTAGCATTGCAAACATTTTGACAGCCAGTGTTGAATATTCCAGGTTGCATTCTTTAAAGAATGTATTTTCTCCAATGAATCCTAGTGGTATTCAGTTCACGAGTGCAGAAGCTTACGAGGATCGAGTTTCAACTACAAAAACCGACGTCGACTTCCTTTCAATGCCAACTTCTTCAATTTTTAACGGTCGAGCAGCTTGGGATGCCCCAGCGCAATCTGGAAAAGCGCCATTTTATGATTCTTATGCTGATTTTTCATCAGAAACAAGACTAAAGGGAAAATCGTTCACAACAGTCCCAGAGTTTAGAATCAGCAATCATGTAGAATTTTATTTAACAAATGGTGTTACCGAAGAGTTGACAAACATTTTTGAACTCTCTGGAGCAAAAGAACAAAATTCAACAACTCAAAATAGAACCGATTTTTATAAAGTTTTATCTAATTCTGATTTCTTAAAACATTTTGAGTTAGTAAAGAATGATCATAAAGATTTAGCTAAAGAATCTGTAATAACTCTTAAGTGTAGTGCTATAAAGAAGTTCTTACCATATAAGGGATTCTATCCTGCTGAGAGAACAGTGGAATTAGCAAAGCAGTTTCACAATAGTTACTCCAGCAGCATTTCAATCAGACTGACCGATGAGCTTGCACTTACTGATTTTGAAGATTTCGAACAATTTGCACTCAAACCATTGTTTACTCCAATGTTTTCACCAGGAATTTTATTTAACACAATTAAGTCTGGTATCGCAGTAGATTTTCCAATAATTTTTAGCAAAGATCTTGTTGACTGGGATGCCGGAAGCCCCAATAATGTAGCTACTTTTGATTATTTTGATGACAGAGAGTTACACAACAAAAATTCGATCCCGGTACCAAGCTCTCCTTATTATGGAAAAGTTGGAGATCTCAACAATGCTCTACTGGGACATTCAGAGCTGTCTAGAACATTTAACTCATTTAAGTCTCTCTACTCAACGAGGGTTCCATTTGAGGCACTTTTGGAGCCGGAAATTTATCTCGCTAACAGAAACTTAACGCTCCAAGAGCCCCACCCATTCGCACTAAGCGAAGCTACTTTTGAAACTCGCTGGGACGGCACTGGGAATAATTTATATAAAAAAATGATGTCTAATTTTTTGGCTGAAGTTCCTGAGTTCTTTATTGACAATCAGAATTTTAAGACAATTACATCATTGGAAGAGCAGAGCCCAGAGTTCGGTAACGCAGAATCTGGTAGTTTCTACTTGATGCGTTTAAAGATGACGAAAAGTAGAAATAAGTCAAACTACATGCTTGGTGGTTATGACGGGTTTCAAGTTATGCCGCCACAAGACATCGTAGACCAGTCTGGATCTTATAGTGGAGATAGTAAGTTCACTGTCCGAGAAACAATAACAATGTATTCCAGACCAAGTGCATTCGGCCCACCATCTTATGGAGATGCTGGTTGGAAAAACTTTAATGGAATTGATATGAGGATGGGTTCGAGTTATGGTTATAACTTTCCCTATACTCCCCCTTATTATCACGGAGAAGCGTGGTGCGACTTAATTTTTGAATGCACAGAGACGAAAAAATACACAGTTGAAGAAATTTTGGGACAAGTCAAAAAGTACCCTTATTATACAAGATATTGGACCGGCCTATTTCAAGATGCAATGAGAGATCTTACAGGATATCAAGCAGATGACGTCACTGGAATCTCCTCTTGGTCAACCCTTCCTCCAACATCAAGCATTTATCATAATTACTCAGGCTCTAATAAGCCGTGGTCAAAATTAATAAACGGCTCAGCACTTGTCACAGAGGTCTATCCGGAGGGATCCACACATCCTGGTGGTGGCGAATGGCCATCCAACACTGACCTCTACAGCGGCAATGAGCGAAAATATTCCACACCCAATAACGATGCAATTTGGAACCAAACCGGCCCCCAATCTCCTTATTTCCTAAACTATAATGCAATGCAGTTAAAGTCCTCGGTCAACATTTTTGGCAAAGGAACTGTTAGAGAGATTGATCTTGATACTGATGGGTCTGAACAAACTATAGAGGTTGCCTCTGATGCTACTGTTAGAGGAAAAACAAGATGGATCATTCAGCCTAAATTCGAATGTCCAATCTTAAATTTCAATAAATACAATGACTTATCCGACGTAAATCTCAAGTGTAGTCCTCCTGATTTTGCAAAATCCCAAGTCCCTCGAGGAATGTGGCACCAAAATGGAGATTTACCAACAGAGAGTGAGGGAATCTATTTGCAAGTTGATGACATTCCAGATTCATGGCTTCGCGGTGCCTTGGCAGTTGAGAGGGGGTCCAAAAGAGTTAAGTCACTAGCAGACCTAGTTGGGTTTTCAAAAGACCCAGTCCGCTTAGGCGAGATTGCAGCAATCAAAGAGGTTTCCGAATGTGTTGTCGCCGTTCCATTTATTGAGAAAGGTGGAACCAGACAGTTCTTCTCCATCCCCAGAAAAGACATAGATTCATGCATCGACGCAACACGAAGAGAGATCGAACCTGGAAGGTTTATTCTAGGTGGGCCTCCTAAGTCCGGTGGAACTGTCTATGAGATGGTTAAGAAAATGAAAGAATATGTCTTCCCACCATCAATGGATTTTGTTAAACACGAGGAAGTAGATCCTTTTGCAATGTATATTTTCGAATTCAAGCACAACCTTACAAAACAGGACCTAGCAGATATCTGGCAAAATTTATCACCAGAGATCGGAAGAAAGATGGAAGTTTCTACCGCTTCTATTTCTCATGAGCTGCTCTCGCATGAATTGCTTGGCACTGGTGCAGTTATTAAAAATGATGTTTTGGATGAAAATGCAAAATCAAATGGAATCCCATCAAACATCCAATGGATGATTTTTAAAGTTAAAAAGAAAGCTAAGACAAACTACTTTGACAAAGTTGTCGCAACGAAGGGAACAACAGCGGATACTTCAACTCTTCAGTTTGAAAATGCATCTGCAAAAATAGGTGAATCTGGTGGGGCAACTTACAATTGGCCTTATGATTTCTTTTCCCTCGTAGAACTAGTTAAATTGGACGCAGAGGTGACATTTGCAAACATAGAGAATGACGACAAAGGTCAAAAAGCAATTAAGAAAATTGAAAAGAAAAACCCCTCGGAAATTTCTAAAACTCGAGCAATCGGCAAAGGAATAAATATCGCAAGGGGCAAAGGGAGACCTAGTAAATGACATTTTTTGATAAAAAACAAGATGTTCTCAAAATTGAATTAACTCCTTATGGAAGATCCCTCTTGTCCAACGGAAGCCTTATGCCAAAGTTTTATGCATTCTTTGATGATGACATTGTCTATGACATTACAACACTTGGCGCAACAGAAGATCAAAGCCAAATAAAGACTAGAATTTTACAAGAAACACCACGAATAAGACCTCAGCGTGATATCTTATCTCCAGAGGGAGCAATCTTCACTTTTGAGCGGGATGGAGGGTCAACACGCCCCCATTCTAAGCTTTCACTTAATTACCTTACTGAACCCATAGGGACTAGTGACGGAACTGAGGAGAACGCATCCTCATGGCACCTAACCACCATAGTGGGTGAAATTGACTCTGTTGACCAAACGTTGTCATCTAACAATTCTTATTTGAGGCAAATACCTCAAGTTAACATGACAATTGAATATACAATGCAAGTTAGGAATCAAAAAGATGATTCACCTATCCGAGGACAAACCTCTACCCCAACATTGCCGGTATCCAAAGTTTTTGATGATGGAACTTATCTAGAAATTTTAGATGAACAAGTTATCGCTAGAATTCTCGAAGATAATGGCTTCAAGTTCAAGGAGGGTCTGGAAGTAGAAGCGTTTCTCTATTCAGAAGACGAAGCAGAATTGCACCCTTTGAAGATGACCCCTCAAACTAAATCGATTATAGATGGTATCTTAGTTGACCCAGACGAAACTTTTGTTGAAATTGACAAGAATTATGTTGAATATTATTTATCAATTCTTTTTGATGAAGATATTCCCAATGCAGATTTGTGCAAAGGCATTTCAAAGCTTCAAAAAGAAGACATCCTTGTTGATATTGAAGTGGATTGCCCCGACAAACAAGGTGTCGACTTTGATATTTATAGAACAAGAATAACTGACGTGGAGAAATGCTAATGTCTATTGAGAATGTTGGATTAGAAAAGTTGCCAAATGTTTATTTTCGTAAGATCAATCTTATCGACAATGACACCGAATCCTTTAGTGTCTCTCTTGATGTTTTAATCTTAGATGAGCACTCGGAAAATAATTTTATTTGGTCGACCGATCCTATAATGCGTAGTTTTCTTCGAGTTGCCATTATAGAGACGTCAAGCCCGATTTTGAAATCTAAACTAACCTCTGCTGTAATTTCCCCAAATCCCTACTCTATAATTAAGGATCCAAGCTTTGATGGACAATCAAAGGTTTACACCTTCGGATTTGGTGACATGGGCAAGGTCGAGGATTTAGATGATAAATATTTTACAATAAAAACAAAACTAGTAAAACCAAATGATACCCAGGAATTGAGCTTATTTGCACTTACCTACATTGATCACAAAGAGTTGTCTAATTTTTTAGACATCAAATTAACTGGTGCTTTGTCAAATTATTCTGGTCCACTAACATCAGAGACCATTATATCATCGGGAACCATTCAGAGAACTTCGAACGCATTTATAAAACCAGATGCACTAGTGTGGGCAGGCCCCGTCCACCAAACTGGAAACAAGTGGTATAGTGGCTCAAGAGCCTCAAAAGATGCAGTAGAACTTAAGAGGATTACAGTTAAGAATCTAAAATTGACTGACACCCGGTCAAAAATTACATCAAGTAGGACTAAGACATCCTTTTCCCAAGTTTCATTGTTTTCAAATTTTCAACATTCATTTGGTTCTAATGCTGACTTGTTTGGCATGTTTTCAATAAACATTAAGCAATTTATTTTACTTAAGACAGTTTTTGGAAAACAAATTTACGATTTGTCTAAAGATCTATTCCAGCAAGTTGTAGACTCAATTGACATTAATTCAGTTGAAATACGAAGAAGACAAGTCGATTTTAATAGGCAGACTAATCGATTGGGAACTCCGTTCTACTCACCAACAGACAAGACACCATTTGTAACAGTGGCAACCCTGAAAGATTTGGGCGAAACAAAATTGCTGAATTTGAACCACGTTAAGACTTTTGATTTCGCGGATGTGGGGATGAGTCCCCAATCCCGAGGAGAGTTTATCTATGAAGTTCACGCAACACTATTAGATAAGACTCAAAAGTTTGTTGAAAATGTTTTAGACATCGTCAAAACTAATGTTAATTCAATCAAATTAAATGTGGATGTCATGAATCGACCAAGGAATTATGATTATGACCTAGATGAATTAAGGACTACCACTACAATTCCAAGTAACTTGCCTTCATTGATTGATGATTATTATAGATTCTATTCAATGTTAAGAAAGGTGTCTGATTTGGAACTGAATCAGATGGTGGAGGATAAAAAATCTCTCTTTAAGATGAAAACCTACACCGCCTCCATTGGAAAGAAATTTGTTAATGAATATGAAAAACTCTTCGATTCCTTATCTAATAAGTTCGGAATTTTCCCTCGTGGCCAACAAACGCGAAAAGCCAACCCATCTATTGGATATCCTCCAAATTTAATTTCTATTTCAAAAACCTTTGAAGACTCTATAAGGTTCAATGAGGCACTCGTTACATATGAAATTTTTGAAAACAAAGGCAACGCTACAATTTTAAGAATTTCAAAGGATGACTTTCTTTCAAGGGCTGACACCGAAGTTAGCCGATTTTTTGATCTTTCAAAATCAACAACATCTGAAGACATTTTAGATATTTCATCAGAAGATCAGGGCGCCTTAAGAGATTTGGATGCTTCCAAGTTCTCCTTTATGGCACCGATTGCATTTAATTTTGGAGAAAGCTCTGCTGATTTAATGTCGTTGCAAAATGTCGATTTGGATGAATTGTCTGATAAATTTGTAGAATTTAATCGCAAATCTCGTGAGCAAAATTATTCTTCAAAAACCCATCCAAAGGTTGCAAAACCAAAAACAACACCAACACCTGCTTCAAGAAAAAGAAGGATTGGTCGAAAAGCTAGGGTGGGAAGGTTTAAGTTTAACTTTCGCCCAATCACCATCAAAATTAACAACATTAACAAAGATGAATCAGAATTTAGAGAATCATCTGGTTATTTGGGACCTAATTCTGAATTTATTAACATCGAAAATAATTTCGACAAAGATGTTCCTGCAAAAGATTCAAGACAAGTTGAGAAAAGATTTGCAATTGCAAATGAACTAACTGCCAAACGAAGTAAGAAAAGTTTTGATTTGACTGAGAAGAATAACTTCTTGGAGAGATTTAAGGCTTCTAGAAATTATGATGTTGAGAAGATCAGAAAACTACCACTATCAATTAAATCAATAATAAATTCAAGATCCACTGCTGCTCGCAACAACATTCTTTCAGCTGAATCTGATATTTTGAAACAAGTAGATACGAAAATAGCCACGGAAATGATTTTCCATTCAAACCAGAAGATTGAAGCATTGATTGGTTATGGCAAGGCATCAGATGGCACCGAAATTTTAACCAAACCTATCTGGGGGGACTTAACTCCCAAGATGTTAATTGAAAACAAAGAGACCCTATGTAGGGTTGTCTATGTTGACTTGGCTGAGCTAGGACTAAAGACAGCACCAGAATTCAAATTGCCTGTTCAAAATTCAACGTTTATAATAGAAGGCGATGGGGAAAATAAATCCCCAATTGACATTCCCGAGGCCTCTAGTGAGTTACCAGAGATCGAAGCAATAGCATACACAACAAGTAATGTTGTAAGGCAACCAAGGAGATAGGAAATGCCAAAATTAAAAATCTCAAATTTTAGAATTGATAATCTACTAAGATCAGCAGGGAAATCCAACACTGTAACACAATATGGAATTGGCAAATCAAAGATTGAAAAAGCATCAGTCGGAACAATTACCATAACCAGCCTTAATAGTGAAATAAGGGAAGATGCTAGTGGAATTTATGAGGTTGCAAAGATCAAGGTAGAGTCAATTGACAAACAAAATGTACGTGAAGCAATCCAATCTGCAATTCCATCTGGACAGGTGCTCCAAAATCACTACGTGACGATTCCAAGCCTACTTGATTTAGATGAAAATAGAGCCCTCAACATAACAAAAGCTAATCCGTCTTTTACTTTGGATTGTAAATTTAACTACGTAGCCACTGATTATGACAATTTGCAAATTTCAATTGATGAAATTAACTTAAATTCCATCTTAGACCCCACAACCAAGAATGAAATTATAAATTATCAAAAAATAAAGAAGGCGAGAGTTGCAAACTTTGCTCGTGGAGAAGCGATGAAAAACTTCGTAATTCCTCAAGTTAACAGCCCCAACCAGCTGCAAATGCCCTATTATTTGGAAACCACTTTGAATGATGGCGTCTCTAGTGGGATTGCTACATTTCTCCAAAAGATTCAAGTATTTGACGAAGTTCTAAACGATTATTTGTTTTCCAAGAAAGCACCAGTTGAAATGAACATTCAATCAGGAACCTCTACTGTAAAAACACGAGTTCCCACTTATAATTTATCTAAGTTTTTTGACTCCAACAGAGAACTTGACACTGATAACTTTTATGGCTTGACATCTTCAGGAGTAGTTTCTAAGATGAGTTTTGACCTAAGGAAGCATCTCTTTAAGGGATTTTTGAAAAAATCAACTACCATAGGGTTCAGAACTTATCAACAAGTCTTAGAGAATAGTGAGTGTCATAAGGAGGCTTTCGCCTACTCTCTGGAAAAGTTTGACGGAGCCAATGTAGAGCAAGCCAGAATTCAAAATCTATTCGCACCGGCTGGGTCTGGTACTACTAGGTTTGTTGACACTCAAATCAAATATGGTAAAGATTATTTTATCAAAGCAGATGCTCACTACATGATTGTTGGTAATTCTTACAAATATGAAGATTTGAAATTTTTCAAAGAAGATGAAGGTAGTGAATATGCAATCGTAACAGTTATCAATAGGCCCAATGTGGTAATTGCACCGGTTCAATTATTCTCTAAGAATAAAATGATCATTCAACCACCACCAGTCCACCCACAAGTAGACTTTAAAGTGGAGAGTAATGCTAGTGATGAGGTTCAAATTTATCTATCCCCAACTAAGTCGGAAGTTAGAGCAAATTTCATAGAAATTCTTCCAACTGATGCAGCACAAACAGATGCATTGAATTCATTTTATTCAAACTCACAAAATGGATTTACATTTAAGACAACAAATGAGTCAGGACTCTATGAAGTGTTCAGAACTCAGACTCCACCCACGAGCTATTCTAGTTTTAGAAATTATAAATTGAGCGAGATAAGAATGCCCTTTATTACAGCCGATGCTGTTTTTAGGGATTCATTAACTCCAAATGAAGATTATTATTACATTTTCCGAAAGATGAATGAAAAAGGGCTTGTTTCAAACCCCACATCTGTCTTTAAGGTTAGTATTGTCGTAGATGCAGATGATTCAAGAGTTAATGTTGAGACTTATAGTTTTCCACCAACCGCGCTAAGTCAACCAAGAGCAGAATTTAAATCAATGATGCAAATAAGACCTTCGATTGAGCAAACACTATTTAATGACAACCAAGATGTTTTGTATGAAAAGCGTTCTTTGGCTGGAACTTTGGATGACTTAAAGCTTGGAATCGTTGAGGAGTCTGTTTGGGGTCGAAAAATAAAATTGAGAGTAAGATCTAAAACCTCAGGAAAGATTATAGATCTAAATATCAACTTTAACCTCTCAAAAAACAAAACTAAAGAAGAATTCTGAATTAATAGCTATTTAGGTTAAGATTTATTAGGAGACAAATAATGGGTTTTTTAGATAACAGTGGTGACATTATTTTAGATGTCGTGCTCACCGACCATGGAAGAATGCTATTGGCTAAAGGCGATGGCTCATTTCAAATTACAAAATTTGCATTGGGTGATGAAGAAATTGATTACACCCTTTATGACAAAACGCATGCCTCTGGTAGTGCTTATTATGATTTGGAAATTTTGCAAACACCAGTTTTGGAGGCATTTACCAACAATGCTTCTTCTATGAAGACTCGTCTGCAGACTTATACCAATTTGGAATTATTGTTCTTACCAGTCCTTAGGCTAAATGAGGCTGCCAGTATTAATAGCCGCGCCTCTGGAACTCCTTCTGGTGCATCTGACGGTGCATTCATTGTAGCAGTAAATGCCTCCACAGAAGATGACGCTGGCGCAGCCACGACAAATGGTGTCGCAGTAACTTCAGATGGAAGAATTCGTGACGGTTTCATGTTGGGCGAAACAATCGGCGGAGCAATTGTCAAGGTTGATCAAGGTCTTGACACAACTGAAATTTCTCCAAAGCGTCGCTTAGATGACGACCTGAAAGAAACTAGTTACATTGTCCAGATGGACAATAGACTGGGTCGACTGATAGACACTCAAGGGACACTTGCTTCTTATGATTACATCGATGATGATAACATAGCTTATTACACTGTTGATCTTGGCGACACATTTGTCTCTGATAACACTAATGACACAAAAGATCCAAAGGAAGTTATCCAAGGTCCTCGTGGATCCCGTTTAGAATTTAGAATTCAATCATCTATGGACTTAAACACTAGTTCATATTTGTTTACTCAACTTGGCGGAACTACGACTCTAAACAATAGAGCAACCCCACCCGCACCAGTTAGTGTTTATTTTATTGACACAAACGTGAGACTCACTGGTGTCAAGACGGGAGTCATGATTGATGTCCCTGTTAGATATGTAAGATTAGTATAAAAGGAAAAGTAAAATGACATTCAAACCATTAAATGAAAATGATGCTGTAAATACCAGAACCCTGCTACATGAAGCCATTCCTCTCACGGGATCAATTGTGTCGGGATCCTACGCAACAGCCTTTCAACCTGATAATGTTAAGAGTTATTCTCACGGAATGTTCCAGAGTGTTTATGACTACCCTTATTTAAGTTCATCGGCTAATCATATTTTTGATATGACTTGCGGTGTTTCTGCGCAAACTAGCCTGTCAATCACTAACATGCAAGCTAAAAAGAGAAATGTTTACGGTCAAATGGCACAAGTTCTTATGGGCTATGACGTAACAGGTTCGGTCCAACTTTTTGATGAAGATGGCGACCTTCTTGCTGGTGGTTCAAAATTGAAAGAAACATTTGTTTTTCCCTTCTCTAGGTTGCTAGTAAAGGACGAGATTAAAAAAGAGTCTTTTCAAATGAAGTTTGACTGCACTACTTTCGTGCAAGCTGCTCAACCATTCACTGAACTAATCACAATCACTGACCACAGTGCATCAAGCGAATATCGAGTAAACTCTCCTGCTGGAGAATACGGAATCCTTTATGCAACCGCTTCAACCTTTGATGTTTTATCTGAGGCACAAACTGCCCACATGGAAGATTTCGGTGTTGCAACGAATCCTTATTGGCGATGTGGCTTGATTTTTTATCAAGCTGGTGTTGTTGTCTTAACCGGCTCTCTCTTCCAAACCTTACTAGGTTCAGCAGGAACTGCAGGTGCAAAAACTCACTTTGATGCCACAGGTGGTGGAACGGTCGATGCTGCTCTAATAGGAGACACTATTGATGATATAAACTACACCATGAGACACAGATTGGAAAACATTCAATTCAACAACACAACGGAGTTGAATTCGACTGTCTATTTCTGCCGAGTTAATCATAACGAATTTAACTATTCTTCCAACCCAACTTATTTGGATAATTCCAAAATAAGAGTAAAAACCCAAGCAACAGATGAACCAGTTTCTTACATTACATCCGTTGGTCTTTATAATGACCGCAATGAATTGTTGGCAACTGCTAAATTATCTGAGGCACTTAAGAAGTCTCCTAGCACTGAATTTACTATCCGCGCTCGTCTAGACTACTAATCTTGGAGGGGCTATGTCTTATTTCGAATTAAAAGACAATGATGTTTTTGTCAACACAATCGAGACTTATCCGGATTCTAGATTCTATATTCATAGTGGAAGCATTTTTTTAAACAATCGCCAAGCCATTTCGGGAACCTATTCGGATAACATTTTAGGTGTTCCAGAGGGTTTTGTGTCCTTGTTTGAGTATAATATTAATCGTGCAACCAGCAATAGAATCTATCCATTTATTACAAAAGGTGGACAGAAGCAGAGATTCAAAAGCCAAACCGACACTCAATTTAATGCTGACTTTAGTTATGATGGTGCAATGATAGCGTCCACCTACAATTTGTCTGCGTCAATTTCACGGGAAACGATTACAACTACGGCCGCAGCAGGTTTCAAAAGACTCCGCGCACTCAAGACGTCCTTAAATCATTATAGTTTTTGGTCTAGACACTTTGACTTTGCAACTTATTATGCAACTCCGAATGTTAATCTTTTAAATGTTCCATCTATCTTTTATGGTTCATCCATCAAGAGAGGAACAGTGGTCCTAAAGAGCTATATCGGTGGAACCCTTGTTGCCACTGCAACGGATATTTCAAGGCGAGGAGAATTGGTCCAATCTGGATCGACTGATGTTATTGGAACGATTCTTTATGATGAAGGTATTTTGTTACTAACTGGGTCTACCTCCCTTGGGTCCTATGGAACAACTGTCGTCCGCGACCTCCGTTGGATAGATTTCGGTTATGGCATCCAATCTGGTGAAACTTTAACACTGGATTATTTATCGGCCTCATTTTCTTTGGATTTCCAAGGAGTTTCTCAAGTTCAAAATATGACAGTTTTAGCTAAGGCCCCAGAGGGAATGCTAAATCACTCAAACAATCCAACCTATCTCAAGAGCTCTGAAAATCCCTTTGAGCAATTTCACTCCTCATCTTATGAGTTTATCGAAAAAAGAAGGGTCGTTAAGAATGTTGTCCCGTCCAATCAAGTTGACATTGAACCACCGTTTCAGAAAGAAACTTACATCTCTAAGATTTGTATTTATGATGAAAACAGGAGATTGGTCGGCGTTTGTAAGTTGGCAAACCCAATCCGAAAAACAGAAGCTAAAGAATATTTATTTAAAATGAAACTGGACCTGTAAGACCCAAAAATTTGTGCTATAATGAGTGTAGAAGTTCCCGAGGTGCACAACATGATTTTAGGATTAGATGTCTCAACCACAAGAATAGGTTGGGCTATAATTAATCAAGACCAAGAGTTGGTTGACTCTGGTGCGTTTAAAACCAAGAAAGACCAGACATTACAAGAAAGAGCCGCGGACTTAAGTAAAAATGTTCTCAAACCCCTTATGACAGTCTTTAAGGTCGTCGAGGGTCGCATTGCGGAGCCTTTCTCAAT
>Ga0098059_1000919_pt1 | contig 15562 bp, 27 predicted proteins | sample 20_taG_FD_92580 | JGI IMG/M metagenome (GOLD analysis project Ga0098059, IMG submission 92580) | Marine viral communities from the Subarctic Pacific Ocean - 20_ETSP_OMZ_AT15318 metaG | ecosystem: Environmental > Aquatic > Marine > Oceanic | place: Subarctic Pacific Ocean | collected 2015-01-19
AGGAGGGAGTTATAAGGGACTTCAACCCATCTTCTCCCTCTGAGATGTTTACTTATATTAATAGTTACATTAAAACAAATCAAAGACATGACACCAATATCATCTAAATCATATGGAATAGGTAGTATGATTATACTATCTCTCCTTCTATGCATATATACATGCAACCAGGATCCAAATTGTAATCATGAACCAAAAGTCTGTGAATACCAACAAGAAGGTTGGGTAATGGACACACTTTATCATTCAGAAGATAGTAGCAGAATGTTAGTACAATTACACTACTATCAAGTAATAGAATATCATATAGATACCGTTGAAGTAATAGAAGAAGACGGTGTAAGATGGTATACTATAGATACTACTAGTCATATACATAAGCCTAAGTTTAATTAAAAAAAGAAAACACACAATGAAATATTTAGTACAAGTGATTGGATGCCTTGAATGTGGCGTACCATCATATCCACTTGCAATAGTGGAAACATTAGAAGATGCAGAAGCAGTTAAAGACTTTTACCCAGGAACATGGGTGATGCATGGAGGTGATGGATACGTAGAGATCATAGAATTAGGTAAAGTTCCTAATTTTCAAGAAGGAATCGTAGACATGCTGAAAGAAACAGATTCAAAAGTAGTAGAGAAGAAAGAATCTCTTAAGCACTTTGAAGGATTTGCACTGGAGTATGTACAAGAGAAAATTGATGATCTTGTCAAGGCACAAAAGGAACAAGAAGCTAAATTGCACACAGATCTATTCAAAAAACTAATAGTATGAATAGATTAATGAAAACAATACATAGATTTAGGAAAGAGATCGTTTGGTCTCTTCCCTTTATATACATGCTATTCATAGTTACACTTATAACCCTTATATTAATCAAATAATGAAAAAAAGTAAATCAAATGGAAAATTATCAAGGAAACAAAAAAGGAGTATTAAACGTAAAGTTGATCTGGAACTCGGTCATGAACCGTTTAGCACAAAAATTCACAAACCTAAGACTCTATACAAAAGAAGACCTAAACACAGAGGAAATTATGGAGCAGAGGTGGAATGAAAGAACTAATAATATTGTTAAGAGTAAACATTTATTCAAAGGAAATACATTGAATATATACAATACTAAGAAAGTAATAGGAGTAATAAACTCTTACTACAATAACCACTTATCTCAGGAGTATAACATAGAAACTGGTATAACTACAATGAGATATGGTACATTTACTAAGAGAGGGAAATGGGTAAGTAAGTTACTCAAAGACTACACAGGTAAGTTTGTGGGTCCTAATAGACCTAATCTAAATACGTTTAAAATAGATTTACCTCATGAATTATTCAAAGAACACCTCAATAGTAAAACAATAGTCAAAGCTGCAAATATAAGCATATCTGAATGGGGAGATGTACAACTATGCTTTGACGTTGAGTATAAAGATAAAGGAAACTTTAACTTTCAAAACAATTGGCAAAACATAGATGATCTAAAGAGACTTAATAAGATTCAGTCATATGTTTTGAATACAATTAAGAAAAATCCTTCAATAATAACAGATCAACCGTTAAAAATGTGTAAGGATTTATATTATTATCACTTAAGTATAACTAAAAATAATTTAATAAATAATTAATATGAATGAATTTCAACTTATAGACGGGCCTGAAGTGCCACCAGCTATAAAACCTATGACTGAGTTACATGATAAGTTAGTTATAGGATACAATGACAACAAGGAATTAAAATTACCAAGACTCATCTCATCCATGGAGAAGAGATTAACAAGACAAGTAGAAGAACTAGTTAATCTTGAGAGTATGATACAAGTTAGTAATGGTAAATTAGCATCTGTACTAGGTGTATTCCGTGAAATAATGAATGATGACAAGACATCTGAAGAAACAAAGGAGATAATTATGGACAGATTACAAGAAGTATCAGTCTAATGGAACTCCATAGAGATGTAGTCAGAAAAATAATATGTGATCAGGTGTTGAACAATAATATACCTGATCACATTAAAGAAAAGATAGCAGGATGTATGACTAAATGGAATGAAACCCTGGATGTAATCATATATCTAGCTATCACACAACCTAAGATATTAACCTTAAAGCCAAATGATTTTGTTCTATACAAGATTGAAAGAGACTGGAAGGTTAAAGAATTAGGTGAACTTGATCTTCTTATAGATAAAGGTCTTGCCTATATGATTAAAGGTGAACCAGTATACTTAGGAAAAATCACAGGTAGTGGAGGATATGGTGAATTTAACCACCATGACTCTACATTTAAACTCCAATCATATGGAGTTACCGCTGATCTTGAGATAAAAACTGAAGATAATACAGTGAGTTATGTAGACATTATGTCTATAAATGAGATAAAATCAACAAAATTGATAGGAGTTATGCAGGCTATTTCAAGTAGATAGCTATAATACTACTATAAATTTTAAAAATTGTGAGTCAAGGTTAGTTACTAGGTGATATAGTATTATTATTTTTGTGAATAAAAATTTAATATTATGTTATACCAACTAGCCAACGGCCACACTATAGAACTATCCACTGAAGCATATTTAGATATGACTGATGAGGAGTTGAGGGACCTTGAGTGTCTTAGTCCTTCACAATTAATGGAAATTAATAATCCATGGTACAAACCATTCTCCAGTAAAACAAAAAAACAAGCAAAGGAAAAAGATCCTTTTGCATTACACAATGTTACTGATGAGGAAAAGTTACGGGAGCATTATGACCAACAGAAAGAAGACATATAATAATTAACAGAGTATTTAAAATCAATTAAACAAAATGAAATTTAAAAATCAATCAGTTACTATTGTCAAAGATGACATGGGTAACACAATCAGAGTATCTAAGAAGAATGCAGAATATGCTCACATTAGATTAACACAAGAGAAAACAGTAATCACTAACGGATGGGTTAATCAAAAAACAATTAGCACATTACTACACGGTAAGACTGAAACATTAATTGCTTCAGGAGTTAAGAAGTATAAGAAGTTACCAGGTAATATAGTAGTAGTAGAGTCATTTGAAGGTGAAGAAAGAAATCTTAAAATGGCAGGTAAGACTGAGATAGTATGTTGTCAAGATGGACAACCTATATACAGAACTACTAAGTATGATGCAACAGGTACATTAGAAGATGTATTAATTCCACATAACAATGGACAAGCAATCAAAGATGCTAACGCAGCTATGTCTGCTACATTAGAAGATCTAAATAACGCTAAAGTTTCTGACTCAAATGAATCTATGATTCAGGATGAGGAGACTGAAGAAGTTGATGACAATCAAGTAGATCTAGAGGATGCTATAGCTGAGGTAGAAGCAGAAGCTATGGAAACTACTGATCCAGATGAAGATGAGACTGATGATCTAACAGTTGAGGATGAAGTAGAAGTTGAAGTGGAGAATAATGTGTTCACACTATAAGGACTAGCTAACCTATAATATAGCTACTACAGGTTAAGGGTAATCAGAAATGGTTACCCTTTTCCTTTTTTATATCTAGTAAAGTAATAATTTAAATAATAATAATAAAATGCAAATAACTAAAACTCAACTATCAAAGTTGAACCAACAAAGACTGATTAATAAATTAGATTACCTAGGTATACTGAGTGAATATCAAACATTAACAAAAGATCTTACACAACAAATAGTATACAGTCAATTGTCACAAAGACAACACTTCCTATTTAAAAGAGTGCTACATGGCTTAAACGTTTACACACATGACGAATTAGAAAAAATGCACTGGGATAAAAAGAGAAGAATCAAGAGAGTATGGAGACGCTCACAACAAGTTATAAATTCTTGGAAACAAGTTATATGTAACAAGAGAGCTAATGAAATATTTAAAATATTTGACCATAGTCCTCTAGCAAAACATTTCCTTATGGAAGATGTTAATCATACTGATGACAAGTTCATCAACAAGATGTCACTAAAACAATTAGATATAACCTATGAAGATTTAATCATCAAGTTTATATCAGAGGGTCTTTTACCTCAGAATTATCTAGCAGTTAGATGAAGGTAAAAAAGAAATTGTGTGTAGGCTGTAAGTCTGAACAGTACATCTGGAAGAATCAATCTGGTAACCGTTATTGTAAAACCTGTTGGTATAGAATAAAGGAAAAAGTAATCATAACAAAACCTAAACCGGTGTTGTCAAAGAAAGTTACAAAACCTATAAAGAAAGTTTCTTCTAAGATGTCTGTTCAACTTACTATTTACACCAAGTTAAGGAGAACATTCCTTGAGAAGTATCCACTATGTCAAGCATCACTACATAACTGTAACCTACAATCTACTGATGTACATCATAAGAAAGGTAGAGGGAAACATTTAAATGACCCAACTACTTGGTTATCAGTGTGTAGGAGCTGTCATAATTGGATAGAGGACCATCCTGTTGAATCAACAGAGATGGGATTTACTAATAAATAAAATATATAATATGGATAAGACTATTGAAATTTGTAAAAATTTAAAGAGTACTATAGATAGAATGGATAATGTTGGTGCAACAGTTGGAGAAACTGCAATTAGAGGTAATGGAATATGGACAGCAGTGAGAGCATCAAAGTCAGCATTAAAGAGTAGGTTAAAATATATAATGTTAAAAAATAATATAACAGATGAGCAAATTAGATAATGCAGCACAGGCCTTTGTAGATCAAATAGAATACAAAGAGGTATTGAATAAAGAGATAGCTGAAGCTAGAGAGTATAAAGATGTAGATAAGTATACTGGTGTAGATGCACATCAACTGATGAAAATGGATAAGCAACATATCATTGAAGTATTAGTACATGCACTGGGAACTTTGAGATATTTGAAATCTAAGGATCATGGTAAAGATAATTATAATCATGACTTATGAGTAGAGATGACGTACAAGACAAAGCATTAGAGATTATATCTCAACATAATAGGTGTGGACTAGGTATATCTATGGGAGTTGGTAAGACAAGGATAGCATTGCAACATATGATGAATCACTATCATGCCTTCTCATCGTTCCTAGTAGTGGCACCAAAAAAAAGTATATTTGAATCATGGCGTCAGGAGTGTAATGAACTTAACTGTACTCACTTACTTGACCATATTAAGTTTACTACCTATCTTTCTCTTAACAAGCATAAGCCTACAGAGTATGATATAGTATACTTAGATGAGTGTCATAGTCTTCTTACCGGGCATAGAGATTTTCTTGATGCATACACAGGTAAAATCCTTGGTTTAACCGGTACACCACCAGTGAGTGGGGAAAAGGAAGAGATGGTAAGTAGATACTGCCCAATAGTATATAACTTTGATGTAGACCAAGCAGCAGACAGTAACATACTTAATGATTATAGAATCATAGTACATATGTTACCTATGTCTAACCATAATAATCTCCCTAAGAAGAGAAAGGATGGTGGTACCTGGTTTACATCAGAAGTAAAAGACTATCAGTATACTTCAGGTAGAATTGAAGACTCTCCATTTGGTAAGCAAAAACAATTAGCTGCCATAATGAGGATGAAAGCAATGATGGAGTATCCAACTAAAGAGAATTATGCAAAGGAATTACTTAAGATTATTAAAGATAAATGTATTATCTTTGCAAATACTCAAAAACAAGCAGACAGAATCTGTGATCACAGCTATCATTCAAAGAATAAGAATAGCAATGAGAATTTAGAACTATTTAGTAATGGAACAATTGATAAACTTTCATGTGTCCTTCAGCTTAGTGAAGGGGTTTCTATTCCTGGCTTACGTAGTGGTATTATTATGCATGCATATGGCAACGAAAGGAAATCAGCACAAAGAATAGGTAGGTTATTAAGACTTAATCCTGATGAGACAGCAATGTGTCATATCTTATGTTATAAGAATAGTGTTGATGAACAATGGGTCAAGAAAGCCTTAGCAGAATTCTCAGACGATAAAATTAAATATTTTGAACCAACTAATAAACAATTAAATTATGGGTAGAATGAAAGAAGTCTTCATGAAAATGCAAGAAGAAGAATGGTCAGGCACTAGTGATGACTATATTAAACATTATGTAAGTAAACACATAAATAATAAAGATATATATTTACCACAACCTTGTCCAAACTGTAATAATAAGAAGTTATTATTCAATAAACTTAATGATATACAGTGTCAACATAATGGATGTGGTCAAAAATTTGTAATGGTAGACATGAATACATTACGTTATGTCTAGTTATAATTGGGTTGCAAACATAGACTGGGATGGATCTGATTTAGAATTCCATTGTACATATGAACCAGGTGAAAGAGAAACACGTGATCATCCTGGGTCAGACTTATCTGTAGAAATACATAAGGTATTGATGGTTTTACCTGACAAAAATGATAATATGGTTACTGTTGATGTGTTAGGTATCCTGGATTTTGATATAGATTGGGATCAAATCATAGAAACTATCAAAGAAGCAATAGAGAATGATGAACCGGATCCTGATGCAGATAGAGATGATTATTAGAATAGTAATGAGTGACCCTGGTGATGAACAACCAGGTACTTACATAATAAAAACAATATGATAGGATTATTCAACAGTATATTAGTAAAAAAAGATGGGGAGTGGAAACATTCCCTATCTATAAAAGAAACAGAGTACAATGAGATGTTAGATTCTTTACCTGATGGTACTAAGATTAACATAACACTTGAAGTACAAGGTAGAGATGCAACATATGCACAAATGAAAAGAATTCATGCAATGATTAGACAATTAGCTAATGACACAGGCATGGACTTTGAACCTTTAAAAGAAGAAATAAAGGACAAAGCCGGCCTATGTATAGGGGAAGTATGTAAGTCTTTTGCAGATTGTGATACAGATGAACTGAATGCTGCCATACAAGCAGCAATTGCACTAGGAGATTTTTGTGGATCTAACTTACGTTAATCCTTTTTCTTCTTCTTAGTACTTTTCTTTTTAGTTTTCTTAGCTTTCTTTAACTCAGCATCAACTTCTTTTTGTTGTGCTACAACACGTATAGCTATCTCATCATCTGTTAATGGAGTAATTTGTTCTGGGTTTTTAGCCATTAAAGCACCCATAAAAGATTCTCTATCATATATTCTAGTCTTCTTCTGAAGACCTGCTTGTGCATTGAATTCATTTTGGATGTTCAATAGAACCCATATAGCAACATCATAGTCTTTTACTAAGTCAGTATCTACATCTTTGTAGTCTGCCTTGATATATTCTAATGCTCTTGTTGCTTCTAGTGGATCAATTGAAGTTAGTATATACTCTAACGCTTTACCAACTGCTCTACTAAATGCACCTGAAATTTTAATATCAACAGTATCATCATCTGGTACTGCTGAAAAAACATCTTGAGGTAATTGTCCACTAAGTTCAATCATCTCTTTCACCTTTGTATCAAAGGATTTTAATTCTTCTTGTTCACTCATAATATTTTTATTTTATGGTACAAATATAAGAAAAAAATCTAAATAAAGTACAATTAATTTTGTATATTTGCTAACCAAAACAACCAATATGGACACAAGTAATATGACACCAAAAATGGCTAAAGATCTAGCCAATTTTATAGAGGACTTTGAAAATGAACATCAGCATTCACTTAGTATTAATGTTGGATCATTAAGAAGTTCAATAACATTTTTAAAAGAAACAGAAAACCTTACACTTGAAGACTTAGATTCAATAGTTGTATCTGCTATGCATACATATGACTTAAAACTTACGTCTTATAAATCATTAAAAGGAATCAAGAGTAGAAGAAAAGAAATCATTCAATGGTTACAATTATTCTGTTTTCTTGGATGGAGGTATGGATTCAGTAAGATTAGTATTGGGAGATACTTAATCAAACACCATGCAACAGTAATACACAGTATTAAAGTCATTGAGAATTATAGAGACATCAGAGATAAAGAGTATCAAAAAATAGTTAATCATTTAAAAAATTATGTAAAGAATTATGTGGGAATTACTACAGGAAATACTGATAGACAAGCTTACACCAAATCAATTGTTGCTACTCTATGCAGTTGATAACAGTACAAGTATTGAAACTATTAACCCTCATCTAGAGATTAAGGGATTAGTTAAAGAAAAATTAGTAACATATAAAGAAGGCAAGTCAGTTGACATTACCAAGAAAGGTAGAGATATGTTAACCAAGTATGATGCTTACTTTACTAAAGCTAAAAAGAAAACTAATATCCATTTAATGGGTAAGGAATATACAGATATGGTAGAGGAATATAGAGAATTATTTCCTGCAGGTAAATTACCTCACGGTAAACCGGCCAGAGTCAATGTAAAAACATTAATAAATAATTTTAGATGGTTCTTTGAGAATTATGACTACACATGGGATGAAGTTATTCAGGCTACAAGGAGATATATAAATGAATATGTTAAAAAGGATTACCTATACATGCAGACTAGTCAATACTTTATATCTAAAGCTGATCAAAGTAAAGTTAAACAATCACAACTTGCAGACTATTGTGATATGATCAGAGATGGAGTAGTAGAAGAAGATGATAATCATTTTAGTGATAAGGTAGTATGAGTAGTAAAAACTTACACTTTAAAATATATATTATCTCTACTATCTTGTTGGATTTACTTGATGAGACAGAAGGTGACACAAGGTTTAAGAATAAGTTAAGGTTTCACATTAATAGAACAATTAGTGAACTTGAAAAAGTAACAGAAACTCTTACAACCAATGAGGCTAATCAGTTTGTAAATAAAATATGGACATCAGTAGAAGAACAATTAAAAGAATTAGATGAGTAATAAACCAATGTGGGATGGTCAACACACGGCCTTCCAAGAAGCACTTAGATATATGCTTGATAGACAATCAGGTAAGGAGAAATCCATATATACACCATGGCCTAAGTTTAATGACGCTATAACAGATGGATTAGAGTGGAACACACTCACAGTTATTGGTGGAAGACCTGGTTCAGGTAAGACATTAATAAAAGATCAGATCATTAGAGAATCATTTATACTTAATCCAGAGGATGAGTTTAGAGTTTTAGAATTTCAATTTGAAATGGTAGGTAGAACCTCAGCAATTAGAGAGTTCTCCTCTTTAACCGGGCAAACATACAAACAATTATGTAGTGCAGGTAGTCAATTAGATTCTGAGACATTTAATAAATGCCATCTATATGCTAAAGATAGGGTTAAGTTCCCTGTAGATATAGTATCAGTACCTATGACTGTTAATCAAATGCGTGAACAAGTTGACATGTATATGAATGAACATAAAGGACAGAAGACTATAATAACTTTGGACCATACTATATTAGTTAAGAGAGCACCTTATCAGAACAATAGATTAGATATGTTATTTGAACTAGGGGAATTCTTTACACAAGTTAAGCGTGAGTATCCGTGTTTATTTATAGCACTGTCTCAACTTAATAGAAACATTGATAACCCGGAAAGGGCTGTTGATGGTAAGTATGGTAACTATATTCTTGAGTCAGACATATTTGGATCTGATGCAATGCTGCAGCATGCTGATACTTTAATTGGTATTAACCGGCCAGCTAAGCAGAAGATTAAATATTATGGACCAGATAGATATGTTATTGATGATGACAAAACTTTAGTATTACATTTCCTTAAGGCAAGGAATGGTGATGCACGTATGTCATTCTTCAAGGCAGCATTTGAAAGAATGGAAATAATTGAGATGGACACACCATCACAGGCACCACGTAGACAAGTATAAATAAAATAATTAATTAAATGACACCAGCTGAAAGAAAGAAAAAAGTATTGGAGTTGTATGAAGAACATAAACCTTACTTTGAGAGTAAGAAAATACAACATCCCCTATATATTCCTAAGATGGCATACAGGCCACCTACTAAGGATGAGAAGCATGTATCATTTTTCCCTAGTGAACTACAAAAGGGAGAAGATATATATACTGAGTTTGTAAGTATTGCTTATGATTCAGAAGACACAAAGAGAACATTGTATTTATTAAAACACAATCCTCATTGGTCTGAAGAGTATGAGTTAGTAACATCAAAATCAGGGCATGAGAGACACATCATTCCAATTGCTGAATTAAAAGTAATCAATGATATAAACTCCAGAGCCAACCCGGAAGTAACATTAGAAGAAGCAGTGACAACGCTCACAACAAAGGATATTAATATAAAAAATCCTGAGTCAGAGAGAGACATTGTTGATGTGTTAAAGGGAATTGAGAAAGCATTATTAAGTATTAACCAAAAATTAAGTAAATAGAATGGCACAAAGCGTATTAGTTATTGCAGATTCAGGTACAGGAAAGTCTACCTCAATCAGGAAATTAGATCCAAAAGAGACTTTCATTATTAACATTGCTAATAAACCACTACCGTTTAAAGGTTGGAAAGGAAATTACAAAAACATTTCTAAAGATAATCCAAAAGGTAATATGACTTCAGCATCTTCAGCGGCTGGTATTATTAAAGCAATGCAACATGTTAATGACAAAATGCCTAACATCAAGACATTAGTTGTTGATGATTGGCAGTATATGTCCAGCTTTGAATACTTTGATAGAGCTAATGAAAAGGGATATGATAAGTTTACTCAGATTGCAGCTAACTTAGCACAGGTTGCTAAGATGCCTAAAGATATGAGAGAAGACTTAACTATCTTTTTCTTAACTCACTCAGAAGATTCAACAGATGTTAATGGGCACAGAAAAGTTAAGGCTAAAACAATTGGTAAGATGATTGACAATACCTTAACATTAGAAGGTTTATTCTCTATAGTTCTATTTGGCCGTGTTAAGAAAGATGAAGATGGTTTAGAGTATGGATTTGATACCGTAAATAATGGAGAGAACACATGTAAATCTCCAATGGGAATGTTTAAAGATTCCTTTATAGAAAATGATCTACAGTTAGTTAAAGACTGTATAGCAGAGTATGAAAAATAATTATTAATTAAAAAAGAAAGAAAGATGTTAAACACTAAAGACATGAGCGTAAGCTCAGGAAAAGCAAGACCTTTAATGGGTCCAGGTAATTCAGAAGTAAGAATCAATTCAATAACGTTTGAACAAACTCCTTATGACTCTGAAGCATACAATGTTATGTTACACGTAGAGAGTAGACCATTAGGTGGAGACTTTGAAGGTTTCTTCAAAAATAAAGATAATGAGTCTGAAGGTAGATATGCAGGTCAGATTGGTAGAGTTAGAATGACACCATATCCTTATAAGTCTACAACTTTACCAAGTGGTAGAGAAATTGATAGAGATCAAGAGATACTTAAGTCTATGATATTCTTAAGTGAAGTAATGAACAAGAGAGATGAATTAGATGCAGTAGAGGCTCAAACAATTGAGGACTTTGTAGATGCAGCTAGTAAATTATTCTCAGGTAAATTCTTCAATGTATGTTTAGGATCAAGAGAATGGAAGAACAAAGAAGGTTATATAAACAATGATTTATATTTACCTAAACTATCTAAAGATGGTATACCTGCTGAAGGATTTGATACAGAAAATTCAAGGTTAATTTCTTTTGATGAATCAGTTCATGTACGTAAGTTAGTAGAGAAAGATGGAGATAATGCATCAAGTAATGGTCAAGCTAAAAAGTTTGAACCAGCTTCTGCAGGATCTGCAGGATCTGACTTTGATCTTTAATATTAATGGGGGATGGGCAACTGTCCCCCAATAATTTTCTAACTATGTTTACTACAAAAGGATTTGCTGATAATAAGAATGATGTAAATAGTGCATGGGTATTTGAATACTACTTAACTTTACCTGAAAGGTTAGCCGGACAGGATTTAAAGATCAAGTCTGTATTTAATCCTAATGAGCGTACACCAAGTATGTGTGTCTATTTATGTCCATATAAGAATGAATATAAGTTTAAAGATTTCTCTACAGGTAAACAAGGAAGTAAGGTTGACTTAGTACAAGAACTATTTGACCTGAATTATTCTAAAGCTTTGTTTAGAATAGTTGAAGACTATAATAAATGGGTAATGGATGGTGGTATATTTGATGCTGAAGAGTTTGTTCCTGCTCCTAAATTTAAATTAGATGCAACAATACCAAGGGATTGGAATGATAAAGATGCAAACTTTTGGTTACAATTTAATATAGGGTCAAGTTTATTGACTACATACAAAGTACAACCACTTGATTACTTTACAATGATAAAGGATACAGGTGAGAGTATTGAGAAGATTAAGATCCAAAAGGAAGGTGTATATGGATATTTTGATTCTTCAGGTAAATGCTACAAGATATATCAACCACACAGTAAGAAGAATAAGTTTACAAAGGTACTAGAACATCTTCAAGGACTTGACCAATTAACATATAAGAAAGATTATTTAGTTATAGTGTCATCTCTTAAGGATGGAATGTGTCTTAGTTCTTTTGGTTTTAATGTGGAGTTCATAGCACCTCATAGTGAGAACACTATCATCAAGCCTCATATCATCCACAACTTACAGAGTAAATATAAAAAAATATTATCTTTGTTTGATAATGATGAAGCAGGCCACGCAGCAATGGAGACATACAAACGTGTATACAATATAGATGGTATATACATTAAATCAGAGAAAGACATATCTGATGCAGTTAAAAAGTATGGAGCTGATGCAGTAAAGCCTAAATTGTTTAACCTAATAAAATCAAGTATATGAAATGGTGGATACCCGGTAATGTACCAAGCTCAAAGAACAGCCGTCAATGGACAGGTAAATATTTTATAGTAAGTAAGACAGTAACTAAATATAGGAATGCCACTAAGGGTGACTATATAAGGATAGCTCCTCAGTTTAAACATGAGATAGCTAAGTATACTTTCCCTCTTACTATAACCTTTAAGTTTATCAGAGGTAGCCGTCATAAATTTGATTACTTGAATCCCGCACAAACAGTGCAAGATGATATGGTTAAACATGAATGGATTGATGATGATAACTGTGAATTTATAATACCAAGGTTTGAACAATTTGAATATGATAAAGATAATCCAGGTGTCTGGATTGAAATAGACGAAAAATTAAATAAATTAAAAGATGAGTGAACCTGAATTAGAATTAACTGTAACTGCATATGATAAACTAATAGAGATGATGAGATCCTCCAACATGGAGGATTTTTTTATGGGTTTAGAATTATATAAGAATCACAAAAGGACTCACGTCCTAGATGTATTAATGGCAAAATCATTTGGAGGAACAAAGAGAGTTAAACTTATCATTGAACTTCAATTATCTGATGTACCTATGTTAGTAACAATAGATATGGTTGAACCACTAATAAAAACAAATAATGAACGTTTAATATTTGAAAGATTAAAAGATGAATACAACAACTATTAACATACAAAAGATTGTAGATAAAGTATCTAAAGCTTGTAAGTCTCTAATGTTTAAAGAACCATTCTATGGTTTATTTCTCGTTGGAATGAACAAGCAGTATAAAATGACCCTCCCAACAGCAGGTGTAAGTGCGTTAGGAATGGGTGTACAGTTAGCCATTAATCCAGAGTTCTTTGATGGTTTAACTGAGAAGCAACAGATGGGACTTCTTAAACATGAAATACTTCATGTATCCTTTGGGCATTTAATAATGAAGGATAGATTTGAAGATATGAGATTATTTAACGTTGCAGCAGATTTAGAAATCAATCAGTACATAGATTTTGAAGCACTTCCTGAAGGAGGTTTAACATTAGAAACATTTCCTGAATTAAAACTTCCTGAGAGAGCTGGAACTAAAGTATATTATGATATACTAGACCAAGCACGTGAAGACGGTACCTGCCCAACGTTAGATAACATATTAGGTAACATGGATGGATCTAGTCCATACTGTCACCCTACATGGGAAGAGTTTGATGAGTTATCTGAAGCTGATAAGAAATTAGTACAGAAACAAATTGAACATCAACTTAAGGAAACTGCAGAAGCTACTGAGAAAAGATGCGGTTCAATACCTGGTGAACTTGCTGATATAATTGCTAGACTTAATAAGATTGAACCTCCATCTTTCAATTGGAAACAATACCTTAGAAGGTTTGTGGGGAATTCTAGTATTATATACACTAAGAAGCTTAGGCGTAAGTATAATAAAAGGTATACAGGTAACCCTGGTCTTAAGATTAAATATAAGAACCATATATGCGTTGGAGTAGATACATCAGGATCCGTATCCAATGCTGAACTTGTAGAATTTATGAGTGAGCTTACACATATGCACAAGACAGGTCACAAGATTACCGTAGTACAATGTGACACAAGTATAAATTCTATAGAGGAATTCAACCCAAAGAAAGATTGGGATATAAAAGGTAGAGGCGGTACATGCTTCCAACCAGTTGTAGATCATTACAATGAGAAAGGGTATTACACAGCTCTTATATATCTAACAGATGGAGAGGCATACACTCCAGAAAATTGTCCAAAGAATGCGTTATGGGTTCACAGTACACAGTGTGAGATTAATGAGGACTTACCCGGACTTAAAATTCAAATTAATAATATTAAAGAAAATTAAAAAATGGCACAAGTAAATTTAAACATTGATGAGTTAGAAGGATTTGTAAATCACGTAGTTGAAAATAACAGATTTTTACAAAAACAAGGTAAGAAACCAGTAGCAGTTGAAGTAGTAGGTGAATCAGGTATTGGTAAAACTACTAGTATTATGGATATGGCTAAGAGTCATAACCTGGATTTTGTTAAGTTAAACTTAGCACAGATAGAAGAGTTAGGTGATCTTGTAGGTTTCCCTACTAGACAATTCCAAATGTATAAAGAGAAGCAAGTACCTGTTAAAGGTGATGATGTAAATTATGGTAGAACTGGTGCTGCAACTGATGATCTACTTAAGCTAGCAAATAAAACTACTACTAAGAAAGTTGGTCAGTGGGTTGATGAGTTAGCTGTATCTGATTATTTAAAGAGTGGATGGAAGATGACTGGGCAAAACCGTATGTCTTACTGTGCACCTGAATGGATAGCAGGAAGAAAGAAAGGAGGTATACTTCTTCTTGATGATTGGAACCGTGCAGATACAAGATTCATTCAAGCAGTTATGGAATTAGTGGACCGTCAGACTTATATCTCGTGGACTTTACCAGAAGATTGGCATATCATCTTGACAGCTAATCCTGATAATGGTGATTACATGGTTAATAGTATTGACTCAGCACAGAAGACAAGATACATTACAGCTAATCTAAAGTTTGATGTAGATGTATGGGCTAGATGGGCAGAAGCTGAAGGTATAGATTCAAGATGTATTAACTTCTTGTTACTGCATCCTGAGTTAGTAACGCAAGAAACTAATGCAAGATCAATATCAACATTCTTCAATGCTATATCTAGTTTTGAGAACTTTGATAAGAACTTACCTTTAATCCAAATGATTGGTGAAGGATCAGTAGGTGAGGAGTTTGCTTCTATGTTTACTATATTCATTAACAATAAGTTAGACAAATTAGTTACACC
>Ga0098059_1000924_pt1 | contig 15532 bp, 7 predicted proteins | sample 20_taG_FD_92580 | JGI IMG/M metagenome (GOLD analysis project Ga0098059, IMG submission 92580) | Marine viral communities from the Subarctic Pacific Ocean - 20_ETSP_OMZ_AT15318 metaG | ecosystem: Environmental > Aquatic > Marine > Oceanic | place: Subarctic Pacific Ocean | collected 2015-01-19
AAGTTCTTTCTTTAAGATTCAAGAATTTGGTGGACCAGATCCAGGCAGACACTCTGCTACAACTTCTTCTCACATGAGAGAACTGGATATGTCTAACCATGCATTACAATTCCAAGGGGGACTATATAACCAAGAAGCAAACGTTTCTTACTTAAGTGGTTCATGGGATAATGCCGATGGAATACAAACTGTAGAATTCAGATTCAAAACTAATTATCAAAATTCTCAATCTCTATTCATAACCTCTCAAAACCCAATGGACGGAGCTCAGGCAAGGTCTGGTGTATTCCTTATACCTTCAAAATCGGCAGGAGAACCCGATACAGAATATGCATATGTTAAATATTTCTCTGCTGATACTAATGCAGACACAACCTATAAATCTGGTTCACTTGGTAAACTTCCAATATTAGATAATGATTGGTGGAATCTAGCACTTGTAAATGATGATGAGGGTAAAAAGATAAAGCTGATTTGCCAAAAAGCTCCAGATCACGCACATGGTAATATAACACATAGAGATTCTATAGAAATAGATTACCTTGACACCGATCAATCTTATGGTTGGGGTCACGGTGCAGTTGATGAATGGTCCTTTGGGCACAAAGAAGCTATATGGAATGATATGTATTCAGGATCTGCTGATGAAAATTCAATAGTAGCACATCATCTCCTAGACTTCTTCTCGGGGAGCTTACAAGAATTGAGATTCTGGGCAAACGAATTGGACGATAATTCAATAGACTTACATTCAAAATCTCCAACTTCTATATATGGTAATTCTTATTCCGGTTCATTTGAGGATCTTGTACTTAGACTTCCATTAGGAACGGACAATAATATAGATCACAATACAGCATCGATAAATACCTTTACTTCAACACACCCAGATCAAACGAAAACTGGTATATCAACTCAAACTGTTTATATGTCTGGTTCATTTGAATGGGAAGAAGAACATGAAACGTATTTTGTTCAAACGCCTAATTCATTTGGTTTAAGGTCTATATCGAATAAGATACGAATAGAGGATAATACGGTAAATGGTATGCTGGACCCAGCAGATTCTCAAGAATCTTCTTCAGCTGATACAAACCCGATAGACTTAGCAGATTTATATGTATCTGTCTCTCCACAAGATGATTTAGATTTAGATATAGGATTACAATTTGGCGATATCAACATGGATAATTATGTTGGAGATCCAAGAGAAGCAAGAAGTACAGCTTATTCTCAATTGAGAAAGCTTAGAGATGATTACTTCAAAAAATTCAATGGCGTTCAAAAAATACAAGCTTATGTGAAAACTCTGAGATACATCAATACAGCATTATTCCAACAAATAGATTCTATGCTTCCGGCTAGAGGTACAAACGTAGTTGGTATGATGATAAAACCAACATTGCTTGAAAGATCAAAGGTTGCATTAGAACCTTCATTCTCATTCCAGGAAAATCAGTATCTTGGAAAGACTGGTCAAAGCTTACAGAACTTTGAAAATTATACACAAAGTATAGATTGCTTTAACGAGGACACTCTTAAGACCTCAGATGACTATGATGCAATGGAATATATATTTGATCATGATGGAACATATGCTTCACAATGGTTTTCAACTTTAACGGACACTGTTAAAACAGAAGCTGGAACAGAACCGAATAGATATGTATTTAATATAGCAAGGATAAATCAAGATGGTACTGGAAGAGATGATAATTTAGATGGGTCACAATTAACTATGTCTATGGCAGCTATAATGCCTCAAGCATATGATCAACCAACGCACAATAGCTATTATAAAACGATATATCAATACAGCTCATCTTTGAGTCAATCTTTACATAAATGGTACTCTTCTTCATTTGAACCAACTCAGATTGTACAACAGGATGTGTTTTTAGGTTTCAACAATTCTTTTGTCAGAGGTTGTAAAATGACTTCTGATGACTTTAACGTTGATAGCCCGGACACAATAGACGGTGGCCCAGTAGTAGAATTTATAGAAGGGAACCCGAATACGCTAATAAGTAAGAACCCAGGCTTATCTGGAGACCTATTAGTTAGATAAAATTAAAGAACTTAGATATTTATTAGTATAAAAAGAATAGAGGAAATACAATGGGATACTTAGACAATACCAGTTTAACAGTAGATGCAATCCTTACAAAGAAAGGAAGACAGCTGTTATCAGAAGGTGCGTTAGAAATAACAAAATTTGCCTTAGCTGACGATGAAATAGATTATAGATTATGGGATTCTGCTCACTCGCTGGGTACGAATTATTATGGTCAAGCAATTGAATCTATGCCATTGCTAGAAGCTTTTGCAAATGAAAATCAAATGATGAGATATAAACTTATCAGTTTACCAAAGAATACTACAAAGTTACCTTTGGTTCAAGCTGGTACAACATCTATATCACATGCAAGACCAGGATTAAGAACTACAATTACTCCTAACACAGTAAATATATCAAACGGAAATAGATCGGCAGGTTATACTTGTATATTATCTAACTCTGCAATAGCATCACTAGCCGTAGCACCAGGTGGTAAAGTTGATCAAGAATCTACATTCTCAGCAATTGGCGATGATGCTGCAACAGCAGTTTCAGTAGTAGGAACTAGATTCGTATTAACAGCAAAAACTGTAACAGTTGATACTACTACAACTATAACAATAGTTGGTAATGAAACTGGAGGTTCAGTAACCATACCTTATACAGTTAAGAAAGATCCTGAATTGGATATAGTAACTAGCGCATAAGAGGAATAAAAAATGGCAGTAAGAAGATCACGATTAAATAAAAGAGCCCTATGGGAAGCAAGATCTCGTAGAAGGTTTAGAGGTATAACGACAAAAACATTTAATAGATTTGATGATGAAGATATTATCGAATCTGATGTAGCGAAGTCTATTACTTCTGCACTATGGTCAGAAAATACAAGTACGCTAACAACGTTCTTTACAAGCTCAACTCAAACTGCATCTGCAGCTGGAGCATATCAATATGAAGTATATTCTTCTAACCCGCAAACAAATGCATCAGCATCTGTACAATTTAATATTGCTTGGGGACATTATGCTGGTTCTGGTTCATCAACTGGTTCAGGCGCTTCTGATCAAGGTAACACACCTTCAAAAGCAGTTTACACTGCATTTGCAAATCAATTACTTGCAGCAGGAGATGATAAATTCACAATAGATTCTGTTGATCAAGACTTTATGTATTTCTTATGTGTAGGAAGAGAAAGATTCAAAGAAAAAATGAATCCAAACGGTTGGCAACTTAATTTAGATTGTGGCTCAAACACTTGTCACTTAATCGATGACAGTAGATATAATTCTGAAGGAAGTACAAACGGAAACAGAGTATATAATATTATATCTGGTACATTAGCAGCTGGTCAATCTAATACAACTACAAAGCACGGTTTATTCTACCCAGACTTAGGTATAGTAGCACTTGCTCATAAGACAATTAATGATGCTGCAACTCTTGGAGATATCGGAGATCCTTCACCTGATAATTTATGTGCAGCCGGAACTTATACTGATCAAGTAAAAGCTTTCTATACTGCAATGACAAGTTCAGATGGTTCTTATTTCCAAGGAAGAGCAGAAGAAGATATTTCTTCAACGCATTATTTCGTAAGAGTTAAGAATTCAGAATATAATTTTTCAAATAATCCAACATTTTCAAACACAGTTGGAACTTTACAAAATTCATCGATGGTAGGCGATCCTTCTGTTTACATTACAACAGTTGGTTTATACAATGACGAGAATGAATTAGTAGCTACAGCAAAATTAAGCAAACCTCTATTAAAGACTTTTGCAAGAGAAGCTACTATTAGAGTAAAACTTGATTACTAACAGGTACAGGCTATGATATGTCAGAGATATTCAAAACATTCAAAGGCGGTGAAAAAAAGATCACTCCAACTATTACTCATAAAGAATGGGTAGTAGATAAGGAAAATTCTGCTAGTTTAGGGGTTGAATATTTATCTGGTATTGCTTATGATCACAAAGCTGCTCTGACGCACTCATACCAATTCAACACTTCAGATGATGTAATCGGGGGGGCAGTATCTACTCCAATAGTTGCCCACAGCGGTAGAGAATTTTACCCGTATACAATTCATAAAAGTATAGAGCACTTGTATTATGGGTTGAACGATAATCCGTTCGATTCTTTTTGCAATGATGCACCGCACTTAATGAATAAGAATTTGGGTGGAATTACAAAAGTTCTATCCGTACCATCTTCAATCTATGGTGAAAAGATACATCCTGGTACTTTAGAAATAAGCAGTTCAATTTGGGTACTTAATGATGATGGAAAAGGAAACCTAAGAGATCTAGCTGATACATCTGGTTCTACTGCATCCGCAACACTAACCTCATCTTTATTCTATGCAGACTTTACAGATTACTGGAAATATACAGGAGGAGTTTCAGAAGACCAATATAGACAGACGCTAATTGCAACTAGTTCTACTTTTGTAGAATCAGCAGGTAATTATAAAGCAAGCTGCTATAATGTTTACTGGAAGGGAGGAATCAACCCTCCAACGAATGGTGCAACTAGAGGAGAGATTATATTCCATGGTTCTCATAGTTTACAAGAAACTAATTCTATAGACAATCCATCCGATAGTTCTTTTGTTAGAATAGATGGTACTAAAGATATGGATCTAGAATCTGATTGGGCAATATCTCTATGGGTTAAGATCCCGCCGTCTCAATCTGTATCTGAAAGTTACTCTGGTCATTGGGATTACTTGAATGGTACTAATTCTAGAATTACAAGAAAAATATCTACAGCCAGGGAAAGACATACAATTCTAACCACTAGAGAATGGTGGGGAAATAATTGTCCAATATCATTAGAAGTAATAAATAGTCTATCTGGTGATGCAGGTAAACTAAGAGTTACCTATAAATCTAAAACCGAAGGTTGGACTAATAATCTTACTTCAACAAACACCTTTAACGATGGGGCTTGGCATCATATACTTATGACTGCCGGGGGTGGAACATGTTATCTAATAGTAGATGGAACAACTGAAGACAGCGATGCTTATATCCCGTCTCATCTTAATACACGGTGGCCAGTAGATATGCATCTGGGAGCAAGACCTTATAATTATAAACAAAGGTATATGCACAAGGATCATCAAAAGTGGTACAACCAAAAAGATCAGAAAAATTATATAGACCCATTCTCCGGTTCAATCTCTTCTGTAAGAATTTATGATGAATTTATCAATCCTACAAACACGGAATTGATAAAGTGTGTAAGTGCAAGCGTAGACCAAGATAATTGCGTAGGTAACGTTTTTTATGAGCATGGAATTGCAACTATAAATTTACCGAATAATAGCGATGGAGTAGACTATCAAGCTAATTGGCCTAACGAACATTCTAAAATAACGTTCAAGGGTACTCACCCGATTAAAGAACATATTTACATTTGCAATATACTAGATGGAGAATTTAATGCAACATATAATCCTACAGCTAGAGAAAAATACGACGAAAGAAACGACAACTTACAAGCATATACAACTCATTCAGAATTTAATCCTTATGTTACAACTATAGGTTTATATAATGATCACCATGAATTATTAGCTATAGGAAAGTTAGCTCAACCTATAAAGAATCAAGATAATTATGATAATACGTTTCAAATAAGATTTGATACAACAATATAAAAATGAGTCACTGGTTATACGATAATAAAATATTAGATGAAGCGCCCGACGGAGCTTTTGGTTTTGTTTATTTAATTACAAATGTAAAAAGCGGAAAGATGTATATCGGAAGAAAATACTTCGGTAAAACTAGGCGCGTTAAAAAGAAGGGCAGTAAAAGACGAAGGGTTATAAGAAAGGATTCAGACTGGAGAACTTATATAGGAAGCTCCAAAACCTTACAGGAACATATCGAAAAGAATAAAAAACAATTTAGCTTCAAAATCCTAGCTTTTGGTAAAACCAAGGGACAAGTTAACTATATGGAAGAGAATATCCATCATAGATTTCACGTAGCAAATTCAGAAAGATTCTATAATGACTGTATAGGTCCTAGAAGATTTGCAAGGGTTACATTGGATAAAGCTGTTATAAGAACTATAGATAAAATCAAGTTATAATTTGGATAAGTCTAAATATTTTATTATATTGTAGTAAATGAAAAAGTCAAGATTAAAGCGGCTCATAGCCGCACTACTGGGTAGAGGTTCTGAAAAGAATAAAGGTGATGTTTGGCATAAATGTCCTTTCTGTAAACACCCAAGAAATAAGTTAAGTGTAAATTTAATAAGTGAAAAATGGCACTGCTGGCATTGTAATGCAAAAGGTAGAAAGCTATTTGTTTTACTTAGAAAATTAAATGCTACTAAAACGCAAATAGAAGAGTTGAATGATATACTGGGTGAAAGAAGCTTTGCAATAGTAGATAAGAAAAGAGACGATTACGTTTCTTTACCATTAGAATTCGTACCTCTTCTAAGCGGTAATACTAACTCTCCTCATTATAAAAATGCAATACATTATCTTAGGAAAAGAGGGTTGAGCAAAATAGATATATTAAGACACAACATAGGTTATGCAGAAACTGGCGAATATAATGGTATGATAATAATACCAAGCTACGATTCAGAAGGAGTAGTCAATTATTTTGTAAGTAGAGCTTTCTATGAAACAGATTATAAACATAAGAATCCTAATGTTTCTAAAGATGTTGTAGGTTTTGATATGTTGATAAATTGGAAAAAAGATTTGAACCTGGTTGAAGGAGCATTCGATGCTATTGCAGCAGGTGAAAATACGATACCTCTATTTGGTAAAATACTACCAGACTCTTTGAGTAAAAAGATAATAGAAAACAAAGTTAAGAGAATAAATATAATACTAGACAGCGATGCAAAAAAAGCTGCTATAAAACATTCAGAATATTTTATGGGTTATGGTATTGATGTTCATCTAATAGATTTGCCTGGAAAGGATCCAAGCGAATTGGGCAAGGACGCAGTTAACAAATTGATAGAGCAATCGAAGAAGTTAACTTTCGGAAAGATTATGGAGTACAAGATTAATGCAGCATGTTAAATTAAACATTGAAAGTGTAGATAAGATATTACATATAGCCGATATCCATATAAGGAATTATCAAAGGCATAAAGAGTATAGGTCAATATTCAAGGAATTGTATAAAGCAGCTAAAGCTTTACCTAGCAATTCTTTGATCTATATTGGTGGAGATATAGTTCATAATAAAACTGATATTTCACCAGAACTAATAGAGATAACCTCTGAATTTCTAAAGAAGCTAGCTGACATAAAACCTACGATACTTATCAAAGGTAACCATGACACTAACTTAAACAACGATACGAGACTAGATACGCTCTCTCCCATAGTTAAGAACTTAAACCATCCAAACTTATTCTATCTAGATAAAACAGACGTTTATAGAATAGCAGATTGTAATTTCTCTGTATTTGAAATATCTGATGATGCAAGTAAGTATATTAAGGCAAAAGATATAGATGGTGAAAACAAGATAGCTTTATTCCATGGTGCAATAGACTCTTCAGCAACAGATGCAGGTTTTAAGGTTGCAAATGAAGATCATAAAATGGGAATGTTTGAAGGTTATGATTTAGTATTACTTGGTGATATACATAAAAGACAATTCTTAAATAAAGAAAAAACTGTGTGCTACGTTGGAAGTTTAATTCAGCAAAACTTTGGTGAAGCTTATGAGAATCATGGTTATATAGTATGGGACGTTAAATCTAAAACATATGAAGAGTATAATATAAAGAATGAATTCGGATATTATACTGTTAACATTAAAGATGGCGTCATCAATCAAAATCTAGGAGACATCCCAAAATACCCTAGACTAAGATTCAAAACTATAAATACTACACAAGCTCAGATTAAAGAAGTAGTAAAAGAAATTAGAAAGAAGTGCAAGGTACAAGATGTAATTGTAATAAGAGAGGATAAAATAAGAGGGTCTTCAGAGAATAAGTCTTCAAGAAGAATTACAAAGGATGTAAGAAATACAGACTATCAGAATGAAATGATAGAAGAGTATCTTAATAAGAATCACGATGTTGATCCTAGTATACTAAGCGAAATTAAATCTATAAATAGAAACTTGAATAAGAATTTAAGCGATGTAGAGGTTGGAAGAGGTATTGACTGGAAACCTGTAAAATTTGAGTTTTCAAATATGTTTTCATACGGCTCAAACAATTCTATAGATTTTGAAAAGTTAAATGGCCTGATTGGTATATTTGCTCAAAACCACATTGGAAAAAGCGCATTACTTGATGCACTTTCATTTTGTCTATTCGATAGATGTAGTAGAGGAAAAAAAGCAGCCGATATAATGAATACTGCAAAATCAACATTCTCTTGTAGACTACATTTTAAGATTGAGGAAATAGATTACTTTATTGAACGTAAAGCAAAAAGGCGAAGAAATAATACAAAGATTAGAGTAGATGTTAACTTTTGGTATATAGACGAAGGTGGCGAGAAGGTAGATTTGAATGGTGAACAAAGAAGGGATACTGATAAAAATATTAGAGGTATAGTTGGAGAATATGAAGATTTCATCCTAACAGCTTTGTCTGTACAAAATAACAATACAGGGTTTATTGAAAAGACGCAAACCGAAAGAAAAGAATTGCTTTCACAATTTTTAGATATTACAGTATTTGAAGAGTTATACCAATTAGCAAATGAAGATATAAAAGAAGTACAGATTCTATTGAAAGATTTCAATAAAACCGATTACGATTCAGAATTAGTAGAAGCAGAAGATGAACTGAAAGATTCTAAAGCTGAATACAAGCAATCTAGTAAAAGCGTTTCTAGGATAAAGTCTAATATAAAAGATAAAGCCGAAGAGCTTAAAGAATTATACAAGTCTTTAAGAAAAGTTAAAAAGGATTTGGATATTACTGATCTAAAGAAAAGGAAAAAGGACTTAGAAGAAGAAGCTGTATTAGATTTAAGCAAGATAAGTAAGTACAAAGATTATACGGAAGCAAATAAAATAGAATATAAAAATTTACATTTGAATTTATCCAAAATAGATATTGAAAAAGCAAAGGCTGACCAGAAAAATTACTTAGCCGATGATAAGATAATGGAGGGTCTAAATACTAAATTAAAATTGCTAAAGTCTGAAGCTAAAAATGCCAAAGAGAAACTTGATGCAATTGGAACATTCGACCCCAATTGTGACTTTTGTAAAAACAACTCTTTTGTAAAAAGCGCAGAAAAAATAAAATTGCAATTAGATCAATGCAAAACACTCTACATAACTCTAAGTACAGATATTAGCAATCAAAACCAAAAGCTAGAATCTTATGGAGAATTCGAAGAATTGATAGATGAGTATGCAAAATTAGAAAAAAAGATTTCAACTATACAAGTTTATCAATCTGAGATCAAAGTTAAGACTATAACAAGGAAGGCAAATATCAAACGATGCAAATCGGAAATACGAGCTATAGATAAAGATATAAAGAAATACTACGAAAATGAAGAGGTCATCCTTTTTAATGAAAAAGTAAACAAAGAAATTTCAAAGAAAGAATTGTCTAAGACTAAATGGGAAGCTGACCTAGAATTGAAGGAAGAAGATCAAAAAGAAAAGCATTCTTCTGTTTCATTATGGGCTGGTAAGGTTAAAACTATAAATGAAACTATTGAGAAAGCTCATCAATTAGAACTCAAGTTAAAATCTTATGAATACTATTTAGAAGCAATACAAAGAGACGGAATACCCTACGAAATAATTTCAGAAGTATTACCTTATATACAAGACGAAGTAAACACTATTCTTTCCCAGATGGTAGAGTTTACAATAGAATTTGAAGTAGACGGTAAATCAGTTCTAACTTATATTGTGTATGATAATAAAAGGTGGTCTTTAGAATTAACTTCTGGTATGGAAAAGTTTATATCTTCACTAGCAATTAGAGTAGCATTAATAAATGTATCAAATTTACCAAGGCCAAACTTCTTAGCAATAGATGAAGGGTTTGGAACACTTGATTCTGAGAATTTGAGCTCAATGGAGAGCATGTTTAGCTATTTGAAAACTGAGTTTGATTATATTATAATAATTTCTCATATAGAGTCTCTAAAAGATGTAACTGATTCATTGATAGAGATAAATAGGAAAGGCGAATTCTCTAACGTTATCCACTAGCTCTATATTTATATATGAAACTTTAGATAGACTATTGTTGATATATATTGGAGATAAATGATGGCTCGTAAAAAAAGCTCAAGGAAATATTTAGCTGAGACACCTGTACTTATTGTAGATAATAAGTACGAGTCACAGTATTTTGAGGTCTCCGATTTCCCATCAGAATTACATGCCGGTAAAAATATGTTTAGGTTGAGTGGTAACGCTCAATTCCTAAGAAGAGGCAGTACAATAGAAGTAGAGATCATGCCAGCAAATGGCGTAGAACCTATCTATCACGAAGTCAACAATTATACAGACAATTCCAATAGAAAAGTAATATCGATATACGTATACCCAGAAGATATGACAGGTCTTGCAACTGTTACTATAAGAGGTACAGCAATAAGAAGGCCTGGTGGTAGAATTATTAAAGGTTCTTGGGGATACAAACCAAATGTTAAGTGGGAAAGAACTATTTATGTAGACCCATCCAAACCTAATATAACACCAATCTTATTTGGACACCAACCACGAATAACTATAACAGAAAATGTTAAACCCTATTTAAGCGAGTCATTTGGATCAACTCCAGCTTTTGTTAGTCAAACTGATACTGATGAAGCTGCAACATTTGTTTATTCTCATGTACCATCTTCAACTCAAACTACTGGTGGAGGCAGAGATGGAAACAATGCTGGATATAGTTATAGTACACTTGCTTATACTCAATTGACCTCTAATGACTTTACATTTAGTGCATCTATGGTTGGGGCAACAATGATATTCCCAAACCCAGCAAATAATGCTACGGGTTTAACTCCAACTCTTGGAACTATTAATACTGTACCATCTTTTACACAAGCGGGTCAACCTAATACACAAGATTATTCTTGTTCTATTATTCAAGTTGTAAATGCTTCAACTGTTAAAGTAACACCGCAGTATGCCTTTGAATATACATACACAGCATATCCAGCTTATATGGCACCACTACTTAGAGATAACAATTCAAATTATTCATCTAACCCAGTCTCGATGTATGCAACATATCAGGGTTCTGCAATGTCTTTAACTTCTTATTCAGCAAGTTATGCTTCAGAGCCAACACTATACACAGAGAATAATTATAATCTAGTTTCTTATGCAAATATTGTTATAGGTAACTTAGATCCGATGGCTGGGGATGTATATAGAGTTAAGACCTCTATGAAATCTCATGGTATGCAAACTTGGGATATACTAGCAGATGAGATAGTGGAACAAAGAGAATTATTAGCAAACCCTGCAAATATTTTTAGATTAGAGAGAACTGGTAAATTCTTGAATCAAGATGTAATAAATGGTTACTGGGCTGCAACTTCTACAAAGGCCGGAGGGGAAACAGAATTAAAAGCAGATTCAGAAGTTTTAATGGAGGGAATGATAATTTCTGGTTCAAAGGATTTAGCAGCAGAAGCTAATAGATCTCAGCAATATGTTAAAGTAAGGAATACAACACCAATAGATGTTTACAGAGATTGTGAATATCAGATATCATTTAAGGCAAGAGCTTATGGAGAAGTTGATGATGGATCTGATATAGGCAGAGAACATATGAAAGTTTATATTTCTGGTTCTGGTGTAGATTACGATCCAGTTGGATCTTCTGAACTTGGTAGGAGAATGGACAGCAATGAATTGATGGGTCCTTATGTAGCACCACCAATTTCAGTCTGGAATCATCACAGTGCTGGATTTGCATTACCAATGGCACAAGTTGGAAGTGTAAATAGATCAAGTCAAATTGCAATCCCAACACCATTGTCATCTGGAAATATTCCAGATTTCACCAATAACTCGGCTCCAGCATATGATCATGACAATTGTGTCTATACGTTCAAAGCTGATCACGATGGACAAGTAGTACCAGTCTTTCAAGTTCACTATGGTAAATGGATAATAAGCGAGGTTTCAATAAAAGCAATATCAGAAGACGGATTTACACCTAATCATACTATACTTGAAGCAAGAGTACCAGAATATCAACAAGATGATGTACTAGATTTCAAATTTGAGTTTTTCGACTTTAACGGTGTAAGAGCTGATTTAATATTAGTATCTGAAAGTATATCCTTTGCAGGTGGTAATGATTATATGAATGGACAAGGCTTTTTAGGAGAAGGTATTGTCTTTGACGGGGAAATAGGAGTAGATCCATAATGGCAAATATAAGAACTTTAGATTACATGGGATTCAATGCTGCTAGTTCTTCTTTAGGAACTAGTGGATGGATGTTCTGGTCAGGCTCAAAAACTTTAACTGGGTCTGGAGGAGCAGGAGGAGTTAATACAGATTACGACGGAATTGGTTTTGAAGCAGTATTACACTCTGAAAGTTATTTCAGATATTCAGCTTCAACAGCAGGAGCTGGCCTAGAGATGAGAACTGATACATTTTTCCTTGGGTCAACTGATTCGTTCATATCTGGTTCTGGTGACGGAACTATAGCTTTATCTTCTAGTAACTTTGAATTATCAGCCGGTGGTTCAGTTACAATGCAAGGTACAATCACAGCTACTGCTGGTGGTACAATTGGTGGATGGACTATTGGAAGTGATTATTTAGAATCCGGACCAATGATCATAGATTCAGGAGATGCATTTATATCTTCTTCTGCAGGAGATAAATGGATGATATCTTCTTCAGCAGATACAACTGATCCAGCTGGTTTTATATCTTCCTCTTTATTTAAGGTAAGAAGCTCAGGTCAATTAACAGCAAGTGCAGTTGATATATCTGGAAAAATATCAGCTACATCTGGAGATGTTGGTGGATGGGGTATACAACCAGATTATATAGCAAAGGTTACTTCTGATGGTGGAGTAAAGATATCAGCTACTGCAGATCCTTCAATAGCATTTAGAACTGGTTCACATATTGATACTACTATAATAACGCTTGGAGATTTGGGATCTAATAAATATGGTATTAAGGCATTGGATTCTGCTACTGCAACTAATACTATATTCAAATTAGGAGAAGATGGAAACGAAATTGCAGGATGGTCATTTGATAATGGAAAATTAACTTCTGGCCCTATGATGATCAATGCAACTGATGCTTTCATATCATCTTCAGCAGGAGATAAATGGCAAATCAGTTCATCTGCAGATACAACAGATCCTACGGGGTTTATTTCAAGTTCACTATTCAAAGTTAGATCAAGCGGTCAAGTAACTGCATCTGATGTACAGATAACTGGTAAAATAACAGCTACTAGTGGTGATATTGCTGGATGGACAATTGGCTCAACTAATATTTACAAAGTAAGTTCTACTGGAGGAATTTCCATAGACACAGCCCAACCCCAAATAAACTTTAGAACTGGTAGCCATTTTGATACTAGAGTAATAGCTATAGGTGATATTGGTACAGATCAATATGGTATTATTGGTTGGGATTCAACTGATACATCTAAAACTCTATTCAAATTGGGAGAGGATGGAAACGAAATAGCAGGATGGACAATAAATTCTGATTCATTAAAATCACCATCAAATTATCTAGTACTAGATTCAGCCAATCAGGCTATTTCTATATATCAATCTACATACGGAACTACTGGTATACAACTTCAAAATAATTCTGGAACACCAAGAGCATTTATAGGTAAAGGCGATGGAGAACATATTAAATTTGACGGTTCAAGTTTATTTATGTCTTCTTCTGAATTTTACATGGGATCTGATACTCAATATATATCTGGAGCTGAAGGTAACATAGAAATATCTTCTAGTTATTTCCATTTAGATAATTCTGGTAACGTTTCTATGGCTGGTATAATTACTGCAAATGAGGGAGCAATCGGTGGATGGGCAATTGGGGGAACTACTTTAACAAGTGGTCCTATGATGATAAATTCAGCTAATGCCTTTATATCTTCATCTGCAGGTGACAAATGGGTGATCTCTTCTTCTGCTGATTCTACAGACGAAGCTGGTTTTATTTCTTCATCACTATTCAAAGTTAGAAGCTCTGGTCAAGTAACCGCATCATCTGCAAAGATAACGGGTAATATAACTGCAAACACTGGACAGATAGGAGGATGGGATATACAGGCAGCCACATTAACAAGTGGTCCTATGATGATTAATTCAACGAATGCGTTTATATCTTCATCTGCTGGAGATAAATGGGTAATATCATCTTCAACTGACTCATCTGATCCAACTGGGTTTATTTCAAGTTCTCTATTCAAAGTAAGACCAAGTGGACAAATAACTGGTTCACAAGTATTATTTACTGGTGGTAGAATAGCTGGTTGGTCAATTAACAATAATGAAATTTATGATGATGGTTCAAAGGTCTACTTATCTAGTCAGAATAAATCTATATATGCCCACCCTGGTGGAACTGGTAATGATACTAAATATGTAAATCTGGGTCAAACACACAATGGAACAGGTTATACAGGATACTATGGTGTATCAGCTGTAGATGGAAATAACAATTTCATCTTTAGATTAGATGATGCTGAAAGATCGATAGCTGGTTGGAACTTTGATAACGAAAAATTACAAGGTGGTCAAATGATCATCAAAAAAGATGGAACAATAGAATCCGATGGTTTTGCATCAAACGTAGCTGGTACAGGATTTAGATTAACAGCTGCATCTGGCGGTTTCCTTGAAGTAGAGAATGCAAGAATTAGAGGAACGCTATCAACAGCGGTATTTGAAAAGGAATCTGTAAATGCAGTAGGTGGTCAATTATATATTGCAAATTCTACAATGCTAACGGGTTCAACTTTTGTAACAACGCTACAACCTTCTGGTTATACTTCATCTGAATATCCTGCTAATGAAACTACGATGTCAGTAGTAAATGTAACAGGGTTTGCAGTTGGCGAAATACTAACAGCAAAGAAAATGAACTCTACTGGGTTTGCAACTGAATATATGAAAATAGAATCTTCTTCAAGATTCGCAACTTCTGAAAACGATTTAGCTGGTGCAATATATGTTGAAAGGGGATTAGGTACATCCTTCACAGGAAACTCTGGTTCACTAGGAGATTCCGGTTCATCAGCACAATCTTATTCTGGTTCACAAGTAATTGTATCAACTGGTAAAGTTGGAACTGGATATATAAGATTAAATGCAAATCCAAATGACCCATATACACCATATATAGATATAGTAGAAAGAACTGGTTCAGATGTTTATGATGTAGATCTAAAAGCAAGACTAGGAGATCTTTCAGGAATAACAGATTACAGTTTCTCAGATGGAGTTACTGGTTATGGTTTATATACTGG
>Ga0098059_1000926_pt1 | contig 15498 bp, 5 predicted proteins | sample 20_taG_FD_92580 | JGI IMG/M metagenome (GOLD analysis project Ga0098059, IMG submission 92580) | Marine viral communities from the Subarctic Pacific Ocean - 20_ETSP_OMZ_AT15318 metaG | ecosystem: Environmental > Aquatic > Marine > Oceanic | place: Subarctic Pacific Ocean | collected 2015-01-19
AACCTTTTTACTTTTACCAGCAATTCTAATAAATCTAGATATTTTACTAACGAAACTCGCTGCCTCAGCTGTCGCACCCGCGGCAACAACCGGCGTAGCCGTACCAAGACTAACACCTTCAAGAAGCGCTAACCCTGCTTCTACTATAACGAATTCAGCTATAGTTGGTGCGAATTGAAGTACCCCTTCAAAAGTACCCATTCCTATACCTCTATTAAAAACTTGCTTCTGTTCGTTATCTAAAAGATCTCCAACTACCTCATTAACTCGGTCCATCTCATGCCTTTTACTATCATCTGTAAAATGATACCCTTCTTCTAAACCTAACCCATACGCAAGATTATCTATAATAAGACCACTAGTCCAAGTATCAGCAACTCTTTCTGTCCAATAATCATCATACTCGCTAGTCGGATCTTTATGAGTATACAACATGTCTTCTAGTGTACTTATTGTCTGAATTAGATTTTCTCTTTTTTCATGGTCTTTCATTATTAGACTCTTAAACGCAAATGACTTATCATCATTAGCCATAAGATCTTCATCAGTCACAGCCCACTCCCAGAAACCAAAATCCTGTTCGTCCGCGTAATCTAATAATCCAAAGTGTCCATACGCGCTTTTGTACCCGTCGATTTCCTCCATTAGTTGATTTGATCGAGTTATATACATTCCACCTCCATCTCCAGACACTATTATCTTTGCGTTCTCAATTACAACGCTGTAAGGAAGCTTATAGATTCTACCATTAGCGTGTTTTCTTCCATCCCATTTATATCCTTTTTTAGATAATAAATCCCAAGCTTCTTTAGAGTTAATAACATATTCTTTTTCTAAGTTGGCGCCAAAAGTATTTTGTAGGTTTAAATCAGAGTAAGCTTCTTTTAATCTATCGTTTGTAGCACTAAAGATAGTTACTTCTGGATTTTCACCTACCTCTATTTCATATTCTATTTCTTTTTCTAAAGTAAGTTTAAAGTCTTTATATTTCTCATCTGTATGAAGCGCGACGTCGGTTGAAGAATTGTAAGTAGTTTGAGTTTTCCATTGTCCATCTAATCCTCTATATTTTTGAGATTTTGTTGATGTGTTCTCTAGTATATCTAATTCTCCACGTTTAATATCTATCTGGTCTTGTATGCCATCTAACTTTTCTCTAATTTTTTCAGCTCCTTCTAAATCTCCATCTGCAATTAACGCGGTTTCCTCGTTCATTAACGTTGTGAATTCTTTAGTTAAAGTATTAATCTCTAAGTTCTTGTTTGAGACAGGAGTGTTTTCAAGTTTTTGATGTATAATCCATTCATCTTGTTTAAGATTAAATATCTCATCTGCGTCTAAACCACCGTATAATAAAGTTGCCCCTTCTGTATTTACATCTAACGCATCTAATTCTTTTTTAGTATATGACTTCCCGTTGAATACATAGACAGGATCGATATCACTCTCAGCAAGCATCTTTGAGTGATGTTGGTTAGTAAACGTTTGTAATATTACCGTCCTCGTTACTTTATCTCTAATAGCTGTTGTAACTATATTTTCGATATCTGACTCAGTAAGATTACCAAACTCGGTATCTTCAAAATCATAACTTTTCATAAACTCAGGTGTCAACGAGGTTGCTCTAGAATAATCATGATACTTATTGTTCATTAAAGTTTTATCTTGATCTAGGTTAGATTTTACGTATTGCATAATATCTTCTACAAAACCATCGCTAAAACTAAAGGTTCCGTATTTATCTAGATAAGCACTCCAATCAATTTCAGATGGAACTTCATTACCGTTTACATCTATATAGGCAGGTTTTGTGAAGGTTGAAAGATCTTTACCTTCTATTTCAAGATGCTTTATCATTTCTTTTTCAATATTATGTAAACTCATTAGCCTCTCCACTTGGCTGTCATTAAGCACCTTATCAACATGAATTTTTAATTTCTTATTGTTCTCTACTTTTTTCTGGTTTACACCGTGAGTAGCTATAAGATTATTAACAGCATTTGCAAAATCATTTACATCATATCCACTATTCCAATCGTAATCGTTTGTCCCAGCTAGAGGATTCCAATCCATATTTTCGTTCCATTGTGATGGAAGATAAATTATTGTCTCACGCGTTGCTTCGCCTTCTTCAACGTTGTGATTAATAATTTTTATAGCATCCATACCCCCGTCGTACTCTTCTACACTAAAACCTACGTCTTTAAATTTCTTCGCTAGATCAGAAGTACCCATCTTCATGTCATTAACAAAGGTATCTTCTACCCAATTACCAGTAAATCTACCTTCATCATTGGTTCCTCCTAAAACTTTTGCTACATCATCCGTATTTATCATCAGGTCTCCAAAATCCTCGTATCTGGTTTTCCAAGATAGTTCTTTTTCTAAAAGATTAGGGCGTAAATATTCCATGCTTAACCCCTCTTCTTCCATATCAAATCCATCGTACTCAAGTTTAGATATGAAATTTTCAGGAGAAGAATATTCTTTTATTAACTCATTTTGTTTGTCTGTTTGAAATTTTATATAAAGTTCACTAGCTTGCCCTGATGTTATTCCATTTGGATACGCAGATTTAAGCCAATCTAGTAATCTCTTTTTCTCTAAATAATTAGTTTTGTTATTTTTGGCTTCAAGTTGTTCTTCCGTACCTGGTTCTAAAGCGAGGTCACCAAAAATAGATTTATCGCTTCCGTCATAGACTACTTTCTTAATTTCGTTATCTCCTTTTTGAATAAAGTACACTCCTTTAGGGATTTCTTCCCAAGTGTTAACTGTGTTTCCCAAAATATCTATTACATATTCTTCGTACCCAGAGTACTCTCCTACTAATTCAAAGTCTTTGTTATTTAGATAATCTACTAAAACTGGAGTAAGAACATCTTCGGTATATGATGTGAACGCTTCCCCATTTGTTTCTAGGAAATGTTCTTGACCCCTTTTGTCTTGATGATGCATCTCCCATTTAGCTAGTGGATTCTTTGGGTTATAATAAAAGTCATAATATTTACTTGCTTTTTCGTAACTTATACCCCAGTAGTCAGCTATATCACCAACTGTCATAGAACCTCTTTCATTCATTTTTTGTATAAACCTCTGCCACTCTACGCCCATACCCTCTTGTCCACTAAACATCTTGTGCATATCGATGTTATCTTTCAGTGTCCTGTTTTCGTCATAATCGTATGTAGATGTGCTTGGATTTTCCCAATCCTTTCTTTCTTCAATAGCTCTAATCTCCTCCGGTTTAATCTTACTAATCGAACCATCGTGCCCTAAATGATTTATATAATCTTCACCAAACATGTACCATAATTCGTCGAGTTTGGAGTCCCATCCCGTGAACTCACTCCCTAATAATTCGTTTGCTTTTTTTATTGTTGTGTGACTAGTACCTGGTTGAAAAATACTCTCTCCATACCAACCAGCAGATGTTGGGTAATATTCACCATCTATAATTTGTTGTCGAGTAACTCCCAAATCTTCTGACGCAAAAGCAACTCCAGCAGATAAATAATCTTCTAAATGACCTTCTACAAAACTTATAAAATCTGTCCTGTTAGTGTTGTTGTATTCTTGGTTTGTACTTACATCAAAAGGATCTATTTGTGTGACCTTTAGTTTATCACCTTTTTTTAACGGAACGCTTTTATCTTCGTTTAGTAGATGTGGAGCTTCCTCGTATAACCAATCTTCATCGCCATCGATACCTGCGTTTGGATTTACCTCTCCTTTGGTGTGTCCGTATTTTTCCGGATGATCTCTCTTATCGATATCTTCCGCCGACATTCCTGCCACTGGAGAAGATAACTTCACTAAAGTTCCTGTCAATGGATTATATCCCCATTTTCCAGTGTCTATTTGACGATTTATAAAACCCGCATAATCTTGAGAAATATCTGTAGGTGAATGACCAGCATCAAAACTATAATAATCTCCAGCTTTAGTAGCATTGGTAACTAAACCGTTCTTATCCAATCTATATGACCCAAAAGTATTTTTTTCGTAATTTATTCCCTTCCCTTTGATTCCACCAAAATCATTATCAATATTTTCTTTTATAATAGCTAGTTGATCATCATTATATAATCCACTTCTTTCATATTGATAATAAAAATTATCTTTCTTCTGTATGTTCTCTTGGTTAATTGGAAGATGGTTTTCGTTCCATTTCCAGCCTTTTTCTTTCTTCGTTTCTGTTCCGTCGTTATCTACATAGGTCCCTTGTTTCCCCAACGCTTCATCAGAAGCCGATCTCTTTTTACGAGATTTTTCCACCCATTTTCTATACCCAGGATCTTTTGTCCCGAGTTTTCCCCAAACCCACACTCCTTGTTCGTTCTCGTACCCATGGTCTGGTTTAACGACTTCTTCAGTGTCATTTGCTAATGGAGCTTCCGCTTCTTTATTCACCTCTAACACGTCTGGATTATCCGCATGCCAATCTGCTTCTACCGCGTTATTATGGGCAGCTGCGTTACCTTCTTTATGTTTTAGTGGAGAGCTAATTCTATTCATATTAAATTCTTCCGTGAGTTTTTCTTTCGTCTTTTATAGCGTCTTTTGTAGCGTGAGTATACTTATCAGCAGAAGCTAATTTGCCACCAAATTTATTAGAAACATATTTATCCATTTGCTTCTGATCCATACCTGCTACTTCGTTGTCTTCCGTTTGTTGCTCAAGTTTTGGATTAAATGCTTTTTTTAGTCGTTTAGTATAATAACTATGTAATCTATTATCGTGTTCTGGATTAAAAGATTCTATTGATGTGTTTAATCCATCTAGGGTTCCATTGTTGCTTTCTAACATTTTTGGTAGTATTTCGTCTTGCAAAGCGTAAACTCCACCCCAATCATCCGCAAGAGCTTGTGGCCAGTATTCTTTTAATAAATTACTAACAAAATAATCTTCGTTAAACGGAGGCATCTTGTCCCCTCTAGCACCAGCCTCTTGCATGTCTTGGATACCGCTCATGTATCTACCTTCTCCATCACCTTTACTCTCCCAATCTATAGCTATATCATTAACTAGTTTAGGAGCCCCAAGTCCTGGTACGCTTGCTAGAATTTGATAATCTGGTGTTATAGTTATGTCTCCTTGTTCTGTGAAAAACGCATCTGGCCAACGAGGGTCTGTTATATTAGAAACCGTAGATTTACCTCTCTGACCTCCTCCTCGCAGCATAAACCATTCGTCTTTAAGGTTTGATAAATGTTCTAATTGTGTATGTACTTTCTTTATGCCTGTTTCAAACAAACTAGCAGCTTCCTTTTTACCAGTTTTCAACATCTCGTCATATAACTTAGCGTAACTAGTAATTAAACCGTTTATCTTTTGTTGGATTTTTGGTCCAAATACTTCCGATACTTTTGATGTTTTACTGTAAGGAGCTCTCTCACTGTAAATCATTATCGGATCATAGTTCAAATGATCTTGGTTAATATCGCCTGGTTGATTTTGTGGAACTCCATCGTTATCTAACGGTGGGGTTAAGTCTACTGTTTCTTTAGCCATAATTTAATTTTTAAGAATCATGTTAACGTCTATTTTATCATAGTACACTCCGTAGTATCCATTCTCCATGATAGTAACAGCATCTTCTCTTCCTATCTCTATTAGATCTTGAGCCATAGTTCCAGACCATAATTCGTTTTCGTTTTTGTAGTTAAAAGTGTATATAGGTATTCCAGATTCAGAAGCGCCTGTCTTAGTTATATTCTCTTTAAGTCTAATATCAGATGACCACGCTTTGGAAACGACTGCGGACATCATTTGATCTCGTTTAGCGGCGGCATCATCTTGAGCTTGGTCAGCAGCGGCTTTTCTATCCATACTCCATTCTAACTGTTGGTTAATTTTATCTCTCTCAAATTGTTCTACAGCTGCCTCTCCTTTTCTTTCCATTAAGTCTCTTTCTTGTTCTCCTTCAGCAGATTGTTGTGCTAATCTACCAGCCTCTGCAGATGCTCTTAATTGATTTGATTGTTCTTGTTGACAAATAGATATAGACGCTTGTTGAGCTTGTTTAACACCTTGGTTAGCTAACACTTGTGCTAATCCAGCGACACCACTACCTCCAGCTGACGCTTGCATTCCTTGCATTATATTAGCCATCGATTGTTGTGATTGCTCTTTAGCGTGTTCAGCCGCTTTTAAGTTTACCGTAGCGTCCTCATAGGGATTCTCTAAATTAGAATAGGGATTTTTAACACCAGCATATGGATTTGTCATTTTCTGGTTATCCCATTCGTCCATGTGCGCTTCAAAGTCTTCGTTTGCCGCCTCTTGTTCCTCTCTTCTTCTCTTTCCTCCGAACCAAGCGTTTATGAATTTTGTAGGAGAACTTTTATGTTTCCCATCTCTATCTCTTTTTCTTTTATATGTATTATAAGCCATAATATTATTTTGTTTTATTTATAATCACACTTTTTACATGTTATTTACTACTCACGGTTATTTCAGATCCTATAGTAAACATCTCCGCATTCACCTTGGAATTATTTCTAATTTCTACCTCTGCATAATAACCCGTTAATCCAGACAGGTTGACAGAACTATCTTTAGCAAACATAATAAACGTGTCAGCAATTATCTCACTAGAAGCTTGCGTGCCGCTATCATCAATAACCACCCACCTTCTGTTGTTTGATATCTGAGTTAAATAACCTCCAAAAGATGGTGTTTCTGTAGAATGTACTGAGCCAGTAATTGGCGTCCATACTCCAGGTGTCCACGTCCCGGACGCGCTAGTACAAAGCGCTTGGCTCGTATTAACATTGGGATTTATACTACAGGTTCCGTCCGCTACACAAAGCGCTTGAGTATTATTAGTATCGTTATTGATATCGCAAACACCAACTCTTGTGTTTACATAATACAATCCGTCACCTAATTGTAATGAGTCGTTGTTTATTGGTTCTGTAAAATCTATTCTTAGTGGCATAGTATTATTGTTTTAGGAGTTCACACCTATTGTAAATATCTTGCTTAAATCGATGTATATATCTTGATTGGATATTGGGTAGCTACCTATAGATAGAGTTCCGCTTAAATAAATATCAGCACTACTTCCATCTATATATATTATTGTCCCTGCTCTAATAGGGACATCAACGCCAGCAGGTGGATTAAAACTAGCGGTAGTTGTAGCACAAAACAATCCTCTTGTAATATTAAGTGTTCCCTCAGTAACATGCCCTGTAGTGCCACCGTGAGCTACCGTACAAGCAGATGAGTGAGTGGTTTTATCAAGAAATTTACATCTAATAGTTGCTCCATTACCTATTCCACCTGTACCATTAACCCCAATCACTGTCCCTGTTCCAGAAGCTATAGTTGTACGAACCGTAGTAGATTCTTGTCCTAATCTACAAGTTGCGTTTGTTAATCCTAATTCTATATTTGTTGTTTTCTTTATTAGGTCAGGTCCATAAGCTCTAAATGTTATATCTTTTGCGGTAGCCCAAGTTTGAGGTGCGGATAAAGTAACTGTTAAAGTATCAACGTTAATCGCTGTAATAGTTGGCATAGTAGCTGTTACACTTCCTGATTGTATCGCTGAAACGTGCATTCCTATGTACAAGTCGTCTACCTTGTTTAGGACTAAAGCACTACTATTCGCATGGAGGTCGTGGTCACTACCGCTAGTCGTTTCGTGATCGGCCGCCGTTGTTTCCCAATACAAGTCATTAGCATCCCATTCTCCAACGTCACTAGTCACCCCAGGGTTAGTTATAAAAACTCCATAGTTTCCTGTTGCTGCTGGAACTGTTAACTGCTTATCTTTCATTATAACAGTCGGTCTTTTAGCACCTTGAAATTTATCAATTGGAGACCCAGTAGAAGTACCCATTGTCTCTGCTGAGATAATAGAGATAGACGCGTCTGTTTTCAACGATACCACAGCGTTGCCATTTTGTTTTATATCTGTAGAATAATATAGTTTATTCTTCCCAAAACTAAATTTCGTATTAAAGTGAGGTTCTGCGAAAACACGTACTGTGTAAGTATCTCCACTCGCTGCCGCTGGAAAGTTTATATCAAAACTTCCTGGAGTTAGATTTGTTAATCTACTTTGGGACGTATAATCGTCCTCAAAAACACCTGTTGAAAAATCATAAAATTCACCGTCTGAAGATCTAAGAACCTGCAAACTAAACACAGCGTCAGCATCACCATCGATGGATATAGATCTAGTAGTTGCACTAGCTCTCATTACACTTCTATCTATTTCTATTTTTTTAATTAAAGCCATATTATACTACTGTAGTTGTTGTTACTGTTCCTAATCCTTGAAAGTTAAATGCTGCTGTATCTACAACGCTACTTGATCTTCCTTTGATGTAATTAAACCATTTACCTTCTTTTTCTATGAACTCGTTTAACGATCCCTCTTGTTTATCTGTGTGTATATCGTGAATATACCATCCGTCATCGCTGTATAAGTTGTAATATTCTCCATCGGTGTTATTAGACGTCCATTGATCCACTCTAGATTGACTACCCTCGTAGAATAACGTATTATAATTCTTAATAACATCTGGTTGCATGTTTAGTATTGGTGTAACTGAAGATTCTTCAAACTCATTATAAAAAGTATTTCTATCTGTACCAGGAATATGATGTTTGTACAGTTTACCATACTTCATAGTGTAATATTGGTTAACTACACTAATTCCAAACTCTGGTATGAAAGATTTAAAACTTGACCAACCCTTAACATCTTCACTGAACGTTATAGTTTTACCTCCACCTATTTTTTCTATAGTTATATCGTCAATATTTCCTTTTTCAAGTGCATCACCAATCCAATTAGCTCCATCCCACTCTCCGATATAGAAACTTATTCTTTGTGTTAAATAATTTTGTCCAAAAATCGTATGCTCTCCTATCTCGTTAATAAACTCATAGTTTTTATCACCCTCTTCAAGGTCTATAATTTCTTCAAACCCTTCGTCGAATTCGTTATAAACCATCATCGTTAATTTAGGATTCAAGCCGTTTAGTTTAACGTTTGACATTTTAAATGTTGTTCTATACTTATCTCCATCTTGAAAATGAAACTTAGCGTTTTCTAAAGTTAGATTCTGTGATTCCAATAAGTCATTTGAAAAATCTTGTTTTAAGAACACTCCAGGAAGCGCATCTCTAAACGTAATTATTTTTCTTTTTGACCATCTATGCTCGTTGTAGAATACCTGTCCAAACGGCATGGCATCAAGTCCAATCGCTGGATCACCTTGAGGACCTATATCCCAAGGTGGAACTTCTCCACTACCAGGATATATTCTTTTCAGCGAAACAGAATCAATTCCAAATACCCCTAGGTTATTACCAAAAAAGTTTCCAATAGTAAATTGATAATCACCAGTATTAGGAGCATACACATCGGTAGCGTAAGTTCCTGGAGTAGTTATATAATGTGTGAAAGCATCTACAGTTACATCTGGATCAGAGTTGTCAATTTGAGCGGAGCTAAAATTAAGAAATGTGTTTAGTTTTCCTGGTGTATCAACCCAAGCAATATCAGCTGTGACTCTATGCCAACCTTGGTCAAGCGCTATTTGTGGGGTTCCAGAATTTCCAGCTAGATCTCCTTGTACTATTGGAGCGGATGGGATGACTCCACTAACATTATTTGCAAGATGCACCCAGTTAGGTGTGCCAGCTGTTGTTGTTCTAGCGGAGATACTATCGATTTTAAAACTAGTTGGAGTAGAAAACGGGCCAAATAGAGCTGATCCATTCCACTTCGACTCATCTCCACCCACTTCAAACACTATTTTTCCCATTAAACTAGCGTCAGTTGTCGTGTCTTCCCACATGTGTCTTGTGATGGTGATATTACCATTAAAAGTTTGGTTTTTGTCTATATCTATTTTGTTAGTTCTAAATCCATGTCCGTTATTATTATAAAGATAAATATAAATCCATCTCGAACCCATTGAGTATGTAGGTCCAATACCATTTGTCATATCAAAAAGATCAAATGATATTTCTACCGTATCGCTGTCCCCAGGTTGAGTTGTAAGATCTTGTTCTAAACGATCTTTCATTCCAAAACTCCAACCTTGATTTAAATAAGGCCCATTAAACTTCCAACTTCCTGAATTTGCAGTTGTATTGCTCGACGTCTGGGCAGTAGAATTTGTTATAGCGAGGTTAGTGCTGTTTGCTACTGTGGTCCAACTTGATGAAGTGAAAGTATTGGTTGGGTTTGAATACGCAACATCTTCTAACTCAAAACTATCCATGTACCAACTATCTGACATGTTAACGGACATCAGAGGGTTCCATTTTATAACCATTGAGTTAGCTAAATTTATATCAGTTGTACCTGGTGGAACTTCGTCTCCGTCGCCAGCAGTTGCGGTTATTTCAAATGACTGCTGTGGTGCGCCGCCGGCTATGTTACCATCGTAGAGAGAACCAAGAAGATTACAGTTGAATTCAACTCCAGGCGCAGCTCCTATTACCGCGTCCCAATCACCGTAAACGGTTACTCTAATATAATTATCATAAATCGCACCTGCCCAAGACACATATTCAAAAGTCAATCTGTAATCAGTTTGAGGTTGAATATTAAGCGGTGACCATTGATTTTGATATATTACATATTCTCCATTATTAGGACCATCAGCATAAAGCGAACCACCCACAGAACTGCTTCCATTGGGGATATTATTTGAGTCGATATATATGTTGGGTGCGTAATAATTATTCCATGTCGCCATTTTGTTTTATTTTAATAGTATACTGTAAATTCTAGCACTTGACCTTCCTCCACGCTAATTCCTTTAGAAGTAAAAGTATTGTTAAAAGTTAATGCGTGCTTAGTGGAAGTTGTGGTAACACTCATAATAACAAGATCACCATTGTTCAATGTAACTGGGTTCCCACTAACATCAAACGCCTCAGTTATTTGGTACCCTGTAGGGTTTGCTACAATATCCGCGTGTAGTAACGATGTTGTAAAATATGCAAACTGTCCACTTGAAACCGAGTTCCATGGGTTTCCAGGACTTAGAGAATTAAAAGATACCGTACCAGTCAATGCTGATGTAACACCACCTAACGGAACAGAGATCATTGTAGTTTCTTCCACGGCCCAATCTTCAATCATATTATAATATAAACTAGTTGATGTATATGGATTTCCTCCATCAACAATCATTTCACTTCCGTAAGTAGCTGCCTGCGGAGTAAGGTTTGGATTCAGTAGTAGTTCAGGTCCTAAGTTGTATTGGAAATCACCATCAGTTTCAAAACCTGGATTAATGATTAGATTTCTTCCGTCTGGATAAAATATAGATAAATTGTAATCTTTTTTATGTAAATCATAACTACCGTAGATTTTACCACCATCTCTCAAGTTATCTCTAAAGTAATCGTGCATTCCTTGATTTGATATGGCTGTTAACCCATCTTTAGATAATCTCATTACCGCTCCCCTTTGTTTGTCTGTAAAGTAAGCTCTGTACGATTCCTTAGCAAACGATTCTGGGTTTTTAGATATACCATAATCTCCAACGAAAGGACGCGCTTCACCTAACACTCTGTTAGTCGCTAACAACTGCGACTTACCATCAGCGTTATAAAGAACATCTTTGTCTACAAATACTTGTAATACTTTATCTTCACAAAATGTAACCAGATCGTTATCTCTAGCGTATAGTTTTTGTATACTACCATAAGCCGGCATTACATCTTTTGTTATTTTCTCTGCCTGTATAAACTGATTTAAATTATTCACACCACTTGTAGAGTTATATAGTCCAGAATATATCAAACCGTATTTTCTTCTTTCTTCTTCGTATGGCTCCTCTAATATAGTAGACGCCTTTACACCATGTCCTATATAAGGAGCATTAAAATCGTCTCTTATTCTATTAGATTCCACTCCGTTTCCAAATGAAAAACAATTATAGTACGGTAGTCCAGTTTCTACTTGATAAACCATTGGGTATACCTCTATCTTAGTAACGTAAGCGCCACCACCACTATTATCTACAATCTCTCTTACCGAATGTATCATAGCTTTAGTGTAACTTAGATCGTCTCTCCAAAAAGTTAACATCTTCCCAGAGTAATAATTAGAGCTATTAACTAACCCGTTGTTACTTATAGTGTGGGTAGCTTGTAATCCAGGTCCTTCTATAGTAAGTATATTAGCATCCCAGTCAGCTACCCTAACAAAGAAATCCAATTCAGGAAATTGTTGAGCTTGTGGCTCGTAATCTATTTCCCCTTTGTCACCGGAAGCGTTGTTAACGGTCACTCTAGATCCTACTGGCGCTAATAAATAACCTTTAATAGAGTCTTTTTCATATCTAACCCCATTATCTGCTAAGAGTTCATTCGATTCTAATCCAGTTGGTCCACTTCCATCAGTAATATCTAATCTAATAGGTAGAGTGTCACTAGCTTCATAATATATATTTAAATCTACATCCTCTTTTCCTTCTGTCTCAAATATAGCTGGAGACACTGGTAAGGTGTTTTCTCCTGGCTCTATATGACTATCTATAAATCTAATTGTTTGATAAGAGTCGGTATCAGCGGTGTCCATAGGATTGTAGTTCTGTAATCTTGGATCTGAATCATTTCCAGCAGCACCCTCCCTAGCTAACGATAAAATAAATACAACCCTTCTATTATTAGCTTTACCAAAATCTACTATTTTTTGTTTTAACGTTTCGTAATCAGGTCCGGGATCGTAATTATCGTCAGCCCAATCTTGTAAAGCCTCAGAGACGCTATTACCTCCTAAACCTACGGTACCAGTGTTATCAGTTCTAAATACTGGGTTCCAAGGCGTGTGATTATATAAATATTTAACATTAGAACTTAAAATAGTGTATATGTTGGTATCATCCCCATCAAAATAAAATCTACTACCAGTTACTAATCTATTCATAACTGCTTCTGCAGCTGGTCCTCCCCTAAAAGACGGATCGAATTGTCTATCATGAGCCTCTAAAGAAGATCCGTTCATGTAACCGTTAAACTCGTGTATGTTGTTTCCTATAGAATGGTTATGAACACCATCGTGATGTATTGATTTAGAAGCTATCCACTGTAAATTATTATCAAACTTCCCTGAACCAGTTGACCAACCAGAATCCACAACTATATCTAACATGGTAAAATCTCCATCGTGTAAATCAACTCCAACAGAAGAGTACGAGAAATGCATAAATACTTTCTCGGGATTAGAGGAGTCAGCGTGGTACACGTTAGGCGTTTGGGCCCAAGTAAAACCAGCTCCAGCGTAACCAGTTAAACTATTGTTCACCCGTATAACTTTATCAGGAGTCCAGTGTTTAGATCCCATTGGGTCTAAGTTACCATCTACAGAGTAACTAGTGCTTTGCTTAGCTTTTACTATTCCTTCCATACCGTAAACACCTTGATCAGCGATTGTAGGATTTCCCTTGTGCACTCTACCAGATTGAGCCGCATCCCAAATAGGAGATGATTGCATTTCTGGTGGCTCTTGGCCAGAGCAAAAATACATATTATCAATAAACCACCCTTGATTTGATGTCGCGTTGCTATTAAACTTTAATACCTCAGCCCATTCGTCTTCTTCATCTGTTTGTGTCCAAGACATACCAGCAGCAACAATATTACCAACATTGTACTCTGTTGAATTATATATTCCATTACCTGCCCCACTTCCGTCGTGCGTTTGATGTCTGTCAAACAGATTAAACGCGTATGCCCTAGCGACAACTTGAAAATCGTCGGTTAAATCAGACGAAGATGGTATTAAATATTTGTCTGTTAAAGCGCTCGACGCTATTTTTACAAAAAATCTCCCCTCAAATTCAGTTGCGTTTTTTTCTAGTTTCTCAAATATTATGATCGTTAACTGCTTATCTGCGTTTAATATTCCAGGAGAACTTTCCACCCAAGAGTCAGCGGCGGTTATTTTTTTATTAAGCAGAAAGTTATATACCCCATCGTTTCCAGCTTCTTCTCTAAAATAAGCTGCTACGTCATACTTAGCCGACTTAGTAAGAACACCACCCGATGTTATTTCGAATTGTATTGCTAGATGTCTTGATGTTGAAGCAAAGTTGTCTAAATCCATTCCAAATTCACTTTCTATCCAAGTCTCTCTGTCTATACTTATTCTCTTCACATCTTCAGCAGGTTGCGCGCTTGAATTTGAAAACAAAGCAGCTAAGTCTCCGGCGCTACCTCCACCAGTTCCTAATTGAGTATACTCAAATTTAATAGATTGCGGAGCACTACTTTTGATGTCTATAACCTTAATCTTGTTTTCTTCTGGAACTTGTTGCTCTAAATCAACTTGCTTCTTTATAGTTAAATAATCCCCCTCTTGAAGTTTGTTCCTATCCGAAGAAGGAAAAGAAACCCACATGGTTTCGTCTCCTGTATTCTTGTAAACTCTATCCATGGTAAGGTTATAATACTCACCAGTAGTCTGTTTTATAAAATATTTGTAATACTCAGCGAAAGAAGGCTGTTGTCCAATTAAATTACCTTTTAACCGTAGAGATTTACTAGCGGCTCCAGAAAAATTACTGTCATCAGAAATATCATACGGAATTTTTATAGAAGAATCTTTTCCTGTAAAAATAGGAGTTTCTCTACCGTATCTATCGCCATATACCATACCTAAATAGTATGTTCTATTAGATTTTATAGATTGTTTACCAGTTTCAAACGTGACAGTTTCCTTGTCGAACTTCCTCTCCTCGTAACTAACATCTAAGTCAGGGTAACAGGGTCTGTCGTCAAAATCTTTTAACGTATAGTTCTGTAAATAATTACCATAAACTACTCTGTTTGCTGTAATTTCTTGCGCTAAAGCTTGTCTAGGTACATTATCCCAAGGTCTTAATATTTGATTTGCTGGTAACGCAGCATATATATTTTCTGTAGATACTACATATTCACCCTTATTAGACGTTGTTTTTGTATCATGATAAGTATCCGTGGTATCGCCTTCTGGATAGTCAGTAGTTAAATAAGTATGATTAGTATAATTATTGTTATTCCAGTAATTATAAGTGGCCCCAGCTGGAGCGGGATCGTCTGGTTTAATACTGTCCACAGAATATATAGTCGTAGACGTCTCTTTTTTGAAGAGTATATCTATTTGAATAACGTCACTTGGAATATCTGGAGTAACTAAATCTTGTAGTTTTACGTCGATAATATTATTTACCATTCCAAGATTATAAGGATCTTTTGTTGGGTGAAAACCATATGAACCAGATAAAAATACTGGTTGTGTAAATGGTGAGAAGGCAGAGTATTCTCCGTCTGCATATTTATATCTAGTAGCGAAACGTATAAATTCTTTTTCAAATAACACGTCTGTATCTACCTTTTTATAAGAGTTGTAAAAGAAGGCCTCGTCAACTGGAATAGAGTTTTTTATTTCTTCTATCGTTCCGGTGAATTGAAACCTACCCCATGGGGCTGGAGAACCGCCGGGGTACCAAACATCAGTCCCAACACTT
>Ga0098059_1000927_pt1 | contig 15488 bp, 6 predicted proteins | sample 20_taG_FD_92580 | JGI IMG/M metagenome (GOLD analysis project Ga0098059, IMG submission 92580) | Marine viral communities from the Subarctic Pacific Ocean - 20_ETSP_OMZ_AT15318 metaG | ecosystem: Environmental > Aquatic > Marine > Oceanic | place: Subarctic Pacific Ocean | collected 2015-01-19
AACCTATGTTTCTAGTGATGGTACAGTTAAGAAGACTGGACTAAGTACTGCAGGGGTTACTGATGCTAATGGAGATTTATATATTAGTGGGTTACACGGCAAGGCAAATTACGATAATGATTCAGGTGGTGGTGGCACTGCTGCGACATATGTTGCTACAGATGGTATAATCCCTGGAACTGTAAGAGTCCATTTTTATAAACCTGCATATACAGAAATTAATTATACAAAAAATAGTTTACCTCCACAGCGCAGTACTGCTTCTACCTTATTAGCTGTTAATACAGCTTATGATTTTAGCTTGAACGTTGATGGTGCAGGAGCTACTGATGTTCGATTTACTACTCATACATCAGATGTAACCTGGGGTAATCCTAGTTCAGGTACTGGCGTGCTATATAAAATTCAAGCAGCTATGGATGCTGCTGAAAAGAATTGTGACGTTTCTTTGGTGAATGGGAATATACGATTTACATCACGTAGTAGAAACTCAACATCTTCTTCTGTTGTAATTGACAATCCATCTGGAGGAACTAATTTCAGGACTTCTGGAACTCTTGCTACAGGTTTATTTGAAGCTACAGCAGTAGCGGTCGAAGGTAATAACGATTCTGAGATAATGTGGGATAATGGAGAAGGCGTGTTGTCAAGAGCAGCAGGCGGTTATGGATGGGTAACTTATGGAGTTCCTGGTACAGATACAAATGTGAAATTAAGTCTTTATATTACTGGAGCACCTGCTAATTCATCCGTTAAGCTATCTTGGCTTCACGGCTCTGCTTCTGGAGGGAATCTTAGTTCTATAACCCCAACAGACGATGAAGAGGGAACTAATTCAGTTCTTAGTGTATATGCACGTGCTTTAAGTTGGTCTTTACAATATGGTAAAGAAGGGCGTAAGGGTAGATTAAGATTAATTGCAGTTGATAACGCAAACTACACATCTGCTGTATCTATTGAGGCTACTTAATGGCTAGGCAATTACAGGAAATCAGAGTATTTAATTCTGGGATTATTTCTAATCCAGACGAGACTGATATCCCTATAGAAGCTGCTTCTAATTCTTTAAATATAGATAGTGTTTCGAAGGATGGTGTTTTAACTGGTGTTCCGCTAGATATTGCTATTACCTTCGTAGATCAAACAGGTGAAGAAGTCGCTCTTGCGGCTGATGCGATAAGTTCTATAGAATATAGTGGTGCAGAACTATTTTTAGTTAAAAAATCTGAAGGAGAGTGGACCTTTGCTTCATAAAGAACAATTCCTTGAGGTTAATATATGTCAACATTAAATAAAAGTAATAATAAGATCCATATAGGGCAAGGCTCTGGAAGTAAAACATTATTTGCCGGCGAAGTAAAAAATATAGAAACTGATCAAAAAGATCTTGTTATAACTGAAGACGAGCTGCTACCTCCTGATACAGGAGGGGCTTGGTTTAATCAAGCTACAGATTATACAAAAATTGGCGATATACTATTAGGGACTTTAGATAACAAATTATTACGATATAACGGCAGTACTATTGATATATGCACTATCACTGGTGTAGAGAAGTTAACAACTATAGGTTGGTTTATTAAAGATGAAATAGTGCATATGGATAATTCATATCCTGACAATAGTTCTTTTGCTATAAATAATTTAATCATATGTATAGCCAGCGAATATAGTACGAGGACATCCTTTCTTTATGTTCCTTATGTTGATATTCTTTGGGACGGGTATATGTCTATTCCTGCCCTTGCTATTAATTTTACAGGTGTAAGATCTGGATATCACAGGGCAGAATTTGCTGATCCTTTTTCTATAAGGTATGAGGATTCTAGTTCATCGGACAATACAGTCACCGATATAAAATTTATTAGTGATGCTTATTATGAGCAAGAATTTCAAAATAGTTTTGCTGGATCTATAGGTAATTCTAATAATTATAGGATTAATCAAATTGTTCAGTTACCTACAGGGCTTCCAGAATTTGATGATTCGAGTGCTTTTAATAATACTATATTAATACAAATTGACAAAATAAATGGTGGCACATATGCCAGTAATGAAAGTGTTATTTATAAGCTCAAGTTAACTTCTCTCCTAATTGATGATGTATGGAGCCTTAGCGGGATAAATCACGAGAATATAACGCCTGTTTTTGCTCCAATTGATTACTTTAATACACCGCATAATATTGAACTACAAGGTCAAGGAGATACTAATACTCCTATAGGAAATTTAACCGAAGGCGAAAGTACTGGTCATTATTATAATCTAACTCATCCTTCAGGATCTTATCAAGCTGTGCTAGAGAATATGATACACTGGAATTATATTGATGAGGACAATCCTGATAGTATGGGAGAGAAACAAGGGGCAATTTATTCTTTTGCTGTAAAAGGTAGCGTCCCAACGGATCCTAGTAATGAAATACAAAATGGGAATATTAGATATTATAATATACTTCATATATATCCAAAATCGTATCCAACTCGTCAAATGGAAAATGACTTACCCTATGTGGGCCTAACAAATTACTATAGCGATAGGTCGGCGAGCCCATTTATAGAACGCAACTCAATTGTTCCTCATTCTGTCCGTTTAAAATTATGGTCTTTAATGGATGATCCTGAGGTAGTTGGTCCTCAAGATATAGAGCAATATTTTGGCGTAAATATAGATGTGATGGACTATGCAGATATTCTACAGAATTATACAGGAAATTTTGCTACCATACCATTAGCTAATGCAGAATTAGCCTTAAGTTATGAATCGGGTGGAAATATAATAGATCCTAAAAGTGTTTGGGGTTATAAGCCGGGGGTTGAATCCCTTAGCGACCATTGGGCTTATCAAGACGAAAGAGCTCCGTTTTTTTGCTTAAAGTATTTTACTTATGCTCCTAGCTTAACGACTGCAGAAAGGTTTGATTCGTTTTTTGGGTTGTATAGTCTAGGCGATGCTTATCTTGAGGATTTACTGACTGACCCTCAATATGTACGTCAAGACTTTACTGTTGAAGCTGCGTGTTGGGAGAATGCTGCACGACCAGTAGGCCTATATTCTAGCACCCAAAGAGTAATATATCCAAAGAAAGCTATTGGTATATCTGCAACACGACACAATAATATGGATGGTGGTGGGAGTCATAATTCAGTAAATGTAAAAATAGGTTTTGGTATTGATGGAAATTCTTACTATTCTGATGGGGTTGGTTTAGAGATGGGGTTTAAAACTCCTCGTGCTGCGAAGCTTGTTGAGGGGATACATAATTTTAATGCACTGCCTTATAGCCAGCAAAACGCTTGGCATCAAAATTTTGCTGGATTTTATTCCCTCGCCCAGTTCGAATTGGCAGAGGATAACTATCCGAACTCTCTAACATATTATTCAACAGTCGAACCATATGCTAGTAAAATATCTGATGAAACTCAATTCTCTAAAGATACTTTATTTATAGTAAATGCTCCAAATGAAGGGACAGGTTTACCTGCAGCTCTTTCTCTTAGACCTTGTTGGGGGAATGGAGAGATTGCTGGGGCTCCTGTTATCTTTGGTGCCACTGCTGTTGGGGCTGATAGTTTTGAAGGTTGTCATAATACTATAGTCTCTGATATCCCTCAAGAAGAATTAAAAAACGCTGAATTAACGAATAATCCTTTAATTGTTAAAGGAACTTTTACAGCTGACGCTTCTGATGCAGCTAGTTCAGTAAAATTTTATTATCCTGTTACATTCTCTAAATTTGAAGATAATATTTATACAGGGCCGCATCCTGAAGATGTTACCTGTATTAATACGCGTATTCCATTAGGAGCGCCAGAGAGTCCTAATTTAGTACACTATCAAACTAATTCTTTATTAGGATTTAACGAAACTTATCCAGCCGGATATCTGAGTTGGGAGAGATCTAGTAGTGCAAGAGGAACTGGCAATATCGAAGTATCTTATAGCCCTCAAGCGCAATCAGGTGCTGGCGTATTCCAGTTTGCATCAATTGGTGAAGAATTAGAGTCTATAAGTGCAGGGACAGTCCCTCCTGGAAATACTTGGGTTGCCCCATTGCAAGCGTCACTTTCTACTGTATTATCTACCTTAAAAGAAGAAGCCGTGTATCACACCGGAGGGGAGTATCGTGTTGAGCAATATTTTTCATATTACTTTGTTAACACTCTTTTAAGCTCGTTTCATTTCTTTAATATAAATTATAAACCTAGCTCTACAGCTATTGCAGCAGATGCTAATGTACATATGTCTGATTTTATTTTTGATTCACATCCAATTAATTATGATGACCCATTATTTTCTATGTATCATAGCCAAGGTGTATATAGGCAAATACAATATTTTTATACTTCTGAAAATTATGACCCAACTTTCCTTGAATACTCTCCTCCATTTTCAAGTGAGATATTTCGTCACGTTTGGGGGAATGCAGCTTTAATATATCAGCATCCTACTACAGGGAGTATATCATTTACAGGTTCTAATAGTGGCGATACTAAATGGGATTGGGGAACGATAAGTCCTTGGGTAGATACACAAACCTTGCAAATTGGGGATGCAAAAATCAGTGATAATACTGATGGTTGGGTAACAAGCGCAGATTTAGACGGAGAAGCCCTTTCACTTACGGCTGACTCTTTTCCGGTTGGAGCGGCTGATGCAGGATATGAGAATTTTGTTGCCCCTTTTGAACTTGTCTATAAAGTATCTTTTACATATGATGGCTTTCAAGAAAGTCCATTAATAATAGCTGAGCTTGCTAAGAGTACAGAGGCAACTAATTCTAAAAAATATTTTACTGTACAGATTAATTTTGATTTAAGACGATTATCTAAGAGAGTAAGCCATATTAATATCTATAGGAAATATACACAAGGAGAAGGAGCTGGATCTGATATAAATTATAAACTAGTTCAGTCTAAAGCATTAGATCCTGTAAGTTCTTTTGTATATAGTGGGGATGGACGATTATCGTTTAGTTTTGTTGATTATAATAACTCTGCTCCTTCTTATGATGCTATCGTTGGAATATCTGAAACACTAAAGAATACGACTCTTTCGTATGATATAGGTACGACAGGTGATGGTTATCTTTTTGTAACCAATGCGCAAGTGCCAATGCTTACAGATGATTTTAGCCATTATATATTCAGGTCTATGCCTAACGGTAGGTTTAGTCAATTTAATTGGCCTGTTGATAATGTTAGATTGCCAGCAAAACCTATATCCTTACAATCTCATAACGGTAGGTTATATGCGTTTTCAAAATCTAAAATAATGGTTATAAATCAATCAACTTTAGAAATAGAGGATGTCTTTGAAGGTGCTGGTTGCTTAAATAAAAACTGCGTGATATCTACTGAATATGGTATGTATGTTGTAGATAATTATAATATATATGGAATCACGCAAAGTGGCCCTGAGGTTATTAGTGCACCAATTGCGAATATGTGGACAGATGCAGTTCTAGATCCAGAAACACAAATAGTATACCCTCGTAGTAATGAGCACATCTCTTTTGATAATAAGCGTAAAAGCGTGTTAGTCTTTTATACCTTAACAGGACCAAATAATAGTATTAATAGTGAATGCTTATCTTACAATATTTTAAAAAGAAGATGGGATAAGATTGATGTGGCTGCTAGGGGAATATTAAACACTTATATTAATAATGAAGGTGAAGTTATGTACTCTACTACTTCAGGTGTTTTTAGATTTTTAGCAGATACTAATAATAGAAGGAATTGGAGTTGGGAGAGTAAAGCTCTAGTTCTATCATCTTCTTCGCAAGACAAGAAACTAAAAAATATTAAACTGCTTGCTAATAATGATCTATCAGCTGCCTCTATATCTACTATTCTTGATAATAAAACAGGAATTGATGTAATCGAATCTACGGACCTAAGTGAAGGTGCGAATAACAGTTTATACGAAGTAGAAGCTAAAAGAAAAGATAATAAATTTAAAAGGCTTAAAATTAAAATAGATAATGCTCTAGGTGATACTGAAGTTGATTCTATAGCAATCGTCTATAAAGGTAAAAAGGTTAAATAGTGATTCAAACTAATAATAAACCTATTACCACTAAGCATACAGATGTAAATAGAGCTTTACAAGATATATATAATATTGTAAATAAACTAGCATCTTCAGTTAATTCACAAGCTAAACCCTCTGCTCGCTTTAAAGGAGATATAGGGGATCTGCGTGTTAATGATAATGGTTTCCAATACCATAATGGTAAAGGCTGGCAAACAATAGCCCTTGCGGCTGATAACGAGCAATATACTCCTGTTGTTACTAATGCCTTGCAATCTTCAGGAATTACATATCCAATTGCAGATGGCACTGCTGGACAATCTATAATTACTGATGGCTCAAAGAAATTATCCTTTGAATCACACTTACCCCTTACAGGAGGGACTCTATCAGGGAATCTTAAGATAACCTCAGCAGTTTCTGCGAGACCTATCTTCACTATTGAAAACACGTTTACAGGGGCTACTAGTGGAGGGATAACCTTTTTAAAGAATAAAGGGGCTGCTGGAGTTGATGATGACGCTATAGGTTCAATACTATTTACTTCTGATAATACCGAACAAGAATTAACAGATTTTGCTAAAATAATTGCTGAAGTTTCAGAAGCAACAGATGGAGATGAAGCTGGTAGACTTAGTTTTCTTGTAGCAGAAAGTAATGACTCAACTTCTCAACTTACTGCAGGATTAGTATTGGAAGGAGAGCACGCAACTGATGGTGAGGTTGATGTAACGATAGCGGCTGGAGCTAGTTCAACAACGGCAGTAGCAGGCAGACTAAATGTAGCAGGTATAATTCATCCTGCCACTCATATATATTTAGACGCAAAACTATTTCTTGATGGTGGTAGCAACACATACATATGGGAATCTAGTGCTGACCATATTGCTCTAGTCCCTGGAGGAGTAACTACATTAGTAGTAGATAATACTTCTGCTAAGATAGGTGCGAATCAATATATGACACTTACTGACAATGAGATAGATGTTAGTTCTGGAAACTTAACTGTAGATTCGGCTGGCTCAATAATACTCGACTCTGCTACGGGTGCATTTGAAATGCACGGTGCTGGGGCTACTGCTAAGTTTGCTGATATGTATGCAGGTACGATACTTGGATATAGAGTAGTTGGACTAAATGAAACTCACGCTTATTTAAGTTTAACTACAAGCTATGTTGTACCAACAGATGAATTTGGCGTTACATTTGTTGCTCCTCCAAGTGGTAATGTGGAGTATGAAATACAGGGATTCTTTTATGGTGGGACAGCAGGGAGGGCCGTATATGCATCTTTATCAACGGAGAATAACACTGTTGGAGCCCCATATACTCAATTAGCAGATGAATATGAGCAGGCTATAATAATTGGGGATACGCGTTTTGCATATAGAGCATTTACGCATAAATGGGTTGAGACTGGTCTTACTGCAGGAGCTTCTACATCAAGATTTGCAGCATTTAAAACTGATAGTACAAGTGGAACACCAAAAGTATTATGGGGTGGTAATTCAGCAAATAGATATCCAGATTTCATTATGAAAGTAACAGCATTACCAGCAACTATTTCAACATAATAATATGATAACAGGCAAATAAAGAATTTGGGAAAATATACAATAGAGATTGTAAAAGGAATACAGGAATGATTAAATTACACGAATTTTCAAGGAGGGATTAACGATGTTAATGGCAGGATTATTAGCTGGAGGTGCAGCTTTAGGTGGTTTGTATAGCGCTTATAAAGGCAATCAGGCTAGACAGGATGCGTTTAATCCTTATGATATAAACGCTATTAGACAAGAGCAAGCTCCTATTATGGAAGGCTATCAAGGACTACAAGGTCGTGGTACGGAAATGTACCAACAAGGCCAAGACCTTTATGGCCAGGGACAACAATTTTTTGATATTGGTAGTGAGCAAAATCAATTGATGAGACGTAGCTTAATGGATCAATCTATGGAATCTATTGCCTTGCAAAATCAATTAGCTCAAAAGAACCCTAATGTTTCTTCCGGTATTAATCAAGCAAATTTAGCTGCGAATCAATTACGATCTCAAGGGCAAGCCAATCAGCAATTCCTCCAAGGCTATCAAAGTAATATGGGTATTGGAGCAGGATTATTAGGGCAAGCTATGGGACAACAGCGTGCTGGGTCTGCTTTAGGAATGCAAGCTTTAGGTGGACAACAACAATTAGGTGAGAATATAATGCAAGGACAAATAGCTAATCAGAACTTATCAAATCAACGTGCAGCTTCTAATGCTTCTGCCTGGAACGATCTTTCTGGTGGATTATTTAATCTTGCAGGCGGTGGATTGAATGCATATCTAACTGGAGGGAAGTAATAATGGCAATTGATTATACAAAAACAAATAGTAGCGATCCTATCGGAACTGTAGGATTTCGAGATATGGGCAAATCTATAGGATCAGCCTTACCTAACCTAATTAGCGCGTTCCAACGTTATAAATTTAATAAAGGAATGGGTAAAGGATTTGACCCTGCAAGCTTAGAGGGAGCAGTTGATGCTGAAGGTAATCCTATGGATATGGATAGTTATCGAAAGCTAGTCCAACAAAGACAAGAAGGTTATGAGGCTGAAGAAGATTGGGATCCCGATACTTTAGGTGGGATTGCTCATAATTCATATATTGAACAAGGCTTATTAAATAAGGTTGGCAATATAACTAAAGAGACCGGTAGCAAAACTATGACTTTAGGGAAAGATGGGCTAAAAAAGGCATATGATTATATGACGAATGAGGCTATCCCTTATGGCAAGGAAATATACGGTATGTATCAAGCGGCTAAGAAAAGGGAATCGGCCGAGAAGGATGCAAGGGAGTGGGAGGCTACTCGAAATAAGTATGGCAATCCGCCTGAGCTTGATCCTAATAGCCCTGCCTATAGTGTACATAATGATGAATATATAGGCCAAAGCTATGAAGATATGGATAGTGAGAATCAAGGCTTCAGATTTTCTGGGCCATTATCTCCAGGAGAAAGTATCTCTAGGCTAGAACGCGAATCTTTAGGTGATGATTATTTTCTTAATGAAAGTGTTGGAAAACCTTGGCCTATTGATGAAGAGAATTTGGTAAGCGAAGAATGGCCACCACCTTCCTATCCTCCCTATACTAATATGCAAGGTATTAGTAATAGATATAAAGCGGGACAACCAGATCCAGGCACGGATCCTCAGATTCATCAGAGCGGGATCCCTCCACATAGATTCTCCGCATCAGCACTTAGATCAGGGTTATTGCAAGAACTTATAAACAAATATAGAAAATAGGTATTTATTATGGCACTACAATTCCCTAAGGGACCACATATACAGCAACAAGCATCACCAATGCGTACTGCTACTAATATATTAGCAAGTATCCCACAGACCTTAGAGGCTGCTAAGTTAAAGAATATCAATAAAGAGCTTAGTGGTTATTTTATTAATAACTCTATGGGTGAAGGTGGGTTTAATACCGCAAGTGGAGATTTAACTTACGAATCTAACTATATGCTTCCTAGCTATCAAGATGCTTGGACTCAGTATAAAGGCATCCACGAGAAGTATGGTAAATCTGTAGGTATGGAAAACTACGGTGCTTTTAAACAAATGTATTCAGAGATGGCTCAGATGCACGCTAGTAAATTGCAAAGTGAGATTATGAAGTTTAGTAATGCTGGATACAGTCAAGATGAAATACGTTATGCTTTAAAAGATAGTCCTGCTTTCGCTTCTAATTATTCTAATTTAGTTAGTGATCCTATAGGTGGAGCTAATTATAGCTCTATGTTTGCTCCTTATGCTCCGCATAAGAGCTTTTTAGAAGGAATTAGTGGAGGGAATCTAGGGAATGCGGCTATAGTAGGTACTGGTGCAGCAGTTGGGTTAACTGCTCTTGGTCGAGGATCTTCAAAAAAGGCGATTGAAACAGCTAAAGGGTTATATAAAACTGAACTTAAATCAGCGCGTGATATCCTAAATAAAGCTAATGAAAAGATTGATAAAGATTTAAAAAATGAATCTTGGAAAAATACAAAGGAATATAAAGCCGCTAAAGGTGCTGGCAAGGCTAAAATTACTAGAAAAGCTAAAGCAGATGCTAAATCCTTGAAAGAACAAGCTTTGAAACAATTTAAGTCTACTAGAGGAGGAATGGAGTTTAAGCCCACATCACGTGCTAAAGACCTATTAAAAGGATATAAAAAATTAGGAGGTGCTGGACCAGCTTTAGCTTATGGTCTTGGGACTAATTTAGCAAGTGCAGCAGGAGAGAAACTGTTTGATAGTAAAAAAGCTGGAGAAGCACTTGGTGCAGGTACTGGGGCGGCTTTAACTATAGGTGCAGGTGTTGGCCCAACTATACAGAATGCTATTAAAAAGTACGGTATGAAGAAGATAATTAGCAGGGTTGCATCTGTTGGTGGAGTGAAATTAGCAGCATCTATGCTCGCAAAAGGCGCTTTAACTGGATCAGGTATTGGTACTGCAGTAGGGGCTGGTTTACTAGCTAAAGATTTATACCAAATTTACGATATAATACAAGATATGGACTAATGGGAGCATATGTCATTAATTACATCACAAAATCCAGGTGCACCTAAGGAGCAGGAGCAACCACAGGAGCAATTCCAGCCTAGTTGGGACGAGAATACTACTAGACAGATAATTAAGCAATATAAGGATATGCCTAATCTATATCAAGACAGATTAGACGCTATCAGACAACACGCTTACTTTTATAACGTCCCTTTTTACGAAGGGGAATTTGATTTAATAGATGCAATTAAACAAGCTGGAGCTGGATTTATTGAAGGCTTTACTACGCTTAATATTGCAGATCCTGCCGATAACGAATACGAACAAATCTTTAGAAATTTAGGACATCTTGCTGGGTTCGCTCCTGGTATTATAGCTGGTCCTGCTAAATTAGTTGGAGCAACGCAATTATCAAGGGCAGCAGCAGCTTTAAATAATAAATCAGTACCTATGGCAGCCGCCAATTTCCTCACTAAGAAAGCTAAATCCGTTGTTAAACCTATATTAAATACTGCTCAGGCAAAGAGAGCTGATACAGCTTCTACTGTAGCGAATATGATAACAGGGAATAAAGCACGTCATATTATGGAGGGTGCGTTCCATCTTGGAACTGCATCTGCAGTATCTTCTTGGCAGGGTGGTGTAGACCATATGCTTGATTCTTTTATTCACGGAGCAGGAGCTGGTGCTGTATTTAGAGGGATAGGTAATTTAAAATTAGACGGTAGTGAAAGGACACAAAAAGGACTACGTGCTTTAGCTGGTTCTTTATTTATGGGACTCCCTTCTACTATGCGTGGTGCGACTACTCCAGAGCAAATTTATGAATACGTGATGGGTGCTTATTTTGGTGGACAAGAAACCTCTTGGTCTGTAGCTAAATCCAGAAAATTTTTAGGGAAAATGGACGAACTCTCTAAAACTGATAAGGATATGAATATATATAGAGACCCAGAATTGCATCCTGAATGGAGTGAACTACCTCCAGAGGTTCAGCCTATGGTTAAAAAGATGGCTAAAGACCTATGGGGTGATAGTATAATTAATAGATATGTTCAATCTTATTTAGGAGAGGAGTTAGCATCTGAAAAAGTTGGAACGGAAATCAAGGAAGATATTGAGGGATTCGAAACTAGGATTAAAAAAAGTACTGGTGAAGAGGAATACATACCAACTAAAAAAACTCTCGAAAGATTTAAGGCGATAGTTACCTCTGGTGGTTCTATAGGATCTGACAAATTATGGGGTGCAGCTCTTACAGAAACAGGAGTACCTGTTATACACTATAGCTTTAAAGGAGGTCAGAGATTAGGCCATATGGATGCTAAAGGGCTTAAAACTCATATTCTAAAAGAAAGTCAATTAGAGACAGCTAATGAACATATTGCTAAAGCTAATCAAACTTTAAAGCGTGATTTAACTAAAGTTAAGCCTACTACTTGGAATTTGATGCGTAGAAGTTGGTATCAAGTACAGGATGCTGATGCAATTTATGCTGTTGGAAATATTATTAAGTCTCCTAAAGATATTTTTGGGAAAGCTTCAGATAAACTACATCTTATGAATAGAGCTTTAAAAGATCCTAAGACTAGCTTCACTGTCCAAATGGCAAAAGATAATGGTAAACAAGTTAATGTATACGATGTACGTACAAGGAAGTGGCATAATTTTGATTACAAAGCTAATAGATTTATCCCTGTTGAAAAACCTCCAGCTCCGCCTAAAAAATGGGCTGCAATCGGTACAGATTTTTATGATTCAAAAACAAAACATTCGCATACACCTAAACACGTTACCGATGCTATATATAAATTTGTTTCAGAGAATTATAAACTAAAAAAGGTACAGCCTACCAAAGAAGAAGTTGCTGAGATGAAAGAGGCAATTAAAACAGGCCAAACACGCAAAGATTACTTAACCCATCTTGCCACTGAGATCAAAGCTATAGATGCTAAAATAGCTTCAGCTAAAAGGAGACTTGGTGTAGAAGTCGTTGATAGGTATAATCCTAAAATGTTGCGAGAGAATCCAGATAAAATATATATTTTTGGAGATAATCTTGAAGCGCGAGGCAAGGGTGGGCAGGCTATTATACGCGATGAGCCTAATGCTTATGGGATTCCTACTAAGAAAAAACCCACAATGGCTAAAGATGCTTTTATGACTGATTCGGAACTTTTGGAAAATGTAGATGCAATAGATAAAGCGTTTAATGCTATCCCGCAAAATAAAATTATTGTCTTGCCTAAAGATGGTTTAGGAACAGGATTGGCAAAGCTTAAGCAAAAGGCACCAGAAACCTTTCATTATCTTTCTAGAAAAATAGATGAATTAAATAGTGGTAAAGAAAAATTATCAAAGAAAGATATAGAATTATTAGAGCAAGAGCGTGATGCCTTAGAAGCTGATTATGCAGAGAAAGCTGGTGAAGATAGTATATATCAATACGACGTGGTTACTGGAGAAATATTAAAAGGTGAGCCAATTGAGGAAACTTATAGTAAAGAAGATTTAGACGTTAGTAACCGTGGCGTAGGCCACGGTCCTTTAAAGTTCGTAGAACGCTATATGGAAGATGCTTGGAGTCTTGGTGATGCTACTATTAATGCCAATAAGCAGTTTGAAATAGCTCAGTATATGCAAACTTCTAAATTAGATTATGTCACTAATACTGTTGAGAATAAATCAAGCCAATGGGCTGATGCACTATCTAAAAAGTTTAATATTAGATTGAATAGAGAAGCTCGAGGAAGATTAAGACAGGAATTAGCTCGAACAAATCTATCTTCTCAAGTAACTGTATTAGGTATGGATAGTCAATATGGTCTTAAATTCTTAAATAAACCAGGTGATAGTAGGGCTCCTATTACTGCTGGAGGAACTCGTAAAAGACTATTATCTCCAGACACAATATTACAACTAGCATTTGGGGAACAAGGTGGCAAAGGAAGTGCTGTAGCAATATTAGACCATATTACAGCTGTAGATAAAAATGGACGTCCTGTTGATGTTACTCCAAATAGATATTTAAATAGTAATCTATTCTATAAGCATAAACAAGATAAATTTCGTGCTCAAGAAGAATATAATATGCTTAAGGGATTAGCTATGCAAGAAGCTAATACAAAAGATTATTATTTATTTGGAGGTAAAGGTGATAACGATAGGATGTATTTTGTTCGTTTTAATCCTAAGTTAAAAAACTTCGAGACTCTAACCCCAGGGAAAGTCTTGAAAACTGGAAAGAAAATTGAAGCAGAATTTGAAAATTGGGTAGATAATCCAAACTGGTCTCCAAAAGCTAAGCGAAATATAATTCGCAGGACACATTTTTATGAATATGATAAAAAAGGTAAATTTATTCGTGACCGTTATGACCGCAATAAGTCTGCTATAGAATTTGCTGCAGCTAAAAATTATAAATTTGATGAAGCTACTGGTACCTTTAAAGATATAACAGAGCCTGGTAAAGCAGATATTGTTAAGCTAAATAAACTCCTGCGTGATAATAAGATGCTTGCTGATTATAAGATTGCTGAAACTGAATTTACAGCTAATTTTAGAGTAGGCGATGTAGTTAAGACTAAAGAGTATTTTAAGAAGTCCTATTTATCTAATCTACTATATGACCTACAAATGAATGGTTTTAAAACAGAGAATTGGGTTGATTTAAATGCTTCTATAAAAGAATTTACTTCTAAAAATAATGACTTTATCACGTCTTCTAAAGCGTTTAATAAGCGTTCTCAAATATGGTTTACAGATGCTATCCCTGGGGATAATGTTTACACTAAACAAAATTTAGAAAAAGCAGGATTAGATTATGCTGGTGATGGAAAATTAAACTATACTATTATTAGAGACCTACCTAAAGAGATTAGGGATAAGATGGATAAAGATCACAAGGATTATGATCCCTTATTCTCCTCTGACGTATTAAGGGATTCTAATCAATTAGGAGAGCACGTTGATGGTGCAATAGTAATGCACGATAAAGTTGTAGACGCGTTATTATTAGATGCAGGGATGCCTGCTTCAGGTCAAAATAAATCTTTTATTATATCACGTGGTGGAAATGACGTACTTGGACAGCCATTAGGAGCATTACTTGGTAAGTATATGATTCATAAAGCTGGTCCAAAGATGTCTGAAGCTATGGAAAAATCTAATCTCCATATGTATATGCAGGAATCTGCTGTTAAGCAAAGAGGGCGAAGAGGGTTTGGTGAATTAAGTATAGAGAGAAACACGCCGAAATTTAAAGGCTCCACTTATAGTCTTAATCCTTCTGATATTAAACATAATTATTCTGTAGTCAATAGTGCAGAGATGACACATCCTCAAAGGGTTGCTAAGCAGTTATTGGGAGCTATGCTAGAGAATACAAAGAACCCTATACCAAGAGAAGTAATAAACGATATGTTTAGCTCTTTAATAGGAGAAAGGTTTAACGGTAGTGAGCAATATAATAATTTACTCCTAGAATATCAGGCTTCTCCTGATTTAGCAAAATTAAAAAATCTCCGAAAGAATTTTAATCAATTAGGTATAGAGCAAATACTAGAAGCTATAAAAGATCCTGCACAATCTGAGTTTGCAGATATGGCTTATAGAGAGATGTTAAGAATCCAACGACGATCCTTTAAAGAGGATTTAGCTTCAGGAGAGATGTCTAAAGAGGAATATAATAAGTCTATTGAAGAATTATCAGACTTCCAATCTCAAGCTGAAAGAAGAATTAATTCAGCATTAAGATATGTTGCTAAACTTCCAAAGGGAGAACATAAAACAATTATGTCTGTTTTATTGCATAAAGAGATGCGACCTTGGAGGATGCAAGTATTCAGGAATTATATAGTACGCGAGGCCACTAAGCCTAAAGTATCAAACTCAGGTGTTGCTAGAATA